>ENA-OUQH01000082-OUQH01000082.1-human-gut-metagenome-genome-assembly--contig:-NODE-82-length-79087-cov-31.421323_pt1 | contig 79087 bp, 67 predicted proteins | sample MGYA00237948_ERZ548828 | MGnify/ENA primary metagenome ERZ548828 (study PRJEB26490, sample SAMN05194711) | human gut metagenome | biome: terrestrial biome; feature: human-associated habitat; material...
GGCGCGGCGATGGTACTGCACTCGAGAGGGTGTGGGAGAGTAGCACGCCGCCGCTCCACACGTATCGGGCCTCCCGGTCGAGCCTTTGGCTCCCGGGAGGCCCATTTATTTAAAACTCTTTATCTCTCCTAGGTTTTTGTCTTATCGGCCCTCCCGGCTATATGGTCTGGGCTTCGTTGATCCAAAAGTCTCGCATCTAGTTTTCTGATTCCGTTCTAAAAACAATTTATTCCGTTAAACTTGCAGTTTATTCATATCGGATTGACTGACAATGCCGCGTTCCATGTACAACCACGCCGACAAGCAGGAAGACAAGGAGAAGAGCTACATCGAGCTTGACTCCACCGAAACCGAAATCATCAAATACCTTAATGACAACTACAAGGACGTGATTCTTCTCGTCAAATCCAGTGCTGCCATGGAACTCGACTGGCTCAAGCAGTACCCGAACATCAAGGCCGTGGTGTATTCGCAGAACGTCACCAACGCCCTTGCCAAGGTGTTCTCCGGGGAAGTGAATCCCTCCGGCAGGACCGTCGACACATTCGCCGCGGATGCGCTGGCCTCACCGGCCGCGCAGAACTTCGGCAGCTACCAGTATTACGACGAGAACGGCAAAGCCACCAAATACAATTATGTGGATTACGCGTAAGGTATCTACGTCGGCTACAAGTATTACGAGACCCGTTACGAGGACAAGGTCCTCGGTCAGGGCAACGCGGGCGATTACGATTACGCCAAGGAAGTCGTGTACCCGTTCGGGTACGGATTAAGCTACACCGATTTCAAATGGTCAGATTTCTCCGTTGCGCGGCATGGCAATGATTCCGTCGCTACCGTGACCGTGACGAATACCGGCGATACAGCAGGCAAGGACGTTGTGGGACTGTACGCGCAGTCGCCATACACCGATTACGACAAGCGGAACGCCGTCGAGAAGGCATCCGTGAACTTGGTCGGATATGGCAAGACCTCCGAACTCAAGCCGGGGACCAGCGAAACCGTGCGAATCACCTTCGGCAAGGATCAGCTCAAGGCACACGACTACAAGGGCGCGAAGACCTACATCCTTGACGCTGGACAGTATCGCTTCACCGCGGCCACCGACGCCAACCAAGCGGTCAACAATATCCTTGCCGACAAAGGCAAGACCGTGGCCGACGGCATGACTTCGGAAGGTGACAAGACCATGGTGGCCAGCTGGACACCGGAGAACACTGATGTGGACACCACTACATTCGCCTCCGACTCCACCACCGGCAAGGCCATCTCCAACCTGTTCGATGCGGCTTCCGATCCGGAAGTGGCCTATCTGTCCCGTTCCGATTGGACTGGTACCTTCCCGAAGCATTACGGCGAATCCTCCGGTGAGATCAATACCTGAGGCAATGAGATTAATTGCAAGGACTCCGACGGTAATAACGCGTCCTGCACGTGGAAGAAGACCGCTTCCACCAAACTCATCAAACAGCTTGAAGGAAACGACTCCGGCACCACCGTCGACGAGGACTCCATCATGGATACGCCGACATTCGGCAAGAAGAACGGGTTGAAGGTCTCCGACATGCGCGGATTGGCTTATGACGACGCGCAATGGGACAAGATCCTTGACGAGCTCACCGAGGACGATTACAACCAGCTCATCTACTTCTCCGGCTTCGGAATACATGGACGCCGTGAGGAGGGACATTTTGGGAGACGAGGAACTCGAACGTATCTGCATGAAAATCTACAAGAAACACAAGAGGGCGCTGGATCTGATTATTAACTGCAAAAACGACCTGATCCCCAGGATAAACGAACATTGCAAAGAATGGGCCAGGCGGAAGGCCAAGGCCGATGAGATTGTGTTCGACGAGGGGGATTGTGGCAAGCGCATAACGAGATTCAGGACCAAACTCATGTCGCTGATTCTGCCCGATGGTGACGGGCCGAACAGCAGTTGGAAAACCTGCTGCAACTATTTTTATGAGATCAAAGTCCAAGACGGGGACAACGGGCCTGAAATACGTTGCCAACTGTGCTTCGACTCCTGTGGCCTTGACGGGAAACGGATGGAAATCTACGACAGAATAAGCCGAAGCATCCCATGCCTTGAGACATGGTCGAATGATAAGAATTGGTGGCATATCCATTGGATCTGGCCGGATGCGGGCAAGAGCTTCCAGCTCGTGCCCGCAGATTTTGACGAGGAATGGTTGAACAAACAGCTCGACGACATGCTCGGACGTCTTAAGGAGTTCGAGCGCGGACTCTCCGAAGAGAAATGGGTCAAGGACCTGCTCGCCGGCAAGGATGCCGCGGAATAAGCCTGACCTCCATTCCGCAAGCCGGCCGGGTCGCCGCGCGACGTTTTACCGTTAATCTGTAGAATCGTCGGAATCGGCGTTTGATGCAGTCGCGCGGTCGGAACAGTGCCGCTCGGTATCCGGAAAAGTGCGGAAATCGGGTAAAACGGGTTTTCAAAAAGTGCGGAAATCGGGAAACCAGGGATGACGGCCATGTTTTGACGGGGTGCGCAATGCCATGCTCGGATGAGGGGGGGGTGATTTCATGGCGGAATGGCGCCGTTTTTTAAGGGGTACATAGGGTGCGCAGGTGGCCATGGAAGGGCGGCTCTCCCTCATGAAATGTTACGGAAGGGCAAAAACTCGCTCATAAAAGTGTGAGATGAGGATGCCGGATGTTTCAGAGAAAACGATGACAAGGTCAGCCATGGCCACATCGCCGTATCGCCATTCGTCACAGCAGCTCGTCTCTCTTAAGCGCTCCGAACGGGTCTTCCTCCGTCTGATATTCCACTGCATGGTCTTTGAACACGTTTGATATACAAAACATATTTGTTGCGGACTGCAAGTGAGGAACCGGGCTTATAGAGACAAAGTGCGAGAGTATTGGACGGTTCGTTGTCGGACGGGTCGTATTAGAGAGGTAGTTCCCGATAGACCAAATCGTCACGGACAGCAAACCCCTGATGCTCCCAGAAATCGTTGCCGGCATCGTTGTCTGCGGGCACACCGACGGCGACTTTTGGCAGGCCGATCGCACGAAGCGCTTCAACCACTCGGCCCACCAAAAGCGAGCCAATGCCCATACCGCGCGCGTCGGGATCGACCGCCGTGTGGTAGATGCGCGACCGTCTGCCGTCGTGACCGGCAAGAATCGCTCCAATAATCCTTCCGCCATCGTCTTCGGCTACGAAACAGGTGTCGGGATTGCGTTTGAGGAACGTTTTTATCGCATCCTCGGAATCGTCGATGTCCCTCATGGTGAAACCGGTGCATCGCGTCCACAACCCGTATACCAGCGGATAATCCTCAATTTTCATACGACGGATGGTTGGTGCAGGCCCAGTCATATTTCCTCCTTTTCTCGTTGAACGTTAGTTTCGATTTTCGTATCGTTCGCGGTATTCCTGCGCGCGTATGCCGTATTTGCGTTGCACGGCCGTCTGCAGCGCGCGCGTATCGGGGAAACCGCATTCCCTTGCGATGCTGGCTATCGACGCAGAGGAACCTGACAGTTTTCTGCAGGCGTCGTCCAATCGCAGGTCGGTCAGAAATTCTTTGAACGTTTTGCCGGTCGCCTTGCGGAATAGGCGGCAGAAATGTTCCCTGCCGTATCCGAATTCCCGTGCGACGTCGGTCGCTTCGAGATGCTGTTTGCGGTGCGATGTCATGTATCCGATGATCTGCATGGTGATGTTTCTTCCGGATCTGACCAATTCCGGCCGCCGTACCCCGGAAACGAACCTCGAATACAGCAGCGATAGCAATTCGTACAGCAGCATATTGAGCTTGAATCCACGAATGGCCTCATCGGACTGTCCAATACATTGTAGCCAATCCATTTTCATTGAAAACGAAATTTCCGACATTGATGGCAATTACGCTTCCAAACATGATAAACTCGTTACTAAACACGTTTAGTTGCTGAATTTCCAAGGAGGTAGGTTTCCATGGCCACGATCAGGGAGATCGCGGAAAAGGCGGGCTTCTCCCAGGCGACCGTATCGAGAATACTCAATGACGACCCCTCGTTCTCGGTGAAGGAGGCCACCCGTCAGAAGATTCTGAGCACCAGCATTGAGATGGGGTACGAGAACGTCCCCCGCTACCAACGTGTCACCATTCCGCAAGACATCGCGTTGCTGAACAACTCCATCCACGACAAGGGGCTTCAGGACGCCTATTTTGACGAGCTTGAAGTTTCATTACGTCGCCATGCCAAGGACGAGCGCATGAGAGTGACGGAATACAACGATGTCAAATCCCTGATGAAGGACGCGTCCAAATACGCCGGATTCATCTCAATAGGTCCGGCGCCGTTCAAAAGGAACATGTTGAAGCGTCTGCACGCGGTCCTTCCGCATGGAGTGTTCATCGACATCAATCCCGCGCCGAGCCTGTTCGATTCGGTGCAGCCGGATCTGGAGCAGACCATTCTGGACGCCTTGGACGAATTGATGGACGCCGGCAACAAGCGAATCGGGTTCATCGGAGGGTTCGGCAACATCATGGGCGACCATGAGTATCCCGAGGATCCGCGTGCGTTCGCGTTCCGCAACTGGACCGTCCGTCTCGGTCTTGACGTCGACGGCCTGGTGTTCGATGAGGGGCCTTTCACCGTGGAGAACGGCCGTGCCTTGGGAGAGAGGTTCGTGGCCGAATGTGGCGACAGGCTCCCGGATGCTCTGATTGTGGCGGCGGACCCCATCGCAGTAGGCGTCTTGCAGGCGTTCGCGGCGGCCGGCATTCTGGTTCCACGCGACATGCGACTGGTGAGCATCAACAACCAGGAGATCGCGAATTACACTTCGCCGACGCTTTCGTCGTATGACATCAACAAGGACGAATTGGCCAAGGCCGCGGTATTCATGCTGTCGGAGGCCATTTCCATGGGGCGCTCCGTCAACCAGCATATGAGGATTTCAACCAAGCTGGTCGCCCGGGACAGTTTCACCCCGAAAGCCAGGTAGGGTTTAAGAAGAAAGGGTTCGGTCCTCGTTGACACGCGTAATACGTGCCAACGAGGACCGAACCCTTTTGCATCTGTGAGGTGTTTTCGAAGGAAAGTCTGTCAAGCCCTGTTCCCGATATGGAAACGAGGGCACGGCACGGGGAAAACATGGAAGACGTGCCGTACCCTTTCAAGGCGCCGTCTCCGGTTTGATGTCAAGGTCCACCCTTGACGACGGCACCGTCCTTTCGCCATACGTTTCCGCGTATGGCGAAAGGAAAGCCAAGTCCCGGTTTCCGCCGGGGCGCGCCGGTCAGATCAGGTCGAGATCGACGTCGAGGCTGATCGGCTGGTCCGCCGGGATATGGTACTGGGGGTGGACCGGGGACATCCAGGAGTCATCTCCTCCGACACCCATCTGCTCGGCAAGCACACGCAGGAACATGTGCTTCGGGGCGGGGAGCTCGTCCTGATGCTGGGCTTCCTCAAGCATGAAGCTGGAGTACGGCTGCAGGCTCATCGCGAACGGTTCGGCGCCTTCGGCGCGGCTTATGCGAAGGCCATGGCCCTTCTCGTCCGTGATCTCGGCCCAACGCACGTCCTCATGGTTGCCGGTTTCCTGCGGCATGAGATACGGGGCGTGGTCCTTGAACGCGTCGGTGCTCCACACACCGAGCTTGGCATGCTTGCGATCCTGGTAGGTCTCCTCCGGACCAGCGCCGAAGAAACGCAGGTTCGAGTACTGGACCGGAAGGGTCCATTCGATGCCGAACGCGGGGATGGTGGGCAGGTCGCCCGGCTCGCCCGGGTATTCGACGTGCAGATTCACTCGTCCGGTGGTGTCGGCGGTGTAGCTGACGGTCACCTTGGTGCGCTGCGGGGTGGCGAGCTCGTACGTGTAGGAGGCCTTGACGGTGTCCTCGTCGATCTGTTCGATCTCGTTGCCGATGCAGCGGGCGTAACGGCCTGCTCCCAGCCACTGGGCGCGTTCGAAGCCGTGGCCTGCGCCGCGATCGTTGTCGGTCAGCGCGCGGAACGTGGTGACCGCCGGACGGCGCAGCACGAATTCTCGATTGTTGAACGTGTAGGAGACCAGTCCGCCTTGGGTTCGGGAAAGCAGTACCTCGCGGCCGGATCCCTGCACGCCGACGTTCCAACGGCCAACGGTGACGATGCCGTCGACCGGCTTCACCGGAGCAGAGGCCTTCTTGGAGCCGGCGACGACGGTCTGGCCGAATGCCAGCTCATAGCCGGCTACCGCCCAATTGGTCGCCTTGGCGAGACGCTGGGATACCTCCAGCACCAGTTCGGACGCGCCGTCGCGGTACAGATCCAACGGCCAGTCGACATCGAGCTTCTCCGTCGAACCGGCCGGCACGTCGAAACGGCGTTCGGACTGCCATACCGGTTCGCCATCCGCAAGGACACGCAACACGAACGTGTATTCGCCAGTGGAGGTGAACAGATTATCGTTTTTGATGGTCACGGAATCCTCGGCGACATCGATATGCACGTTGGAATACAGCTGCTTGACCTCCTGGGCCTTCGGCGTGGGCTTACGGTCCGCAAACACCAGGCCGTTGCCGGAGAACTCGTAGTCGCTCGGCCTGTCGCCGAAGTCGCCGCCATAGCGAAGGCTCGTGGTTCCATCGGGCTGGGTGGCGTAGATCGCCTGGTCGATGAAGTCCCAGATGAAGCCGCCCTGGTACTTCGGATAGCGTTCGAGCGCGGTGTATTCGTCCATGTTGCCGCACGAATTGCCCATGGCGTGCATGTACTCGCAGGAGATGTAAGGCTTCTGCGGATCATTCTTCAGGTATTCCTCGATGGCGTCGGCGTGCGCATACATGCGGGTCTCGATGTCGGTCACGTCGTTGTAGTCGCGGTTGTGGGTCACGCCCTCATAGTGCACGGGACGGTTCGGGTCGATGTCGTGCACGCGCTTGTACATGGCGCGGAACACGTCGCCCGTGTAGGATTCGTTGCCGAGAGACCAGATCAGGACGCTCGGATGGTTGTAGTCGCGGCGCACCATGCTGTTGACACGGTCGACGCACGCGCCCTCCCAATGCGCCTTGCTTCCCGGGACGGCGGTCTCCTCGGTGAGGACGTCACCGGGCAGGCACCAGCTGCCATGGGTTTCGAGGTTGGTCTCGTCGATCAGGTAGATGCCGTACTCGTCGCACAGCTCGTACCAGCGCTCCTGGTTCGGATAGTGGGAGGTCCTGATGGCGTTGAGGTTGTGCCTCTTGCAGAAGACCACATCGTCGATCATGTCCTGCTCGGTGATCGCGCGGCCGCGCTTGGGATCGAACTCGTGGCGGTCGGCGCCCTTGAATACGATGCGCTTGCCATTAATCGTCATGATGCCGTCCTCGATGCGGAAGCGGCGGAATCCGACCTTCTGGACGGCGACCTCGGCGATGTTGCCGGCATGGTCGATGACCGTGACCTCGAACTCGTAGAGGACCGGATCCTCCGCGCTCCACGGGCGGATGCCGTTCAACGATCCGGTGGAGATGGAGGTATCGGGGTCAGCGCAGTTCGCGGTCTCCCAGACGACGTTACCATCGGAATCCTTCAACGTCGCCGAGATCGTGGCCGCGTCGGCTGCGTTGCGCACGGTGAGCGCCGCGTCCAAAGAGGCGCTGCCGGACTCCGGATCCCAATCGGATTCGATCTGCATGTTCTCGATATGCACATGCGGCTGCGCGGCCAGCTCGACCGAGCGGAACAGTCCGTGCAGACGCCAGAAGTCCTGGTCCTCGAGCCATGAGGCGCTGGAGTATTCGTAGCATGCGACGGCAACGACGTTCTCGCCGTCGTGCAGCATCTCGGTGATGTCGAATTCGTTGGGGGTGAAGCCGTCCTCGCCATAGCCGACGAACATGCCGTTGACCCACACGTAGATTGCGGTGGCCATGCCGTGGAACACGATGGAGACGGTTCCGCCGGCGTTCTTGGTGTCGGCCAGACGGTTCGCCATCGTGAAGGTCTTACGGTAGAGGGCGACATGGTTGTTCTCCGGAATATTCGGTTCCGTCGGATTCTCGTGGCCATCCCACGGGTATTGAATGTTCACGTACTTGTTGTTCATCAATCCCGCCATCTGCAGGTGTCCGGGAACCTGGATGCGTTCGAAGGCGGAATCGTCGAAGTTCTCCCTTACGAAGGGCTCCTCGTTGAATTCGATGTCGGATGCCTGAACGACCTCGACCCTCCATTCGCCGTCGAGGCTCTGCCTCAGATCGGACCATTCGTTGGTCTGCGGATCGTGCGCGTAGCATTTGTGGTCGGAATGCGCCGGGATGCGGTTGACCTCGAATACGGTCGAATCGGCGAGCCAGGTCTCGGATGCGTGTTCGATGCGGGTTTCGTTTGCCATGTTTTCCTGCTTTCGTTCATTACATCTTTGTGAATGATGGAGGGAAGATGAACTTCCTTTACCAGATAATAAACATTGTTTACAAAAAAGGCAAATCGGTTTTACTTGACGTCTTAATTCCTTCGTGTCAGCGGTATATGTTGTAACGTATCAGGCATCTGATTGATACCGATATGACAGTGCTGGTACACGGTTTACCTAATTCAACACGCCGCCAAACCCTATATTTTGCTAATGGTTTTTACTTTTTCTTGTAAAGAGCGTATACTCGACATGCAAGATCAATGGGTGATCTTCAACTCCGGAATCTTAAGGAGAAGAAAAAATGAGCAACGAAACGACAACCGCGGACGGTGGCGTCCGCAAGAAGGGCAAGCTCGGCCAGCGTATCGCCTACGCCTGCGGCAACCTCGGTCAGTCCGCCTTCTACAACGCGATGAGCACATATTTCATCGTCTATGTCACCGGCTGCCTGTTCTCGGGCGTTGACAAGGCGCTTGCGGCCAAGCTTATCGGTGTCATCACCAGCCTCGTGGTGATTATCCGTATCGCCGAGATCTTCATCGACCCGCTGCTGGGCAACCTCATCGACAACACCAACACCAAGTGGGGACGCTTCCGCCCATGGCAGTTCTTCGGCGGCCTGATCTCCGCCGTCCTGCTCGCCGTGATCTTCAGCGGCATGTTCGGCCTGGTGAACGTCAACACCACGCTGTTCATCGTGCTGTTCGTCATCACCTTCGTCGTGCTCGACGTGTTCTACTCCCTGCGTGACATCTCCTACTGGGGCATGATCCCGGCGCTGTCCTCCGACTCCCACGAGCGCTCCACCTACACCGCCCTCGGCTCCTTCACCGGCTCCATCGGCTACAACGGCATCACCGTCGTGGTCATCCCGATCGTCAGCTACTTCACTTGGACGCTCACCGGTGCCAAGGGCGAAGGACAGGCCGGCTGGACCTCCTTCGGCATCATCGTCGGACTCCTCGGCATCCTGACCGCATGGACCGTCGCGTTCGGCACCAAGGAAAGCACCAACGCACTGCGCGCCAAGGCCCAGAAGAACGGCAACCCGCTCGAGGCATTCAAGGCCCTGTTCCAGAACGACCAGCTCCTGTGGGTCGCCCTGTCCTACCTGCTGTACGCCATCGCCAACGTGGCCACCACCGGCGTACTCCTCTTCCTGTTCAAGTTCGTGCTCGACAACCAGGCCGCCTACTCCATGACCGGCGTCATCGCCTTGGTGGCAGGCCTCATCATGGCTCCGCTGTACCCGATCCTGAACAAGCGCATCCCACGCCGAGTCCTGTACATCGTCGGCATGACCTCCATGATCGTGGCCTACATCCTGCTGGGTCTCTTCTCCACCAACATGACCGTGGTGTTCATCGCCCTCGTGCTCTTCTACATCCCGGGCACCCTCATCCAGATGACCGCCATCCTCTCCCTGACCGACTCCATCGAATACGGCCAGCTGAAGAACGGCAAGCGCAACGAGGCCGTCACCCTGTCCGTACGTCCGATGCTTGATAAGATTGGCGGCGCGCTGTCCAACGGCATCACCGGCTTCATCGCCGTCGCTGCTGGCATGACCGGCAACGCCACCGCGGCCGATATGACCCCCTCCAACATCCACACCTTCGAAATCTGCGCCTTCTATGTGCCGCTTATTCTGATCGTGCTCAGCCTGCTGGTGTTCATGTTCAAGGTCAAGATCGACGAGAAGATGCATGCTAAGATTGTCAAAGAGCTCGAAGCCAAGCTTGCCTCCGGCGAAATCGTCGATGACGAAGCTCAGACCGCCGAGACCGTCGAAGCCATCGATGAGGAGGCCAAAACCCTGACCGAATAAAGACTAATACTTGCCACTCCTTCCCTTTTTCACCAAGAAGGCCCCGACCATGTCGGGGCCTTCTTGGTTTATGTGATGGTAATGGTGCGGTAAGTTATTTCAAAAATCTTCTGGCAAACCGATGAATATACAAAAGAATCAATCGGAATGACATGCGGCGACGGGGATGACATGCCTACAATCAAGGCATAACGAAACAAGAGAAAAAAGAATAGCGGCGAACGGAAGACAAAGCGCCGCGGAAAAGGAATGAACATGCAGAACGACACTTTCAACCAGATCCTCAACTCCAACCTCGCCTCCATGGATCCGGGCTTCGGCCAGTTCGCCCTCGCCAAGGCATCCTCCGACCTGTTCAAGAAGGTCATCAACAAGTAAGGCGCAAAGACTTCTTCTGTTTCCTTTCAAAAGAAAAGGTGCCGCACCAGATTCCGTGGGAATAATGGTGCGGCACCTTTTTTCTTTTCAACCCCGGCGTTTTGACTTGGCCTACAACGGCATTCCAATGGATGCGCTTCGGGATTGACGAAAGAACCGGTTTTTGTCTATAAAAGGACCTTATCGGGATCTTATATCTTCTCCCGCAATGGAGACGGGCAAGGAAGCATGGCCTTCGCCACTTCCACAATACGAGTTTTACAATATCTCCATAATATGTTTTCCTGCATTTTCGGGGGGGGGGGCTTCGTTGCCACTTATTTTTTGTAAAACCTTGAAATGATGCGCTTTTTGCGACTTCATATTTAATATTATTGGTAAAGCATACGCAGGTTATGGGGTGTACTTTTATCGGCAAAATGTTTTTAGCGATTGTGCAAAACAATCAAAAGAGAGATAATGGTCAAGGCAGTTTAAAGGGGAACTCCTTTGGCTCCATTTCAGGAGCGATTTTCACTTAAGAAAGCTGTGCGCCTTCGGGTTCCGGACGAGATCGGGAAAGTGCGCGATGTCCGCATCGCACGTTTCCCATCGGTTTGAAGTCGAACGCGTGCGTCGTCACATTAGGTGGAGTCAATCCACGGAAATTGTCTGTAGGGCAGATCTCGATTCGTTCCTGATTGGAGCCAAAACGCATCGAATGGTGCATCGCAAGATGGAGGACGCCAGGCGTATCCCGGATGAAGCGACCGGAATGAACGCCAGCGATTGCTCCGTCGGATCCAACCTTAACGGATCCGGCATATCCCGTCAGACCTTCGTGTCCCTCACAGCAGAAGGTCCTGACGGGATATGTTTCGATGCGCATTGCGCCGATGATTCGTCGGCGGACACGACAGAATCAAACTAGCCGGTTTCGATGGGACAGATGGGCGGATGCTTTGCCTCTGGGCTTTGCTTATGCGGACCGGTTCACGTGTCCTCGTCTTCCCGTGGTTATCCTTCGACTTCGCCATAAAGGGTGTACGGCGATGAAGAAAGCGTTGTATGGAATTGTCACACAACGCTTAACTGATGACTTATGGTCTACGACATCACACGAACTTGATCCTCCAATGGCGATTCGTTCCACCGGTATATGTCCGATTCATCTGGTCTTGAATAAGCGGAACAGGTCTTTTTCACGAATCAGTATGACTGCGATCGCCGTTCCCATGGCCGTGGCGCACGGCAACGGCAGACCGTCATGCAGCTCCAGGAGGAAAATGGCAAGTGAGTCGGACGGGGTTGGATTCATCGTGCCGATGAGAATGAACAGTGCCGAATATGCCATGACGAGTCCTATGAACGTGGGAATCAGCTGTTCGCATAGCATCTGCGCGAGGATGAGCGTTTTCCTGGCACCTACATGCAGATCTCCTGCGATTTCAAGATTTTTTAGGCGGGGAATCCTCGCCTAAAAAATCTTGAAAGAATGACACGCCTCATCAAATCGAAATCCGAAATGCATAATACGTGGTGGATCGTCCCAGTCGGCAACATTGGCCAAATCAAGGCAAAGGCAACCGCCAAAAAAAGGTCTCGCACTATCACTATCGATGGAATCCCATCTAAATTCCATGCAATCGCATACAAATACATTGACGAGAAGCGAACGTGCTGGGGAGTGATGATCGTTATGATGATGACAAACAACCAAAGCCACGCAAGAAAAAAGCCATAGAGCACGAACCGCCAATCCCACAGCCGAACATTAAGCAACAATCACAACCGTTATTCGACAACGAAGAACAGCTCGGCCATATTTATCGTTAGCGGTCTACTGGATATTATCCTTTTGTGGCATTCTCCACGTCTGTAGAGGCGAGGAGAATGCCACACGCAGAGAAGCTGGTAGGGCAAAAGACATGCCTGGCTTAACTTAAGTGTTGTCATACGATATAACACAACATATTGTGAACATATCATCAAAAACGACGATGCCATCTGTCGTAAGAAAGGCGATATGCCATGTGAACGTTCACATGGCATATCGCCTCATTAATGAGCCATTATTGTTTGACGACGAGTACGCCATTGGGATTGATGGTAACCGTCGCGCCAGCACAGTCGGCCAGTGACATGACGACCGGGCGTCCCTCCACCAGCATGCTGACAGGTTCTTTGGTCCGGTTGAACAGGAACGTGAACCGAGCCCCCGTCGACTCATCGACGCGCTCGATGCGAAGCAAGTCCGGATCCGAGGAGTCTTTGACTTCCACACCAAGGGTCTCGAGGATCATCGGCAGGCTTCTGGCGATGCCGTCACGTCCCAGCCGGGCTCCGACGTAGACGCTACGCCCTTCGCCATATGGATTGGACACGATGGCCGGGCGTCCGTCCATACCGGTCCATGGGTCATCCTTGAACGAGGCGAGCACCTTCGCGTCCTTCCCGATTGAGCCGATCACGTCGACGATGTCGTGTGCGACGGCTCCGTTGTCGAGATCGAGGTGGTCCGGAACTCCGGGCCAATCGGATCCCATAGGGGCGAACTCCTCGATCCTCACACCGACGACGTCCCGGATGGAACCTGGGTAACCGCCGAGCCACACATGGTCCCGTTCGTCGCTGATGCCTGTATAGTACGTGGCGATGAGCTTGCCGCCGTTCGCGACGTAGTCCCTCACCCTACGGGTGTTCTCCTCGGAGAGGATGTACACGCTCGGCAGTATCGCGACATCGTACTCGTCCCAGTTCGAACGGATTGGAACGACGTCCGCGGTCACGCCGACGTCCGCCAGAGCGCGGAACCATGCGAGCGGCTCGTCGACATGATGGACGTTCTGCGTCGGGGTCGCGGTGTGCTCGCTCGCCCATTCGGACTCGTAATCGAACACGATGGCCACGCTGGATTTCGCCAGCTTGGTGCCGAGCAGTCCCTCATCCGCAAGCGTGCCCAGATCACGGCCCAGTTCGCACACGTCCCGGAACGTCTGGGAATCCTCCCCCGCATGCGGCAGCATCGCGGAATGGAACTTCTCCGCGCCGGACCTGGATTGGCGCCACTGGAAGTAGCACACGGCATCGGCTCCCATGGCCACGTGCGCCAAGGAATCGCGCACCAGCTGGCCGGGTTCCTTGCGATAGTTGATCGGTCTCCAGTTCACGGCCGAGGTGGAATGCTCCATCAGGAACCACGGATCCTTGCGGGAGATGCCGTCCACCAACGAAGCCGAGAACGCGAGCTCGTCCAGATGCGCCTCGCCCGGAATGAAGTAATGGTCGTTCGACACGAAATCGACCTCGCCGCCCCAATCGTCGTAATCCAGTACGGAACCGCCGGCGGAGACCATGAAATTCGTGGTCAACGGCTTTTCTGGTGTGATTTCGGCCAATGCGTCACGTTCGGCCACATAGAATGACTTCAGCGCGTCGGAGCTGAAGCGTTTGAAGTCGAGCAGCTTGCCGGGGTTCATGAAATTGCCGTCGCCGATGAATCGAGGCGGAACGATTTCGCTGAAATCGTTCAGATGCTGGGCCCAGAACGCAGTACCCCATGCGTCGTTCACCGCTTCGATCGTGCCGTACCGTTCCTCGCACCAGTCTTGGAACGCGCGTTCGGCGTCCTCGGAATAGTCGAAGCGGTTGTGGCATCCGTACTCGTTACCAACGTGCCAAGCGACCACATAGGGATTGTCCTTGTAATGCTCCGCCATCGCCCGGCAGAGCTTCAATGCGTACTCACAGAACACAGGACTGGTGGGACGCCAGTGCTGGCGCGCGCCCGGCTGGCACACGTCACCGCGGTAGTCCTTCCACAGCACCTCGGGATGCGCCTGGGTCAGCCACATCGGCGGGGATGCGGTCGCGGAAGCGAGATCTACGGCGATGCCGGCCTTGCCGAGATTGTCGATGATTCGGTCGAGCCAGCCGAAATCGTACACGTCCTCGCGGGGTTCGATTTTCGCCCAGGAGAAGATGCCCACGGATACGAGGTTCACTCCCGCCTTGACCATGAGGCGCACGTCCTCGTCCCAGACCTCCTCGGGCCACTGGTCGGGATTGTAGTCGCCGCCGTACCAGATACGGGCCCGCCGGCCCTCCAACGGCCGAGGCCAACGATGTTCTCTACGTTGGTTCATTGTCATTGTTCCTTTCGTTCGTCATTGAACCTTGAAATCAATTATCTCACCGGATGCCCGTTGCACCAGACGCGTCGCACCGTCCAGGTTTCCTGATCAAGGAGCAGCACGTCGGCCGCGAATCCCGGAGCGAGCAGACCGATCGGGAAGCCTGTCACGTCATTTCGACGGTCGAAGCCAAATGCCCGCGCAGGGGTCAGCGTCGCCGCTTCCACCGCGTCGACCGGACTGATGCCGAGCTCCAGCACCGCGCGAGACACGGCCTTTTCCAATAGCAGTGTAGAACCGGCGATGGCTCCATTGGAGGCGAGTCTGGCATGACCGTCCCGCACATCTACATCCAGAGCCCCGAGGAGGTAATGCCCGTCCGGACAGTCGGTCGCGGCCATGGCGTCGGTGACGAAGGCGATTCTATGGGGCGCAAGCCCGAATCCGAGCTTGACCATGGGATCCTGCACGTGGAATCCGTCGTTGATAAGCTCGATGGTGACCCTCGGATCCTCCACTGCCGCCGGAATCGGGCCGGGGTCGCGGTGGTGCAGCCCGTTCATGGCATTGAACATATGGGTCATGATTCCGGCTCCGGCGTCGAATCCTTTTCTGGCAGTCTGGTAGTCGGCATCGCAGTGGCCGACCGCCGGAACCACTCCGGCTAGGAAGAAACGGCGGATTGCGTCGATTCCATGCGGAAGTTCCGGCGCGATGGTGATCTGTCTGAGACACCCATCGGCGGCGTCCAGCATTCTGGATACGAGATCCGGAGTGGGATCGACTAGGCAATTGGGATCATGGGCGCCTTTCCGGGGCATGGCGAGGAACGGTCCTTCGAGGTGCGCGCCCAGAATATCCGGGCGGTCCGGCATCATGTCGTGGACCGTCTTCAAGTTACCGCAGATGACGTCGATGGGATTGGTGATGAGGCTCAGGACCTGTCTCGTCGTTCCGTGCGCCATGTGTCCGGCTCGGGCGGTCGTGATCCCCTTCTCGCCGTCATCGAACGAGCTTCCCCATGCGCCGTGCGAGTGGATGTCGACGTATCCGGGCGTCATCACCATTCCGTTAGCGTTAACAATATGATCTTGCTCGACGTGGACCAGCCGGCAGGCCGTTTCGAAGTCCGTTTCGGCGCATCCCGTTTCGACTATCGACCGTCCGTCGGAAACGAGCCAACCGTTTTTCGTCATTCCACGCGCGTCGACGATTGTGGCGCCGTGCACCGCGAATGGCACGACCTCCTCGAGGAACGCGTCGTTGATTCGTTCCGTCTCTCTCACACGATCCGCCTGCATGCTGTTGTCTCCTAACGTCAGAATACGGGAAGAGGGGCCTGCGGACCCTTCCGGCCGGCAAACCCCTGTTTCCTGGACGTTCGTCAGCGGGAAGTCGAGCGTGGCGAACGCGCCCAATACCAGGCTCGCGTCCCGGGTCCGCCCGGCGGAATGGCCGACGATGCCCCTGTCCGCCAGGTCGACCGGCAGACACACGTACGCCCAGTCTCCGCCGACGTGGACATAGGTAAGATCGCTCGCCGGATGCGTGTGCGGGGCGTATCCGTCGAACCCGCGGGTCCGGCAGGTTCGCGAGCCTGGCCTCGTCGGCCCGCGTCCTGTGCGGTTCGGACCGTCCGCGCGCGTACGCGCTCGTCATGCCCTGTTCGCGCATGATGTTGCCGATGCGTCTCCTGGACGCGGTGACGCCCTTCCTTTCCAGGGCGGCCTTGATCTTCCTGGCGCCGTGGCGTTCGCGGCCGTCGCGCCGGACCGCGCGCACGTCGCCGGCGATCGGATCCGCACGCTCCGTCCCGGGATGCCCGGTCATCCAGTAGTAGGTGGGGCGGGGAACGTCCGGTATCCCGCATCGCGCCGATATCGGGTAGCGGGCGGCGTTGGCCCGTATCACGCCTGCCTTCGTGCGAATACCGGCGCCGCTTGTTCTGAAACGTCCACCTCCATCTCCAACCGCCGGTCGCGCCTCCCCGGCTCGATCGGCTCGTTCCGCCCGGGCGTGCGGTTGTCCGCGGCCCGGGTGGAGCCGCTGTCGCGGATGCCTTGGACCCAGCGCCGCGGGGTCGATCGCGCGATGTCGTACTCGGCCCCGATCTCCCGGGATGGCTTGCCGCTCTCGCACGACTGCGCGATCTGCCGTTTGAACGCCTCGTCGTGGTGGCGGGGATGTTTCGGGCCGGCCATCGTCGGCCTCCAATCTCATGTCATTCGTTCTTCATCGGAGGGTCTAATACATTGTAGCCAATCCACGGATGGCTCGAGGCCGACCGCATGCCGCCACGCAAGCAGCGCCACACCGCCAAACGCGTGCATGACAGGCTCCGCGCGGAGACCGGCTACGACGGCGAGTGCACGACGACGCTGAGGTACGTGAGACGCTGGCGCGAGGCGAACCGGAGCGGTTCCGACGGGTACGGCGAGCTCGTCTGGGAGCCCGGCGTCGCGCAGATTGATTTCGGCGTGGCGAAGGCCCGCATCGTCGGCGAGCTCGTGGACGACCACTGCCTGGTCGTCACGTTCCCGAACTCGAACATGCGGTATGTGACGAGCCTGCCCGGGGAGAACGCGGAATGTCTGTGCCACGGGCTGGTCGAGGTGTTCGAGCACATCGGTGGAGTCCCGCCAGTGATCGTCATGGACAACGTCACCGGCGCGGGGCGCAGGAACGCGAGGGGCGAGGTGACGCTCGCCGCGGTGTTCGACGCGTTCCTCGCGCACCACCGCATCGACGCGAGGTTCTGCAACCCCTATTCCGGTTGGGAGAAAGGCGCGGTGGAGAACGCGGTCGGATTCCTCCGCCGCAACCTCATGGTCCCGCCGCTGGAGGCCGAGACCCACACGCAGCTCGGACGGATCATGCTTGACAGATGCGACGCGCTGGCCGCCTCGTCGAGGCACTACCGCAGGGACACCGCCATCGGGGACGCGTTCGAGGAAGACCGCGCGGCGCTGATGCCGCTGCCTTCCACCACGTTCGACCCGATCAGATGGGAGAGTCGCAGGGCCGACAAGTACGGGCAGATCGACATCGATTCGAACCGGTTATACCCATGAGGAGGTCGAGACCCTGAAGTCCGCCGTCCCGATGGGTGTGGTCAACATCGTCGAGGGATCCATCCTGATCGTCATGAACGATATCGTCCGTGGCATCGTCGCTGCCGGTTGCGGCGGCTGCGTCGAGGGTGCGCTCCTCATGGGACTCGCCAACGGCGACGGCGCCACCGTCCCGTTCGGCGGCTTCCTGATGCTGCCGACCATGGGTGCCAACTGGTGGGTCGGCATCGTGGCCATCGCCGCGAATATCGTCGTCACCGGCGTCGTATACGCGCTCATCAAGAAGAACATCCCGACCGAGGAACTTGATGCTGAGAAGAATGCTTCCGCAGAGGAAGAAGAGCTTGATCTGGACGACATCCAGGTCATGTGAGACAGGCCTCGGGAATATCAACCATATCGACATTCGAAAGGATTGAATTACCAATGAATCGTCAGATTTCGCTTTCACCGTCTTTGATGACGATGGATCTCGACCAGTTCAAGGAGCAGATCACATTCCTTAACGGGAAGGTGAACTCGTACCACATCGATGTGATGGACGGTCATTTCGTGCCGAACATCACGCTCTCGCCATGGTTTGTGGAACAGGTGCGTAAGATTTCGGATGTTCCGATGTCAGCGCATATGATGGTGACGGACGCGCCGTTCTGGGTGAACGAGCTCATCAAGGTCAAGTGCGATTACATCTGCTTCCCGTCGGAAGTGGCAAACGGTGTCGCGTTCAGCATGATCGACGACATCCATGCGGCCGGTCTGAAGGCCGGCGCTGTCCTCAACCCGGAGACCCCGGTCAGCGCCATCGAGCCGTACATCGACCTACTTGACAAAATAGCCATCATGACCATCGATCCCGGTTTCGCGGGGCAGCGTTTCCTCGAATGCACCCTGAGGAAGATCGTCGAGCTTCGCAGAATGCGTGAGGAACACGGTTACGGGTATGAAATCGAGATGGACGGTTCCACCAACAAGGCTCATTGGAAGATGATCTCCGACGCCAATCCGGATGTGTACGTGATCGGCCGTAGCGGTTTGTTCGGCCTCACCGACAACATCGAGGATTCCTGGAACCAGATGGTCCGGGAATACGAGGAGTGCACAGGCTTCAAGTTCGACAACGGCATTTTCCAGAGCGCACGTTGATCGAGAACAGGCCAATGTACTGAACCCACCGTATTCCCGTAGATCGCACAAACATGCGATCTGAATCGTGCCGGACCGGTTTCGCAGACGGTCCGGCACGATTCTTCTTCCAATTATCGAAAGACGCCAGACGAAAGAACCGCGTCCGTCTCATCCATTCTTCGTTGGCATCGATGAAACGATCCGATGCCGTCTCACACAGAACTAACTAAGGAAAAACCATGGCAATTTCATTCACTTTCACCGTTTCCGACCCGGCCGGCATCCATGCCCGTCCCGCAAGCCAGCTGGTCGCCAAGGCGCAGGAATTCAATTCCGCGATCACCTTGCGCATGGACGACAGATCCGTGGACGCGAAACGCATCCTCGGAGTCATGGGATTCGGTGCGAAACAGGGCGACTCCATCGAAGTGAGCGTCGATGGGGACGATGAGACGGCGGCCGCCGCCGAACTCGAGCGTTTCGTCAAGGAGAACCTGTGATGAGGAAGATCGTGGGTGTCGGCGTCTCGGCCGGAATCGCCATCGGCACCGTGAGGATACTGTCCGCGAACGACCATGCGGTGGAGCGCCGCGTGGTCGATGATCCGCAGGAGGAAGTGGCACGTTTCCGGAAGGCGCAGGATACCGCGTGCCAGCAGTTGAAAGCGCTTCGTGACAAGACGGCCGCCGAGTTCGGCGAGGGCAAGGCCGAGCTTTTCGACGCGCATCAGCTGATGCTGCGCGACCCGGATTACGTGGAAAGCGTCGAATCCATGATCTCCGGCAGCAAGGTGAACGCCGAATTCGCGGTGAACAGCACGGCGGAACAGTTCGCCGCGATGTTCGGCGCGATGGACAACTCCTACATGCAGGCCCGTGCCGCCGACATCAAGGACGTCTCCAGACGCCTCATAGACGTGCTCGAAGGCAGGACCGTGGGCGAAGGCGAGGATGACGGGGCTCCCCATATCGTCTTCGCCGACGATCTCGCCCCGAGCGAGACCGTGCAGCTCGACAGGACGAAGGTGCTTGGATTCGTCACGGCCAAGGGATCGTCGAATTCGCATACCGCGATTCTGGCAAGGACCATGGGATTGCCGGCGATCATCGGCATCGGAGACGGTCTGGACGCCGAATACGACGGCAGGACCGCCATCGTCGATGGAACGACCGGAACGGTGTTCGTGGATCCGGACGAGGACGTGCTCTCCGAATACCAGGGAAAGAAACGGAAGTACGAGGACCATCTGCGTCTGCTGCAGGAGCTGAAGGGCAAACCCAGCGAGACGAAGGAAGGACAGAGGATCCGTCTATACGCCAATATCGGCAGGCCGTCCGACGTCACGGCGGTGCTCGCCAACGACGCGGAAGGCGTCGGATTGTTCCGGAGCGAGTTCCTGTATCTGGAGAGCGAGGACTATCCCACCGAGGAATTCCAGTTCGAGGCGTACCGTGAGGTCGCGCAGAAGATGGGCGACCGTCTGGTCGTGATCCGCACGCTGGACATCGGAGCGGACAAGCAGGTCGGCTATTTCGGACTCGATCACGAGGACAACCCCGCATTGGGCTACCGCGCCATCCGTATCTGCCTGACCCGTCCGGATATATTCAAGGTGCAGCTCAGAGCCTTGCTGAGAGCGTCCGCATACGGCAACATCGCCATCATGCTGCCGATGATCACGTCGGTGCAGGAGGTGCGTGACGCGAAGGAGATCCTCGAATCCGTCAAGGACGAACTGCGGGCGGAGGGAGCCGCGTTCAACGAGGGCATCAAGGTCGGCATCATGATCGAGACCCCCGCCTCGGTGATTATGGCCGACGAACTCGCCGCCGAAGTCGATTTCTTCTCCATAGGAACGAACGATCTGACGCAGTACACGCTCGCCTGCGACCACCAGAACCCGAATCTCGGACGTTTCGCCGATACCCATTCGCCGGCGATCCTCCGTATGATCCGCATGGCTGCGGAAGCGGCCCACGCGCATGGCATCTGGTGCGGCATCTGCGGCGAACTGGGCGCCGATCTCACCCTGACCGAGAAGTTCCTTGACATCGGTCTTGACGAATTGTCCGTTTCCCCGACCAGCGTGCTGCCTTTGAGAGAGGAGATTCGCAAACATTAGCCATTGCCGTCTATGATTTGATTTTTCTCTGTTTCCTTTTCCCGACGAGGCGCGATTCGACACGGATTGTGCCTCGTTCCGTATCATGGTGGCCCGCTTCACCAGATTGGCGTGGAAAGCTTTGACGGCATAGCGAAGCGACAGCTCGTTCCGAATCCGCTCATGAGACCTTCAATAGTGTGGGAATCGGACAGAACCAGTGGATTGTGCCAGCGTTCGATAAAAAGCGACAAAATCATAAAAGGGAACGAGCGCGTATTTGTGCCACGTTTTGGAAAAGGGCTGGTGCCATTCGGCCATCAATTAGTGTCTTTTGGGTACGGGTATACCCTTCGCATGTGCATTCCCTCCGGAAAGAGCCATCCGAATCCGGTGCGGCGTCTTTCTCTGCGTTCGTCATCACGTTGCTTATGGCGCAATACGTGAACTTCCCGATGCAGCGCAACATCACCTTCAAATCGCATGGCAACGTGTGGTTCCAAATTGCCTGGTATGTGGTGGTGTTTCGCGCTCATCACCATGGTCGACGGCGGCGTGCATAGCCCGTCACGACGATTTCGGGTATCTCGCCGCGGTTCTGTATCAATGTATCCCGCTCTCCGTGAGCATGAGGGCACCGCTCCTCCTATTGCCGAATTTGGATTGCTCCGGTTTAACAGTCGATGATGCGGCATATTTCGGAGAGTCTTTCCATGTCATGTTGCTAGTCGCTTCAGCGTTGAGATTTGCCGACGGTTTCCCGATTGGAACGCATTCCCTGACAGGACGTGGGCTATCCGTATACGTTGTCATCACAATGAAGATTGTCGACACGACTCCGGGTGAAACTGGTCTGTTTTAAGTCCCGTGCGTTGATAGGGGCTGGTGACGTTTTGTTGGACTCGTCATTGATTCCATCACCACCAATCATGCCACAAGACCCAGCATCCTGCGCCAGTCCATGAGCCGCAAGGGCAACTGCCTGGACAACGCCGCCACCGAGCAGGTCTTCGGCCACTTGAAGGACGAGTTCTACCGCGGCCGGGAGTTCGACTCGTACGAGCAGTTCAAACGCGAGCTGGACGCGTACATCGTGCACTGGAACACCAGGCGACGCCAGATACGACTCGAGGGACGCACCCCGGAGGAGTTCCGGAGTATGTCCCTCGCGGTCTAGGGCTGTATCCTAATTAACAACGTCCAACAAACGGGGCGCAGTTCACATACCTGTCATAGCCCCTTTTCTTCTTCATCTTAAACATCAACGATCATGGGTCGGGGAATCCGTCGAAGGTGTCATTGGCGGGTGCCCGATGTACGCCGACGGGGCGTTCGCTATGCCGGAGATTCAATACGGACACATTCCGCGATCGTAGGAACGCCCCATCCCTGTCGCGATTTCGGCCAATGCGACAGGATATAAAGGCGATCGGATGACATGACGTGTGTGATGATCATATGGGAAATCGGCGTGGCCGCTTGAGGAACCGTTTCTGACGGGTCTCCATGCCGATTTTCCTTTCTCATATGTGAATGACCACGAGCGGACCATGCCGGTCAGGACCGGTATCGTTCGATGCAGATGCGTATCCCCTGTGCTTGAGTATGAAGGGACATGGATGCCGGCCGACCATCATTGGAGTGGTGGTCGGCATCGTCCTGATGACGTTTCGCTATCATCGCCTTGTTCTTCTCCTTGGACGAGAGGAGCGGCACGCGGATGGCTGCAATGAGGAGAGTGACGATTGAAGTCAAGTGCGTGTAGATCATGATGCAGCCAAGTAGATCCAAGGTGTCTTTCTCGTTGCGTCCGAAGAGGTCCATGAAGGGCTGGATGGGAATCATGCCGTTATTGATATAGGCGTCGGCAAGCAGGACAAAAGCGATCAGGAACCACGCAATGATGCAGAGGAGCTTCCACTTGAATCTTATGCGCTCGTATCTGATTAAACGGTCGAAGGATCCGTCCATCGTCGTCTGCAGTGGACCATCCGTCTCACCTTCCACGTTGTGTGGGCGGTCCCGCATGTCGAGGCGGAACTGGCGGTTCAACGCGATATGGGAGTATATCCGGTCGCCGATTGCCACGGTCAGCCCTATTGCCAACAGGACCACGAGGAAAGCCAGGAACAGTTTAAAGGAGACCACGTCATCGTTCTTTTGGGAATAGATCCAAGACAGCCAGCCAAATACACCAGCCATTCCGGCCTCGAATCCGATGAGGCAGCTCGAGACGCAACCGAATCCCAATGTCTGTCGGATAGGCTTGTTCAATCCCTGTTGCACGTAGATGCTGCGTTGGAGGCTTTCCGCGGCCCTATCGGTAAGAAGCCTCCGCTTCAGGTGGACGGCCTCTTCCTCGTCCCGTCCCAGGAATGATTCCATTTTTTTGAGTTTTTCGAATTCTGAGTCTACTCGGGAGACGCTTGACATTCCGATGAGATCGGGGAGGTTCTTGAGGAACTCTAAGAGTGCCGTTATGGCTGCTAGTACTGTGGCTAGAAATGACAGAATCTTTATGATGGATTCCTTTCGTAGTTGATTTGTTGATGTCGCCGATGGACCGTGTTTTGTCCATGGCGGTTTGAGTCCGATCTATGCGCGCCGTGACCTAGGGTGTGCACAGATCGGACCGCTGGAGAGGTCGGATGCGGCCGATTGGTTCAGCCGGTGAATTGGCCACAGACGTCCATTCCGTGGGGCATGGTGGTCCGTCCGGGGTCCATTCACCCCGGACGGACGTAGTTTCGTTACCGCTGTTCGCTCATCAGTTTCTTGAGGAGCTCCTTGGTCTTCTCGCCCTCCACGATGCGGTAGTTGGACTGCCACAGCGTCTTCATCTTGCCGGCGGCGTTGGGGTTGGTCTCCGTGTCGAACGTGTTCTGGACCAAGGCCATGCCGACCGTGTCCCACATCTCGAGCGGGTCGAGTTCCCACTCGACGCCGTGTCCGTCCTTTTTCTTCGAGAGCAGCGCGCGGAACGCGCCGAAGATCGGCATGATGTATCCCGCGGAGACGTCGTAGTCGATGGCCGTCTGCGTGAAGAGGGTCTTCGCTTTCCCGTTCCGCTTCTCCACTCCGCGGAGGTTGCCGAAGTTTCCTTTCTGCAGGCCGACCGCGAGCTTGTAGTCCCTGAACTTGCGTGGCATGTCCTCCTGGATCTTCTCGTACAGGGCCACGAGGGTGGGGAGCATCCGGGAGAGCTGCAGGTAGATGTTGTCCTCCGACGGCTTCGACCCGTCCTCGGTGTGATGGTCGTCCCATTCCTTCCGGTAGTCCTTGAACACCGCGGCCTTGCCGGTGTACGAGGCGATCGGTACCGACAGGGCGTCCCCGAATCGGTCGATGTTGAACGCGTACATGAGTTTGAGCAGTTCCGAGACCGGCGTGGTCTTCCCGCTGTCGTTGTCCTTGTACGCGATGTTGTCTCCGTAGGGCTGGTCCGCGATGGCCTTCTTGATGAAATCGAAGCGGTCCTCCAGGTTGAACAGCGCGATGTCGCTGACCTGCACGGACGTGTTGCGGGCGTCGGACAGGGCCGCAACGTCGAGGTCCTCGCCGACGAAGACCTCGAGTTTGACGAACTTGTCGATGTCGGACGGGATGGCGTCGCGGCGGTCCATGATCGCCCTGTACGTGTGGCCTCCGTCGAGGATCCCGTAGCGCGACGTGTCGTCGTCGAGATCGAGGTCGACCATGCTGTTCGCCGCGTCAAGTTTCACGCTCTTCGCGAGGATGACGATGCCGCGGTTGTGGATGTCGAAGTACGGGTCCGTGCCGGACACGGCGTCGAGGAGCTTCTTTGCCGTCATCGTCTTCATATTGGGTTTGCGGGGGTTCACGTCGGTCGGGATGTTCGCAGGAAGGTCGCGCATGTTGACCCAGATGAAATAGGTCGTCACGTTGGAGTCGGACGGCGACTTCACGGTGCGCATGGTGTGGATACGGAATCGTTCCTTCAACTTGTTTCCTTTCTCGAAGGAGCTGGGAGCCGGTCTTTTGATCGGCGTCCGTCTGTCATCATTTGATGAAGACGATTGTCATCATAAACCAATCCCGAGATTATTCAATGGAACCTTGGTGGTGTTTTGGAACCATGGTTACTATTCATGTTATTATAGGTGGTATGACAGTACGGAAAAAGGACCTGAATCCCGCATTGCGGCGCGTGGGCGCGATCATCAAACGCCACCGCATCGAACTGATAGACATAAAACCGTCGAGATCCGATTTCATCATTGACGCCGTATCTTCGGGGCTTCGTGCCGATTGGATCAGCGAGAAGAGTCTGGCGAATATCGAGAACGGATACAACTTTCCCTCGCTCCCCACCCTCTACAATCTCGCGATCGCCTGCCAGATATCGCCCGAGGACCTGTTCGAGGAGGTCGCCGGGGCCTTTTCCGTCTACGATTCGGCGGATGATAACCCGGAAGGCTAGGGAAATCCGAGACCGACCGGGGAGTCGCCGAGCACGCATCGTCCCCGGGCGCGACGCCGCTGCATGGGGTATTCCAAAAACGGAGGTTTCCGGAACGGAAGACGGACATGCTGCCATATCCACGACACTCCGATAGAAAACGTTCCAAAACCCGTCCCGTAATCAACGCCCCGGAGGTTTGCGTCCATACCGTCCTCAGATCGGACGAGGCGTGTGGGTATTGGCAAGGTGCCGTACTCTACGTTGAACCAACGGTGAATGCGCGGTTACGATACCGGATATGCATACGAGAAACAGAACCGCCGCCGTCGTTACCGCAACCGTCATACTGTGCTGCATCGTGCCGATGATCGGCATCGCGCTGCGTAATTCGGCGATTGCGACGGCGCGTGAGACCAGCGTGCTGCAAACGCTTGCCGCTTGGCCGGCATGCCTGCAGGACTGTTCGACGGTGCTGGCATACCTGTTTTCCACGGTCGGCTGCATCGCGCTGGTCTCCATGCTTGCCATGATCGACCTGCGTATCATCGGCAGCGCCCGGGTTGTGTGCCGTGATGTCGTCGTTTCGGCAACTCCGATCGTATATGTGACCGGCGTGAAATGGCTGGTGGAGCGGCCGCGTCCAATCACCTCCGTCGGCAGCGGACTGCTGCCGGGCGATCCCAGCTTCCCAAGCGGCCATACGGCGGCCGCAGTGATCGTATCGGTCATGCTGATTCTCACCGTGCGTAATCTGGCGCGCAAACGCTTCCCGGATACGGAGGCGAGCGAAAGACGGGTGCTGCTTCGCAGGGCGGTGATCGGTGCCGTGGCGCTTGTCGGTGCCGTGGCATGCTCGCGATTGCTGCTTGGATTGCATTATCCGACCGATGTGATGATTTCAGCCACGATCTGCCCGCTGATTTCATACGCCGTGTGGTGCGTATGGCAGATTGATGCGCGTTGAGCTTGGAAAACCCGACACGCATTGGCAAGGTAGGGGGTAATGTGGCCGGACAGATTATGCTCGGATGAAGAACATGATCGACCTGGGGGCGAAGAACTTCAAGAAGATCGTGCTGGTATACAACGGCGCGAACGCGTTCGAACTAACCTTCGTAAAGGACTATCCGTAGAATCAAGTCCGTGCTATGGGCCCCGCATCCCGGTCAGGCCGGCTTCGAAGCGCTCGGCGAAGTGCTCACCGGCAAGACCGATTCAGCCGGCCGATCCGATGCCGGTATGGAAGGTCGCCATGATCGCGGCCGACGCCGTGCTGGGCGTGCTGCTGGCGGTCCTCGAAATCATCGCCATCAAGCGATTCATCGATCGACGGAAGAAGGCGATCGCCGAATAGCCGAACATGCGAAACCAATCGCAACACCTTTGATTCCATAACTGAACACTGCCCTGGACGGTGCCCGCTCAGAACAAGCGGGCACCGTCCTTTTTGCTATCGCCACCATACGACGTCTTGCCGTGCGCAACAGAAGAACAGCCGATTGTGCCAGCAAAACGACAGGTTGTGTAATACGGGCCCATGGGCGGGCCGAAGACTGGTTCAATCAAACTAGCAGCGAAATCTCACATGCGGTGCAGCGGTGGGAAATCGCATAACGAACAGCGCAGGCCGAGGATGGGCCCAGCGGGTTCCGCAAACTACTGTGAGGGAGAACCCATGGAACTTGAAGACCTTTCGGTTGTTGAGAAGGCGGCGATGCTGTCCGGCGGATCCGAATGGGATTCGCGCGGCAACGATCGCGCCGACATTCCCGGCTTCGTCATGAGCGACGGCCCACACGGCGTGCGCAGGCAGCTTGGCGAAGGCGACCACCTCGGCATCGGCGCATCCAAGCCGGCCACCTGCTTCCCGACCGCCTGCACCGTGGCCAACACCTGGGATCCGGCGCTCGCCGAAGAGATGGGCGAGGCGCTCGGCAAGGAAGCTCACGATCTCGACGTGAACGTGTTGCTTGGACCGGGCATGAACATCAAACGCAACCCGCTGTGCGGACGCAACTTCGAGTACTCTTCGGAAGACCCGATCGTCGCCGGCCGTATGGCCGCCGGCCTCATTCGCGGCATCCAGAGCAACGGCGTCTCCGCATGCCCGAAACATTTCGCGGTCAACAGCCAGGAGCTGCGCCGCCAGGCCAGCAACTCCGTGGTGGACGAACGCACCATGCGTGAACTGTACTTGACCGGTTTTGAAATCGCCGTGCGCGAGGCCAAGCCGATGAGCATCATGACCTCCTACAACGAGGTCAACGGCGTCTACGCCCACGAAAACAAGCATCTGCTGCAGGAGATCCTGCGCGACGAATGGGGCTTCGACGGCATGGTCGTCTCCGATTGGGGCGGCTCCAACTCCGCCGTCGCAGCCGTCAAAGCCGGCGGCTCGCTGGAAATGCCGTCGCCAGGTTTCACCTCCGTGCGCGAGCTGGAAGGCGCGGTCAAAGCGGGCACGCTCGCCGAGGCGGACATCAACAAGCGTGCCGCGGAAGTCGCCAAAATCGCGGCGGCGACCAAGCTCGTCGGCGTCGGCCGCGACGATCTGCTGTCGGACGACATCGCGAAGGCGCACCATGATATCGCCAGAACGGTCGCGGAACATTCCAGCGTGCTGCTGAAGAACGACGCCGCCACGCTGCCGCTCAAACCGGGCACCCGCGTGGCCGTCATCGGAGATATGGCCGCGGCCGCACGCTATCAGGGCTCCGGCTCATCCAAGGTGAACGCCACCAAGGAGGAGAACATCCTCGACGAGGTCAAGAACGCCGAAGGACTGGTATTGGCCGGCTACGAGCAGGGCTACGACCGCCAAGGCAAGCCGGATGAGGTGCTGCTGAACGACGCCGTCGCGCTCGCCAAGAAGGACGCCGTGGATGTGGTGTTGGCCGTCGTCGGTCTCGACGAACGCAGCGAATCCGAAGGCCTCGACCGATCCACCATGGCGATTCCGCAGGTGCAGAACGATCTCGTAACGGCGTTGGCGAAGACCGGCAAGCCGGTGGTGATCGTGCTCGTCGCCGGTTCCCCGGTGGAATTGCCGTGGTTCAACGATGTTGCCGCCATGCTGTACGTAGGATTGTCCGGCCAGGCAGGCGCTTCCGCCACCGTGCGCGCGCTGACCGGCGAAGTCAACCCATCCGGACATTTGGCCGAAACCTGGCCGAAGCGGTACGAGGATTGCCCGAGCTCCGGCTGGTATCCGGCCATCGGACGCGACGCGATCTACCGCGAGGGCCCGTTCGTCGGCTACCGTTATTACGAGACCGTGGGCGTGCCCGTACGTTTCCCGTTCGGCTACGGTCTGAGCTACTCCACGTTCACGTACAGCGCGATCACCGCCACCGCGACCGGTGTGGATTTCGTCGTCGCCAATGATTCCGATGTCGCCGGCTCCACCGTGGCCCAGTTGTATGTACGCGCGCCGCAGGGGGGCGTGCTCCATCCCGACCGTGAGCTGAAGGGCTTCGTCAAGGTAGAGTTGGCCGCGCATGAAAGCAAGAGTGTGCATATCGATTTCGACCGCTACACGTTCCGTCATTTCGATGTTGCCGCCAATGCATGGAAGACGGAAAGCGGCGAATGGACGCTGATGATCGGCGACAATGCCGAGCATCTGCCGCTTTCGATTCCACACACCGTTGCCGGCGATTGCACGCCCGCTGAATGCGCCGCAGACCCCGCGCTCGGCCACTATCTGACCGGACAGGTCAAGGACGTGACCGATGCCGAAATGGCCGTGCTGTTCGGCCATGAGGTGCTTGCTCCCGGCAAACCGACGACGTTCGGTGTCAACGATCCGATCATGTCGTGGGTGGATTCCAAGGGATTCGCGGCGCGCACTGTTGCCAGGACGCTGACCAAGCGCGAAGCGAAGATTCGCCAGAAGACCGGTTCGCCGGATCTGAACACCCTGTTCATCCTGAACATGCCGCCTCGCGCCATGAGCAAGATGACCCAAGGCATGGTCGACTCGGCGATGGTCGACGCCATCGTGAACATCGCCAACGGGCATACTTTCCGCGGATTGGGCGGCGTGATCGCCGGCTTCTTCCGCAACCAATCCGCCAACAAGCGCACCGCAAAGGAGCTGAACCATGACTGACAACAATGCTGCGAAGCCGGCCGAAACCGCTGCCGGCGAGAAGAAGGTCGGACCGATCCGCCAGTGGATCAAGGATCATCCGAACATCTGGGAGTTCATCCTGTTCAACGTGTTGTCGAACATCTCCACCATCACCCGCTTCGTGGTGACGTGGATCGGCACCGCCATCTTCATCTCCGGCTTGGGGCTCACGCAGCCGTTCCACTTCCTGATCTTCAACTATGACACCAAGGGCAACGGCCTGGGTGGATTCCTCACCTTCCTGCTTGCCGAGGTGCTTGCGCAGGTGGTGAACTTCTTCGTGCAGATGAAGTGGGTCTTCAAGTCCGACTCCAGCTTCAAGGACGCCGCTTGGAAGTATGTGATCCTCGCCGTGATCATCGTGGTAGTGAACCTCGTGCTGCCGGGCTACGTGACCGGTCTGTGCCAGGGATGGGGCATGAACGCCGGCATCGCAGGCACGATCGCATCCGTGGTCAACACCTTGCTTGCCGTGATCGTCAGCTATCCGCTGCTCAAGTTCTGGGTCATGCCGAAGAGCGGGTCCAAGGAGACGGCCAAGAGCGAGGAGGCCGCCAAGTAGCCCTATTCTGAATTCCTTTCTTCCTGCCCGCCCGGATTTTCCGGGCGGGTTTTCCATGCCTGCTTCGCGCCTGATGTCGTTGGAAGGCGTAGCGTACCTTGCAAATAAGAAGGGTGGTGACTCAGTCGATGAGCCACCACCCTTTGTCATGCCGTGCTATCTAGCGATCAGGCCGGGAAAACGACCTGGCAATTCACGCAGGTGATTACCATGGCCAAAATCGCGTTGATGATGCCACCGAGGTACGGATTGCGGGTCTTGGAATAGATGCCGCGAGCCGTCAGCGGAGTGATAAACAGCAGGAATACGGTGAGGAACATGCTGTCCGGAATGCGGGTGTAGGCCGCACCGAACAGGTCATTGACACCGGTGAGCATGAACTTGGCCCAGCCTGCGCCGGACACCAGTGCCGGCACGGCGGCGGTGACGAGAGCGAGTACCAGGATGTTCACGATCTTGTTCTTGCCATAGGAAGTGTTGTAGTTCATGCAGTTGATGAAGATGGAGGAAATCACGTAGCCAATCAGGAAGATCGGGAGTACCTTAAGCATGTCCACGATCTTGAAGGAGCCGAATGGCATGATGCCCCAGTACAGGAACGAGAAGTTCGTCTTGAAGAAGTACTGCGCTCCCCAGACCAACAGCAGAGTGCCGCCGGTGACGGTGAGAGCCAGCATGATGGTCTTGAACACGCTGAAAGCAGATGTCTTCAAATCGATTTCATCGATGTTCATACCATTCTTCTTAGCGAAGCAGCGGTACCAGATGTAGGTGACAATGGCGGTGAACACAGAGGAAATCGCCAGCATGGAGCCTGCGAACAGTGCCTGCCCCTGCCTGAAGAATGTGCCGATATGGGTGTCGACGCCGTTGTAGTACAGGAACAACGTGCTGACGGTGGCGAACAGGGTGTTGACGATAAGGCAGCCCCATGCCCAAGCCTTGGTTCCCGGATGCGATTCCGCGATACGCATGACGGCATTGCCACGAGAAGTTCCCCTGAAGAGCGGCATCTGGGAGAGCCACAGAGCGAAGAACACGGCGAACATGAACATGCCGATGAAACCGATGGTGCTGCCGATCATACGCCACTGGTAGATCTGGTCGCCCGACTGCAACGAGGTGTTCATATTGAAGGCTTTGACCATGAACTCCATGGCAGCTGCGGTAGAAGACGACTGGAAGAGCTGCGAAGTGTGGAAGCCGTTTTCCAGATAGATGACACGGAATACTTCCTTGCCATCGACCTTCTTCGTATAGTACTTGCCGCTGACGCCGTCCGCAGTCGAAGAGTCAGGCGTGATGCCGAAGTTCAGGAACGATTTGGCGTTATTGTGCTTGAGATAGTCCGGATTCGGCAGCATCTTGCCGGTCGTCTTGTCGGTCTCCTTGAAGGAGTACTGGTCGAATTTGCCGGCGATGATGCCTACATTGCGATTGCCGTAATAATTAAAGTACTCGCCGTTATTCTTGGAGGCGGCCTGGGCTGAAGTGGTCTTGCCTGGCACATAGCCGAACGACTGAGTTTCGTTGTCTTTGTAGACGGCGTCGCGGCTGACGTACAGCACGGCCTTGATCAGCTGCTTCTTGGCCTTGTTGTCAAGAAGGATCGTCTCGTGAATGGTGTTGCCTCCGCGGGACTGGCCGGATACGGCGATCTGGTCCTTGTCCACGAATGGAAGTGTGGTCGCGTACTTTACCGTGTCATACAGGCCACGGCCGTTGACCAGCCATTCGGTGTTGTTCAGAATCTCGGAGTCGCCGTGTCCGTAAAGATCGAAGGAGAACACGACGAAGCCTCGACGTGCCCATTCGATCTGGTATAGATCCCACTTTTCCTTGAGACCGTTGCCGCCATGTGCGAACACGATGGTGGGTGCCGGCTTGTCGTTGGTGGCGGTCTTGGGCTTGAGCATGTTGATGCCGAGCCTATGTCCGGATGATGTTTCGATGGTCAGATTCTCTTTGGTGACGTTGCCGAAATCCGTCTGTGCCAGATTCGCGATGCAGCTGCCCAGAATGCACAACAACACCGTAACGATGGTGAGTGCGCCATACGCATGCTGCTTCAAGTATTGCCATACTTTCGACATGGTATTTTTCTCCCTCTGTTCCTTCCGCGTCACCCGAAGATCATCCTTCGGTAACGCGGGGCCCGGTTCTTCCTGGAGCCGGTTATAGACTAATTTGAGGATGAAATGACATTGGGATGTGAATGAGAATATGTGCAGTTCGCCACACTGCTGGTTTACCGGAGTATCGGTTGATGATGGGCTTAAAACGTATGCTTATCGCGCGTGTTCGTATGGACACTGGAGATAACATGCACATATGTTCAAAGATTCCGCGCTTTCGTCGATGCAGACCAGACAGCATATCGAAAAGCTGATTCGTGTATCACAGATGTATTATGACGAGGGACTCAATCAATCGCAGATTGCCGGAGAGGTCGGCTATTCGCGGTCATCGGTGTCACGCATGCTCACCGAAGCACGGGAAACCGGAATCGTACAGATTACCATCGGGCACCCATTGCAACGATTGCAATCCCTTGAGGAGAATCTTCGGAACAAATACGGGTTGAAAACGGTACGCGTCGCATATTCATACGATGACAGCATCGCATCGACGCTAGTGCCTCAATGTGCGGCGCAGCTGCTGGTGGAAAACCTCAAACCGGATTCGTTGATCGTTACATCGACCGGGACGCCGATGGCGGCGACAATCAGAGCTTTGCCTCCCCTTGACTACCCTCGTGCGCATGTGACTCAGATGCTGGGTTCGTTGTCTTCCGCCAACTCGTTGACTGATTCTCCGGAAATCTGCCGAATGATGGCAGAACGTCTGGGATGCGCTTACTCGTTGCTTCCTGCACCGTTGATTATGGGATCCGCGGAAGTTGCGCAGGCTGTGCGTTCGGAGAAACTGATTGCCATGACTTTGGCTTTGGGTAACCGAGCCGATATCGCCATTGTCGGTGTAGGAGCGATTCGGCAGGGGCATTCCGGGAGGATTTTCCATTCGTTCGAAGACGCTGCAGTAGCACGGGAGTTGCAGGAAAAGGGAGTGGTCGGGCATATTTGCGGACATCATATCGATATGCATGGCAATCATGTGCGAACCAGTCTGTGTGAGCGCACCATCAGCATCGATTTCGAACGGTTTCGTGACATTCCATTGGTCATTGGAGTCGCTTGGGAGACGTGGCGTGCGCGGGCACTGCACGCATGCTTGGTCGGTGGACTGATGTCGGCACTCGCTACCAATCAGGGAATGGCTGAGTTGTTATTGGATATGGACTAATCACCGTTAGGATGCTGGAAGGATTGGGTATGCCCGTGCGCCACCGTGATGATTGCAATTGCTGCCAGCACGTACAACAGCACGTTGAGCGTCAATGACGCTCCATATCCGCCGGTCATGTCGAAAATCAATCCATGAACTGTGGTAGCGATGGCTACGGTCAGCTGGCCGGTGGCGTTGATGACGGACAGCGCGCGGGCATAATCATCTCCCGGGAATACGCGGCGTATGCTCCAGGGAAGTGCAATCATGAGCAGGCATTGGCCGATTCCCGCCAGAAAACTTGCAGTGATCGCAACTTCCATATTGGCTCCGAAAAGCAGACTGAACCATCCTGTGGTTCCGATGGCGGCAAACAGCGTGATTGCGAATTGCGGTCTGACACGGTCCAGCGTCGAACCTATGGCAAGTTTGCCGACGCTGGCTCCAATCATGCGGGCCGTGACCACCCAAGCGGCCTGTGTAAGCGTGAGTCCGATGGAAATCCCGTACGCGGGAATATGCTGATTGATGCCGGATACGATTTGCAACAAAATCATGGCGGCTGACAGCAGCAGAAACGCCGGTGAACGAAGCATGCCGATGAGATGCCCGCTTTTCGTCCGTGTATCATGCGCAGGTTTGGCGTTTGGGGCAGACGCAGTGTCGAGCTTGCCATGTGGATATGGTTTAAGCAGGTAGGAGCAGGGGAGTAGCAGCACCATCAGCATCGCACCGGTCAGTAGATATGCCGATCGCCATCCATATGACGCGATGACGTGCGAAATCAGAGGATTGAATATGGCTCCTCCCAATCCTGACAAACAGCCGGTTATGCCAAGGACCGTGCCGAAATGAGTGGGAAACCATGCCGCAAGCAGAATGGGTGGCATCAGCGTTATCGGAATAACATAGGCGAGTCCCATCACAGCGAATGCGAGATAGAACTGCCAGAGGGCATACGCCCGACTGCAAAGCAGGAATCCCACGGCGCAGATACCAATGCAGCCGATAAGTGTGGGGCGCAAGCGAATGCGATGTGAAAAGCGACTGAACGCGGCCATGGAGATGGCACTGCAAATCAATCGAATCGATACGGTTAGGCTGACCTTGGCTCGACCCACATGTAAATCACGGCTGATGGCGTCGAAATACAGCCCTGAAGTGTTGGTGATGAGAGCGAAGCCGATGAAGGACATGGCGCAGCAGCCTACGAATACTGCCAGTGAGGAGCGGGTGGAGCGAATCCGTTCTTCCATAGCGTCCTTTCCTAGCTGGTCGTTGGGCGGTACCGTTTGAAGAACGTCGCCGCCTCTTTTACGATTTGCTGTGATTCCTCATTATGCTCCAGGCCGACCTCCTTGACTGCGAAGTCGTGTACGAGAGCGTGGTCAAGACCTTTCGGGAGTAATCGCAGTTCATAATCATGATGGCGGTATTGCAGGATTCTTGCGAATTCCAGAGTGTTGTCCGCGAGATAATCCTCGGTGCTGGTCTGCAGATAGAAGGGCGGAAGATTGCCATCAACTACAAGGCGATCGACATCAAGATAGGGGGAGATGCGAATTCGTTCCTTCAGCGTTGGAAAGTAGCCTTCCGCATAGTATCCCATTGCAGTTCCATGCACGCCTCCCTCGAAGCGATACATGCCGCTGCATCCTGCAATGGCGAGGATGCGGGCGGTTCCGCAGGCTTCCTTCATGCCAAGCTGTGACGCGACGACCGGTGAATGGAGTACGGCGGTGAGGTACAAGATAAGCAGGGTGGCCGCGGAATCTCCAATCAGAAATAGAGCATTCGTATCCATGCCATAGTCATGCGCGTGCTCATTCGTCCAGATAATTGCGTCAAGCGCATCGTGTAGTTGGCCTTGGAATCCAATTTGCGGGACCAGCCGATAGTTGGCATTGACCACGGCGAACCCATACTTCGCTAAATACATATCGCGACACATGGTATTTTGTTTGTCGCCATGGTAGAGACCCCCGCCATGGAAGTCGATGATGACCGGAAGAGGTTCATGTTGTGTTTCCGGACGATACAGGTCCAATTTGCGCAGTTGGTCCGGAATGCCATATGGGAGATCCGTCAGTACATGCACTCCGTTCGGCTTATGCTCTTTGGCGAGTCTGTCTGCGTCGCCGGCATGACGGGCGTTGGTGTTGGACTCAAATAATGCTTTCACCGGTTCGCTGAGCATATGTCACCACCTTGGTTGCGTATGATACGAATACTGTATGCCTGTATCTAGCGCGAACAGTCTAGGAGTTGCACATATGTGCAACCTACGATTCAGACAAGTATCCCAACTATTTCGTCAGTACGTCGAACGGCGGATTGCCTATGCGCTCATGACAGTGTAGATGTTGTCATGGGCTCCGACTTCACGCGCTATTGTGCACGGCTAGTCATTCGAATAGCTAGGAGTCCATCCCCCGTCCAACGTGCCGCCGTTTCATCGTATGATTTTGTTGTGTATGTTTACGATTATACAAATCGTAAACATACACAATAAAGTGGGTGAACGCGACGAAGGACGGGCATGCACCTGACGGCGTCAGCGATTCCTCTCCGCAAAATCGCACATACGACGCAGTCCCTTACGCAACTCATCCGCATCGCCGGCGTACGACAATCGCACGAATCCCTGCCCTTCCTCGCCGAATGCCTCGCCGGGCACCACGGCGGTACTGGCAGTGGGTGGTGAAAGGTATGGTGGAGGTCCGGTTCCTTGCTTTTGGCTGTGGCAGAAATCGTCTGTTTTGTGCAAAAACAAGCCTTTGAAATTGTCTATTTTGCGCATCTTGTGTCTTGAATGCTATATATTCCAATATATTTGCCGCCGATGAATCTGCCACTGTACGCCTTATGGTACTTGGCGGCTGTGGCCGTCCTCGTTGCCGAGGACGACGAGCCTGATCGGCCGTTCACTATGCAGACGCAGTCTGTGTGACCGATACTGCGATTCATGCTGAAGGATATCGGCGCATAAATCCGCCGTGGATGGAACGATGGTGATGCGGCAACACGAATGACGAGATGGACTGAAGACGAGGTGCATGCAACGTGGGAGAGGCAATGGTGTCGAAGCAATCGCAGGAAGAGACGGAATCGCGGCCGAACATCGGCCGTATTCCGGCGCTGATCGCGGCGGTGGCCATCGTCGGCATCGCCATTGGCGCGGCCGCGGGTTTGCTCACGCTCATGCTGTACCAAGTCGAGCGTTTCGCGCTTGGATACATCGAGAACGCGCATGAATCCGGTCCCTTCAACGTGCCTGCTCTCCGCCGCCTCATTTCCGTGACGGTCGGCGCCTCCATCGCGGCCGTGATCTGGTGGCTGCTGCGCACGCGTACCACAACAGTGCCATCCGTCAAGAAAGCCGTCGGCGGTGCGTTGATGCCGGTGTGGCAGACCATCGTGCATGTGCTGCTGCAGATTTTCATCGTCGGTACCGGCATGTCGATCGGCCGCGAGGTGGCTCCGCGCGAGCTTGGCGCGATGTTCGGCCAGCGATTCGCCCGCTGGGTGCGTCTCGGCGCGAAGGACACGCGTATGCTGGTGGCCATTACCGCCGCGGCCGGTCTCGCGGGAGTCTACAACGCGCCGCTTGCCGGCACGTTCTTCGCGGTGGAGATCCTGCTCGCCGACGTGACGCTCGAGACGGTCACGCTCGCGTTCGCCTGCTCGGCGCTCGCCTCATGGGTGGCGAGCCTGGTCAAGGGCACGCACACGTTCTATTTGATCGGCAAGGCGAATGGCCTGTTTACCCCCGACTACATGGTGTTCGCGCTGATTGCCGGCCTGATGCTTGGCGTCGCCGGCGCGCTGTTCCGCCGCGGCTCCCAGTGGGCGGAGAAAAACAAGCCGTCCGGAGCGGGCATTCTGTGGATGATGCCGCTTGCCGGCCTGCTGACGGGCGTTGTGGCGATCGCCGTGCCGCAGGTGATGGGCAATGGCCGCGCCACCGCGCAGCTGAGCTTCTCCTCGAAGGCCGATCTGGCCGTTATTCCGGTGTTGCTGCTGTCTTTCGTGGCCAAGGCGATCGTCACGTTGATGACGATTCGTTCCGGCGCTTCCGGTGGCGTGTTGCAGCCGGGCATCGCATTGGGCGCTTCCGGAGGCGCGATTCTGGGCATTCTTTGGATGCAGGTGTTCCACACGAATTCGATCGGCATGTATGCGCTGCTGGGTGCATGCGCGCTGCTTGCCGCCTCGCAGCAGGCGCCGTTGATGGCGATTTGCCTGGTGATGGAATTGGCCGATGCCCCGATCAACCTGTTCGTCCCCATCGGCTTCGCCGTAGCCGTTAGCGCCTTCACCGCCTCCCGCCTGGCCGCCCCTCTCGCCGCAGTTCATCTGCCACATCTAAAGGCTTCCACCAAACAATAGTTTGTCGAACCATCTTGCAGAAGTCCTTATTTGTGAAGCTGGGAGACCATGTATATCGGCAGATAGTCGATGTTCTCCTTGCTTTGCGTATTAGCTTCGGCAAGTACCATGCCTTTGGGAATGCCGAAGTTCTTAGTGTCCAGCGCCTTGCTCAAGGCGCTGTGTCGTTTGTAGCTTTTGCCTGACTTGACTTCCAGGGGAAGTACGCGTCCGTGCGGATGTTCGATGACGAAGTCCAGTTCTCCGATCGAATTGTTCTTGTAGTAGAACAGGTTGAAGCCGTGCGCTTTCAGCTCCTGTGCTACGACGTTCTCGTACAGGGCTCCGTAGTTGATGTCGGTGCGGTCGTTGAGCAGGTCGCGTATGACGTCCATGCCGCACATGCAGGTGAGCAGTCCCACGTCATTGAGGAACAGTTTGAATAGGCGCGAGTTCATCGAAAGCATAAGCGGATAACGGGGTTCGTCCACGTTGTATACGGGTAGTGCCACGCCCGCATCGGCTAGCCAAAGGAAGCGGTCCTCTTCGCGTGACAGTCTGGTTCCTTTGGCCACTTGCGTAATGCGGAATCGTTTGTTTTGCTGGTTCAGCTCGGCCGGAACCAAATCAAAGATACGGCGTATGGCTCGTGCGTCCGCGAGATTGTCTGCGTACTGAGAGATGTCGCGTCTGTACTGGTCGATGATGGACTGTTGCTGCATGCGCAGTTGCTGCACATTGTGCGTTGTGATGAACGCGTTCACAGCCGCGGGCATGCCACCGACGATCAGATATTCGTGGAACAGGTCGGTCATGCGTTGATGGACGGCTTGGTTGACCGGTCTGCAATCCTTGAAAGCGTTGGCCACTTCGTCTAATACCTGGTTAGGAACGTTCTGGGCCCAACAGTATTCCTCGAAGTCCATCGGGTACATGGTGAATGAGTCGAGGAACCCTACTGGTACCGATCGGACATCGCGCAGCCCGGTTCCCAGCAGAGAGCCGGAAAGTATATAGTCATACTGTCCATAGCGCTGCACCAGGAACTTCACCATGGTGACAACATCGGGACAGGCCTGTACTTCATCGAGGAAAATAAGGGTTTTGCCGGGCTCTATTTTGTCCTGCGCATATGCGGCGATTGCCATGAACAGGTCATCGGCGGTATGCGCCTTGCGTACGGCCGACAGGGCTTCGGGGTTGTCGATGAAATTCAACTCCACCATGTGCTCGTAATAGGTGCGCCCGAACTCTTCGATCACGGTGGTCTTGCCGACCTGTCTTGCCCCGTCGATTAGCAGAGCCTGCGTGGTTTTATCGCGCTTCCAGAAAGCTAGTCTTTCCAATGCTTTTCGCCGTAGCATTCTTGCTCCTGTACAATTATAGAACCGTTTTTTGCCTGTTTTTGTACAATTATAGAGCCGATTTCGGGAAAAATTGTCGCATTATAGAACTTTTATGTCGAACAACCCGTCCTTTGTAGGGTGGTTCGTGGCAGTCGCGCGTTACCTCCTACATGGCCATGAGGCCGGTGCGGCGGGGGATGAGCGCGGTCAGCACGAACCAGTGGTTGTCGGTGCGGATCGTCACTTCGCCGCCATACTGCTGCGCGATGTGCCGAATCGACTTCACGCCGAAACCATGCCGATGCTGGTCGTCGCGCTTCGTGGTACGTAGGTTGCCGTCGGCGTCTTTGCTTAGTCGGGAATCGTAATAATTCTCAACGCGAATCACAATAAAGTGATTTTGTTCGAACAAAGCCAGTTTGATAAGTCGCTGTTCCGGATTCGGCAGTTTCGACGTCGCTTCGATCGCATTGTCGAGCGCGTTGCCGAATAGCGATGCGATGTCCATCGACGACATGCCGTCCAGCAGCGAGCCATCCGCCACGGCGGTGAACGTGATGCCGCGTTCGTTGCAGGTGCGTTCCTTCGTGGTCAGAATGACGTCAAGCACGGGATTGCCGGTATGCTGCTGGGCGCTGTAGCGCTGCACCGACTTCTCCAACTGCTCGAATCCTGCCGCCGCATGCTCCGGATCGACTTCGGCACGCAATGCCGCGATCTGATGTTTCAAATCGTGCGCAAGCCGGCCTAACGACTCGATATTCTCCTTCGACTGTAAATATTCCTGATGCTGGCTTTCCAACTGCGCGTTGATTGAAGCGAGCTCGCTGTTCGCCGCAATGCGCCGCGCCTGCTCCTGCTGCGCGTACAAAATCGCAAAACCGCAAAAATCCACCAGCGTGCGAATGTAGAAAATTTCCTGTCCCATCGAACCGGAGAACGGCGTATTCGTGGACACGAAACTCAGATTGCTCATGGCGAACGTGACGATCATGATCGCCATGGTTCCGATTGCGGCGGAAGCCGTCGGCAAAGTGGGTTCGCTTTGACTGAAATTGTCGCGTTCCACCAGCCAGGCCAAACCGAAACACAGCGCGTAAATGACGACGAGCATGACGAGCGCCCGCACGTTGTACGAAGTGGCGCGGGCGTCATGCGTGCCGATGAATGCGACGATCTGCCAATGCAGCGACGCCACCAATTCGGCCAGCACGAACGCGCGCGCCGTAATGTACAGGCCTTCACGTCTGCCGGTGCCTGTGCCGAACCGGATTATCAGATACATGCAGCCGAACGCCAGGAACATGCCCACAATCCAAAACCAGATCGGCATACTGCCGTCGAAATACTGCACGGCGACGATCGCGGGCAGACCGACCGCGCTGACGATGATGGAACGACGCAACGGCACACGTCGGTACAGCACCGCGATGTACACCATGCACGCAGCCCATTCGCAGATGGCGGTATACGAACGGGGAATGTCGGGCAAGGTGTGGGTGACCGGCACCGTCGACGGTACCGACGCTGCCAACACGTGCACAATGTGTGCGGCATTTGTGGCATCTGCGATATTCACGATATTTGCGATATATGCGATGCCTGCGATCGCCCCCGATCATCTGCCGCCGCCCATGTAATCGGTCAGCGCTGTCAGAAACGCTTTCTTGCGCGGCCGGCTCACGCGCAGCTGCTCGCCGTTCGACATGATGCAATCCTGATCCGCCACGCCCGTCACATGCTTGAGATTGACCAGATAACAGGAGTTCGAGCGGAAGAAATGGTAGTCGGCAAGCTTGGCTTCCATGTCCTTGAGTGTGCCGTTGATGGACAGCTTGCCGTCAAGCGTATGGATGACGATGGTGTGCCGAATCGACTCCAAATACAGAATATCCGCCAGATTCAGGCGCATCTGTCCTTTGCCGGTGTCAATAAGCATCGAATCGTCGTCATTGCGCCGCACCATGTCGATCGATTTCTTCAGCTCCTGCGAGAACGCGAACCACGGCAGCGGCTTGAGCAGGTACGACAGCGCGCGCACCTCATATCCGCTGATGGCGTATTGCGGCGCGGCCGTGATGAAGATGATCACCACCTTGTCGTCGCGCTCGCGGATGCGACGGGCGGCTTCCATGCCGTCCATTTCCTTCATTTCGATATCGAGCAGCAGAATGTCGTAGACGGGGCTGTATTTTTCCACGATTCGCGCGCCGTCGTCGAATACGGAAACGGTGAATTGTTCGCCGTTTTCCTTTTGATAACGATTGAGGTAGTCCAGTACCAGCTGGCAGCTTGCGGGATCGTCCTCCACGACTCCGATTCGTATGGTGCGCACGATCGACCTCCCTGTCTCGTCGCCACGACTAACTGTACATTCCCATGTGGCTTTTGTGTGGCTTTCCTCACACTTCCTGTGTGCTCGTTGTGCGTTTTCTCGTGAATTGCGATAGTTTCCACCCGAAAACTCTAGTAGATAGGGATGGATTTGAGGGCTTTTGTCCCCCTATTTATGTGGAAATTAGACAAAAACTGTGTTCGACACGCGTTGACGAGTCAGGGAGGTTGTGTATAGTAGGTCGTGGCTCAACGAAGAGATCTTCGCCAAACCAAATAAGTAAACGCTTTGAATTGTGGCTTTGTCAAAGTAGTAAGCCGCGAGGATAGGCACCGAACAAAAATCCCTTTACAACGGATCGTGAGGCACGTACCTGCCTCTGAAAGGATGACAAATCATGGCAGAAGTCGTATTCGACCATGTTACTCGTATCTACCCGGGCAATGACAAGCCGTCTGTGGATGATCTGAACCTCGACATCAAGGATGGCGAATTCCTGGTGCTGGTCGGCCCGTCTGGTTGCGGTAAGTCTACGACCCTGCGTATGCTCGCAGGCCTCGAAGAGGTCAACAAGGGACGCATCCTCATCGGTGGCAAGGACGTCACCACGATGCAGCCGAAGGACCGCGACATCGCAATGGTGTTCCAGAACTACGCTCTGTATCCGCACATGACCGTCGCCGACAACATGGGCTTCGCCCTGAAGATCGCCGGCACCCCGAAGGAAGAGATCCGCAAGCGCGTCGAGAAGGCCGCTGAGATCCTCGACCTGACCGAGTACCTCGATCGTAAGCCGAAGGCTCTGTCTGGCGGTCAGCGTCAGCGCGTGGCTATGGGCCGTGCAATCGTCCGTGAGCCGAAGGTCTTCCTCATGGATGAGCCGCTGTCCAACCTCGACGCCAAGCTCCGTGTGCAGACCCGTACCCAGATCGCCGCTCTGCAGCGTCAGCTGGGTGTCACCACCCTGTACGTGACCCACGATCAGACCGAGGCTCTGACCATGGGTGATCGTATCGCCGTCATCAAGCTCGGCATTCTGCAGCAGGTCGGCGCTCCGACTGAGCTGTACGATCGTCCGGCCAACGTCTTCGTCGCTGGCTTCATCGGCTCCCCGTCGATGAACATCAACACCCACCCGGTGGTCAACGGCAAGGCAAAGATCGGCGAGGACACCGTGGATCTGCCGACTGAGGCCGTCAACAAGCTCACCGCCGAAGACAACGGCCAGATTGTGGTCGGCTTCCGTCCGGAAGACGCCTCCTTGGCTGCCCCGGATGAGGCCAACGCCTTCTCCCTCAAGGTCATGAACGTTGAGGATCTGGGCTCCGACGGCTACATCTACGGCAACATCATCACCGATGGCTCCGCTGCTGAGGCGTCCACCATGATGTCCGATCAGAACAAGCTCACCACGATCCGCGTGAACCCGCGTGCTCTTCCGAAGGTCGGCGATACCGTCAAGATCAAGATCGACCCGTCCAAGATGCACCTGTTCGCTCCGTCCACCGAGCTGCGTCTGAACTGAGACGATAACGAGTAACCAACCGTCGGGCGTTCCTTATGGAACGCTTGGCGGGTGGTTGAACCAATACTTGGCGGATGTGCAAACGTCCGTCAACCATTAAACGAGACATTCTCTTTCCTCTCTTATTGTCTCGTTGGAAAAGCCCCGCGTTGGTGCGGGGCTTTTCTTTTCCCGCTGTTCTCATCGTGACACTCGTAGTCCCTTTGCCGCCTGCCGTGGGTAGGTCAGCGGGTAAATTGAAGAGCTATGGAATCACATGAATTGCCACAGATGGATCCCCGTGTGCTTAAGGCCACTTCCGTGAAGGCCGAGGACCCCGCAGCGCAGAGCCCGGAGCCGCAGGCGTTGAAGATCACCGCCGCGAGTTCGAATCCGAAGATGTTCACGCTGCCGTGGGAGAAGCCGCTGGCAACATGGCCTGAGGACCTGCTGGTCAACCTGCCGCGAGGCATCTCCAGGCACGTGGTGCGTTTCGTGCACGTGGGCGACGAAGTCTACGCCATGAAGGAAATCACACGCAACGTGGCGGAACGCGAATACGAGCTGCTGCGCCGACTGCAGAAGCTGGAACTGCCTACCGTGCAGCCGATCGCCGTGGTCACCGGCCGCCATAATGCGCAAGGTGAGCCGCTGGAAGCCATCCTGGTCACCAAGCATCTGAAATTCTCGCTGCCGTACCGCGCGCTGTTCGCCCGCAACCTGCGTCCCGACACCGCCGAACGACTCATCGACGCGCTTGCCGTGCTGATGGTGCGTCTGCACCTGGCCGGCTTCTATTGGGGCGATGTGTCCCTGTCTAACGTGCTGTTCCTGCGTGACGCCGACGCTTTCTCCGCGTTCCTGGTGGACGCCGAAACCGGCGATCTGCAGGTGAACCTCACCGAAGGCCAGCGTGAATACGATGTGGATTTGGCCCGTACGAACATCATCGGCGAACTGATGGATCTGTCTTCCGGCGCATTGCTGCCGAGCAACGTGGACGAAATCGAAATCGGAAACCGCCTGGTGGACCGCTACCATTCGCTGTGGAGCGCGCTGACCGACACCGACAAGTTCAGCCCGGACGAGATGTGGAAGATCGAAAAGCGCGTCAATAAGCTCAACGAACTGGGCTTCGACGTGGACGAGCTGGAAATGAAGACCGCCGAGGACGGCAAGCGCGTGCTGGTGCGTCCGCGCGTGGTGGACGCCGGCTACGCCAACCGCAAGCTGCTGCGACTGACCGGTCTTGACGTGCAGGAGAACCAGGCCCGCCGTCTGCTCAACGATCTGGACGCCTACCGCACCTCCACGTGGCGTGATGGCGAGGATCTCGAAATCGTGGCCACCGACTGGATGCGCGAGGTGTTCGAGCCGACCGTGCGCATGATTCCGCGCGAATACCGCTCCCAGATCGAGCCGGCGCAGTTCTTCCATGAGGTACTCGACCATCGTTGGTTCCTTGCGGAGAAGGCCGGCCACGACGTGTCCATGACCGAAGCCGTGAAGAGCTATGTGGAGAACGTGCTGCCGCAGTACAAGCTCGATTCGAAGGATGTCGACGCGCTGAACGCCGAGGCCGATTCCGGCGTGATCGATGACGAATACACTTACGGCACCGACGAGGACGGCTACAACCCGGACGATGATCCGGACGCTGCGGTGTGGAGCCATTAGCCGTTAATGGCATATGAAAAAGCTCAAGCCATAAGGCTTGAGCTTTTTCATAAATATCGTAATAAACGATTACTTGGCTGCTGCGGCCTCGCGACGGGCGCGCGCCACGGCGTACAGCGTGATGCCGGCCGCGACGGACGCGTTCAGCGACTCGACCATATTCGACATCGGAATGCCGGCGATCGAATCGCAAGCCTCTCGTACCAGACGGCTCAGGCCGTTGCCTTCCGAACCGAGCACAACGACCAGCGGATCGGTTTCGAAACCGGTTTCGCCGACGAGCGCATCGCCACCGCCGTCAAGGCCGACGCTGTAGTAGCCGCGTTCCTTCAGGCTTTCGATCGCCTTCGTCAGGTTCACCACGCGAGCCACCGGCATATGCGCTGCGGCGCCCGCCGACACCTTCCATGCGGCGGCGGTGACCGAAGCGGAACGACGTTCCGGCAGAATCACGCCGTTCGCGCCGAATGCGGCCGCGGAACGGATGACCGCGCCGAGGTTCTGCGGATCGGTGACGCCGTCCAGTGCGATGAACAGCGGACGTGCCGCGATGCGCGCGCTTTCCGAATCGGCTGCTTCCATGGCACGCGCCTTCTTATCGGCGCGGTCCACGAGCTCTGCCAGCGAGGAATACTGGAACGGTTGCGCCTTCAGCACCACGCCCTGATGGTTCGACGAGCGTGCGATACGGTCCATTTCGAGCCTGTCGGCTTCCAGCAGATGCAGTCCGTGGATGCCGGCGAGACGCACGATTTCGCGCGTGCGATCGTCATGCTCGATACGTGCCGCCACATACAGCGTGGTTGCCGGCACGCCACAACGCAGCGCCTCAAGCACCGCGTTACGACCGATGACCAGATCGTCGGATTCCGACGTGAACTTTGCCACGCGACGACGTGCCGCCAGTCGCGGATCGGCCATCTTGCGGCGATCGGCTGCCTTCTTGGCCTTGTATGCCTTGTGATACACGCGATTTTCGGCCTTGGGGGTCGGCCCCTTGCCCTTCAACGCGTTACGATGCTTTCCGCCCGACCCCTTGGTCGGTCCTTTTTTCATTGCTCCCATAACCGTCTATTGTCCCAGCACCCCGGGAAAAGTGCCTCGGGAAAAGCGCTTCAGAAAAGCGGCTCGGCTGCAGGCGGTCGGCCAAGTATGATGAAAAGAATGGAAAAGAAGAGAGAGTTTTTCGGACTGCCCATCATGTTCTGGGGCCTGTGGGTCACGTTGCTTATTTTGTGGATGGGCCGTTTCGTCACCTCGTTTCTTTCCATGTATCTCGTGTCTGACATGCACGTGAGTGCGGGCGTTGCCGGCACGATCGTCTCCATGTATGGCTTCGGCGGCATTTTCGGCTGCCTGTACGGGGGTGCGCTGTCCGATCGGTTCGGCCGGCCGGCGATGATCGTCATCGGCAACCTCGGTTCCGCCGTGATGCTGGTGTTGCTGGCGTTTATCGGCAATCCATGGATTATGGCGATTGCGCTGCTGATTTACGGCGCGATTTCCTCCATGCCAACGCCCGCGGTCGCGGCCTACGTTTCCGACGTGGTGCCGTTCCGCAAGCAAAAGCGCGCGTATTCGCTGCAGACGTGGGCCGCGAATTTTGGTTTTGCGATCGGCCCGATCATCGCCAACCAGCTGGTCAAAATCTCCTATTCGCTGATGTTTTATGCGGAAGCGGCGGTGCTGGTGTTCGCGACGTTGCTGATGATTGTGTTTTTCAAGGAAGCTGGAATTGGCGGGCGTGCTGCGAAATCGTCTGTGAAACAAGTTGTGGAACAGCCTGCGGAAGCGGCGGAATCGCAGCGATCGCAACAATTCTCCATCTGGCGTAGCTACCGTCGCGCCTGCACCGACAAAGCGCTCATGTCGATGGTGGTGCTGATGTTCCTGTACACGCTGGCGTATTACCAGATTGTCAGCGGCTTGCCGATTTCCATGACGCAGATCGGTCTCGGCACGGACGAATATTCCAGCCTGCTGACCATTAACGGCGGCATTCTGTGCCTGCTGCAGATTCCTGCGATCGCACTGTTCCAGCGCATGAGCAACACCCGTGTGCTGGTGCTGGGCATGTCCATTACCGCGGTTGGCTACGCGTTCCAGATTGGTGCGAATTCGTGGGCGACGTTCGCGATTGCGACCGTGCTATGGACGCTCGGCGAGCTAGGCACGTTCCCCATCGCCGCCACGACGGTGGCGAACATCGCGCCGAAGGACGTGCGCGGCACGTATCAGGGGTTGTACAACCTGGTGTGGTCGCTGTCGAATGCGTTTTCGCCGCTTGTCGGAGGCTGGATTTTGAACGCGTTCGGCAGTCACGTGCTGTGGACCTGCTGCACGGTGATGTTCGTCATCGTGGCGATTGGTTTCTACGTGACGCGCGGCCCCCGCGAACGCGCCGCAGCCCGCAATCTCGCGATGGAGGAACTGTAGCGGTTGCGCTGCGCAGGTGGCGTGCGGTAGATACGCCACCGAACTTGCCAGACAACTTAACATAACTTAACAGCAACTTCGCATCTGTTAAGTTCGCTGGTAAGTTGCTGTTAAGTTCGTGCGAAGTTGACGGAAAGCGATGTATTGGCGTGATTGTGTGGCACAAATAATGGACATTGCCGGCAAGACAGGGATGCATGTGCGCGTATGAAAAAGCGGGAGGCCGCGATTCGGTTGGAATCGCGGCCTCCCGCTATGCGATTTAAAAAATCGGAAAGAAGAGAATCGGTGCCGCAGCGTTCGCTGCGGCGGTGCCTTGCCTCACGCGGTCTGTTTCAAAGAGATGGCCTGACGCGGTTCGGCTTGCCTTCCTGCTTGAAGGTCTTACTTGTTGAGGACCTTCTTCATCAGGTCGGCGGAGGCCTTGGCGAGTGCGAACTGGCCGAAGCCCGGATCGATGGAAGCGAGGTTGGAGTTGAGGATCTGGTTGAAAGTGTCGTTGTTCTTCATGATGTTTCCTTTCGGACGACCGCCTGGTTTCTTGCTTCTTTTTTTCTTCTCTACATCGTGCGGTGCGTCGCTATTGTGTTGTTTTTCTTGTTCTTCGTTCTTCTGTTGTTTTTCTGTTGTGCCTTTACTATACGCACGTCGGTATGCGTCTGGCATGCCGCAATCGTCATTTCTATTGTAAAATCATCGGGTTATATTGAAGAAAATGTGATTACTGTGCCCGCATAACAACACAATCGCCGTATCGTACGCTGACACGAGACGGAACATATCCATTCCCATGTCAACGCACGATACGGCGATATCGGCGTAAATCAGCGGAATAATCGTAAATCAGCGGGGCTGACGGAAGTGACGGTCACCGATTGGATCGAACGGCGTGTGCGGTTCAAGCTGGTACCAGTATGCCACCGACGCGACGTCATCCTGCCGCTCGAAATTGCCGGCTTCCTCGGTGCCGATCTGCTGCCAGGTGACGCGCAGGTCAGAATCGAAATAAATCGGATCCGGAATGTGCCAGCGGTACAGGCCGCGCATGACGGGTGTGGCCACATCCCAGTAGTCGCTTTCGCGGTGCGCGGCAAGACGCTGCGAATAGAACGGGAATCCTAGGTACGGTCCGGTGAACGTGTTCTCGCGCATGCGGCCATGCTCGTCGAAGTCGGCGAAACTCCACGCGCCGCCGAAGTAGTCTTCCGCTCCGGTGCTGCACCACGTCGGGTACTGTTCATCGCCGTCGATGTACATTTTGACTTCGCCTTCGCCCCACCAGCGGCTTTCCAGCGCGGTCAGCGCAAGGTAGGTGCCGATGTACGCGCCATGGCCGTGCACATTGTCGAGAATCGTGTAGTCACGGGCAATTTCGGTGACGCGTTCGCGGCGCCACTGCGCATGGAAGCGCATCGCATCGGCTGGCAGCGCGTCGTATTCCGTGTAGTCGATTTGGTAGAAGAAGGCCGGCACGTCCTCGTTGTGATCGTTGCGCAGCACAATGCGCGCGTGCTCGAACGGCATGGCGAAATAGCAGTTGAAACCTCGATTTGGCACCACCATGATCGGGATGGAATTGATACGGCAGGCCTGTGCGTGACCGCAGCAGAAGAAATCGCCGATCGGGCACTGCACGGACGGCGTCTCCTCGCCATCCCAATAGAATTCGAGGATGAGATTGCGCAGTACGTTCGGACCGGTCGGGGAAGTGCGGTCGGTGACCGTCATCCAAATGTGGTGAATCACGCCCGGGCCATCGACGTCCATCAGCGTGACCGAATCGCCCGCCTTGATCGTCTGGATGCAAGGGCTGCCCTTACGTGACGGGCCGAGCGCGCTGGCGGCGGTGGCTGCAGTGCCCTTGCCGCCGGTCGGGTTTTCGGCGTTGACGCAACGTGTACGGCCGTGGTCCGTCGCGATTGCTAGCGAATCGAGGGCACCGTTGCCGAAACCGGAAGTCGCCATAGTATTCATTGTTCTCTCCTTTGTTAAACAGCTTAGGAAACGCGGAAATGGGTGTGCCGCCTACCACTGCCGACTATCGTAGATCCCCCTTGCAGTGGGCGCGTCGATAATGCCGGCCACGGTGCTGAAAGCCGCCGCGGCCGGTTGTATCTGTTTTTGCGTTATTTCACAACATCCCAGCGTTGTTGGGTCGCGTTACTTCACTGCACCGGCGGTGATACCCTGCGACAGCTTGCGCTGGAAGATGATGAAGAAGATGATGGTCGGGATGATGCTCAGCAGCGAAGCCGATGCCAGCGTGGTCGCTTCCATGGTGCGCTGGCCCTGCAGGGTGGCGAGTGCCAGCGGAATGGTCTGTACGTCATCGCTCATGAGGAACGCCATCGGAATCATGTATTCGTTCCACGTCCACACGAAGAAGAACACGAACAGCACGCTGATGGTCGGCCAAGAAATTGGCAGCACCACCTTGCGCAGGATTTGCCAGCGAGAGGCGCCGTCGATGGCCGCGGCCTCAAGGATGGCCTGCGGGAACGTGCCGTATACGGAGGACAGCAGATAGGTGCCGTAGGCGCTTTGGATGATGGTGAAGATGATGATGATCGCGAGTTTGGTGTTGTACAGACCGACCTGCTTGAACATGGTGTACAGCGGGTAGAGCAGCGCTTCCTGCGGCATCATGTTGGCGAGCATGATGCCGAGCACGATCCAGGTGTTGCCCTTGACCTTGCCGATGCCGAGCGCGAAGGAGTTGAGCACCGACAGCACGACCGCCGCGACAGCCACCACTAGGGAGATGATGAAGCTGTTCCAGAACTTCAGCGGGAAGTTGGTGGTAGTCCAGAAGGAGATGATGCCCTCCATGGTGAAGTGCTTCGGCAGGGAGAGCGGGCCGGTGGCGTTGTAATCGGCGGAGGTCTTGAACGCGTTGACGGTCAGGACGAGCAGCGGGAACAGGACGAGCAGAGCTCCGGCGACGAGCAGGATCAGGGTGATCCAGTCACCTGCGGAACGCACGTGCTGCGTTTTCTTCGAGGCCTTGCGCGCGGCGGCCGTGGACATGGAATAAGTCATGATGGCACCTTTGCTTTTCGGATTTTTAGTATGTTCTTGCGATTGTTTTTCGGGTTTTCTCTCAGACGAGTTCCTTCTCGACGTGCTTCTGCACGAGGGTGAACACGATGGAGAAGACGATGATTACCACAGTCAGCGCTGTGGAGATTGCGGCACCGTAGCCCACCTGCTGCACCTGGAAGAACTGGTTGTAGGAGTAGTACGACGGAACCGTGGTGGAGGTGCCCGGACCGCCCTTGGTGAGCAGGTAGACCGGAGCGAAGGTCTTCAGTGCGCCGATGGTTGCGGTGAGGATGACCACCAGCAGTTCAGGGATGATGGACGGCAGGGTGACCACGCGGAACTTCTGCCACCAGTTGGCGCCGTCAAGACCTGCGGCCTCGTAGAGTTCCGGATCGACGCGCTGCAGGCCCGACATGAAGATGACGATCGGGTAGCCGAGCTGGATCCACACCAGGATGAACATGAGGATCGGCAGTGCGCTGTCAGGGCTGCCCAGCCAGTTGTGCTGCAATGCACCCAAGCCGATCTTGGCGAGCAGTGCGTTGACGGCACCGTCCTCCGGGCGGAAGATCCAGCCCATGATGATTGCGGCGACGGCCACCGGAAGCAGCTGCGGCAAATAGAACAGCGCGCGCAGGAAGGAAGCGGTTTTGCCGCCGAACTTCTTTTGGATCACGTCGGTGAGCAGAGACGAGATGAACAGGCCGAGGATGGTAGGGATGACCACGATAGCCACGATGATCCAGAACGAGTTAGCGAAGGAAATCCAGAACGTCGAATCGGAGAACAGGCGTTTCCAGTTTTTCAGGCCGACCCACTTGACGGGACCGACGCCACGCCAGCGGGTGAAGCTCAGGTAGATGTTCCAGATGAACGGAACAACAACTACCGCGAACAGACCGATGAGGCCGGGGATGAGGTATGGAACGAATTTCGCGGAGCGGTTGCCGGGAAGTCTCGACATGGAGGCTTCGTGCTTGGTCTTTTGAGACATTGCAAGTCCTTTGAAATATTGATGATCCGAGGGATTTCCGATGGATTGTTCTGTGATGACGCACGATTTGGCGCGATGCGACGTGCGGAATGTATGGGGGAGGAAAGGGTTGGTGCGGTCCGCCCGAAGACGGGCCGCACCATTATTGGAGTTGGAATGGAAAGGAAGGATCGGTTGTTTTTAGTTGTTCTTGACGCCCATGTCCTCGACGCCGGTGTCGTACTTCTCGTGGATGTTCTTGAGCACGTCTGCCGGCTTCTTGGTGCCGTTGACCAGCTCCTGGAACTCCGCTGGAACCGCGTCGGTGAGGTTGGAGGCCGCGTAATCCGGGTAGTAGCTGAGCTTGCCGTCCTTGGCGTAGGAATCGTATTCCTCGATCATGGCCTTGCTCTTCGCGTCGGTGATCTTGCTGGTGTCTGCCGCTACCGGAATGCCGCCTGCGTTGCCGAGGAAGTTCTGCACATCATCGGAGAGGACGTAGTCGATGAACTTGGCGGACAGATCCTTGTGGTGCGACTTCTCAGGAATCACCAGCAGGTTGCCTGCGCAGCCGACTGCGTAGTTGGATTCCGGCATGACGGCCGCGTCCCAATCGAACGACTTGATCTGCTTGACGAAACGGCCCTGGTTCCAAGTACCAGTCTGGTAGATCGGATATTCGCCCTTGATGAAGGCCTGCGTGGTGTCCTCGGCCTTCATGCCAGTGGCGTTGCGGGAGATGAAGCCCTTGTCAAGCCACTCGTTGATGGTCTTGACGGAGTTGGTCAGCACTTTGGAATTCCAGTCGACGTCACCCCTGTACAGCTGCCAGTTGTCGATGAACTTGGAGTCGGCATTCTTGGAAACGAGCTGCCACCACAGCCACATCACGCCGTATTCCTGCGCGTCGGCTGCAATCGGGGTCACGCCGGCGTCCACGAACTTCTGGCAGGCGTCCACGAACTCGTCGTAGGTGGTCGGAATCTTGATGTTGTACTTGGCGAACAGGTCCTTGTTGTAGTAGACGCGCTGGAATTCAGCGTAGCTGGTCATACCGTACCAGGTATCGCCGTCCATGATGCCGTTCTCGTCGTACTTGGCGACTGCTGCGTTTGCGCCGGTCACCTTCTTGTCCCAGCCGTACTGCTTGACATAGTCGCCGAGGTCGGTGAGCAGGCCCATGGTGGAGAGCACGCCGGCGGAGCCGTTGCCGCGGTTGGATTCCATGAGGTCCGGGGCTTCGTCGGAGTTCAGGAATTGGCTGCCGTTCTGCGCGATCTGGGTGAAGGACTTGCGCTCGAAGTTGATCTTGACGCCGGTCTCTTTTTCGAAGGCCTTGGCCGCGCGACGCCAAGCCTGAGTCTGGCCTGCGTCGTCCTCTTCGTAATACCAGAACGACAGGCTGTCCGGCTTTTCCTCGTCCTGTGCGGTATCGCTACCACATGCGGCGAGGGAGGTCAGCGACAGTGCTGCGATGGCCAGTGTGGCCAGTCCTCGTTTGATGTTCATTGCTATTCTCCTTGTTTCCTTCTTGAGGCGCGCCCTGCGGTACGGCTCACATCTGGTTGTATTGAAACGTTTCGATGACGTGCGTGCGATTCCGCGGTCCGTTTGGATTCGCCGGATTTCGCCCGGCTTGTTCGTTTGTTCGGTTTCTTCGGAGACCGTCATATCGTCATTGAAACGTTTCGATTATCCGTATGAAATTATGTTGCCTTGCGATTCCGTCCGGCCGCTCTGCCTTCCGGTAATCGCAGGAAAATCTATATTGTTCCGCCGGACCCCGCTTCCGCAACGGATCCGCGTCGCTTCAGCGCGGGTTCGATGAGTTCCACGGAACCTTTGATGTCGGTGTGCTCCTCGATGGCGGAGACCAACAGGTTCATGGCTTCGGCGCACAGTTCCTCCGGCATGACCGGCATTTCGGTGATGGGGAAGCGCGTAGGCTCGCCCTCGAAATACGTGCCGCACGACAGCACCGAAACGTCCTGCGGAATCGTCATTCCATTGTCGTGCAGCTCCACCAACACTTGGCTGAGCACGCCCGCATTCGCCTGGTTGATGATGGCGGATGGGCGGTCGGGCCGCGCGAAAATGGTGCGGACGAACCGCTTCGCATCGAAACTATCTTCCTCGTAATGCTCGGATTCGATGATTGTCATGCCACGCTCCTTCGCGTGCGCCAGCAGGCTTTCGCGGAAGAGGATGACGTAACCGGAACGGCGGTCGTAATCGGATTCGTTGTTGCGCAGGAACGCGACGGTGCGATGCCCCTTTTCGTACAGAAAATCGACGGCCTTGCGGCCCATCAGCGCGAAATCGATGTCCACGCAGGCGCAGCCGGCGTGCGACGACGGATAGCCGATAGCCACGCACGGCTTGGAAAAAGTGCCGGATTGAGCGGCGCGCTCGTCATCCTGCTCCACGTCGAGCAGCACGATGCCATCCGCAAGATTGCTTTGCGTCACGCGGCGGATATCCTTCACTGCATCCGGACCGGTCAGCAACATCACGTCATACCCTGCATTCCTTGCGGCCCATGCGGTGCGCAGGAAGTAGGCGTTGTACCTGGCCTGGTTGATGTCGCCTCGAATCGGGGCGCTCAACGCGATGATCTGGTTGCGCATGCCGCGCATCTTACGGGCGCTGGCGTCCGGAGTGTAACCGAGCTTTTCTACGGCGGCCATGACTTTGCCGGTGGTTTTCGCAGAGATTGAACGCTTGCCGGATAGTACATAGGAGACGGTGCTGGCGGAAACTCCCGCTTCGCGGGCCACGTCTTTGATGCCTGCCATGCGTCTCGCCTCCCTCTTGTGCCGTTCTATCCGCTATTTATCGAATCGTTTCGTCGAAACGTTTCACTTAGCATAGCGCGACTATAAAATCATGTCAATCGTACGGCACGTCGCGTTCTCCCGTATGGGTTTATCGCCTATACGGGAGAACTATGCGTAGTTAGCGCTTCTTGCCGGACTTGCCGACCTTGCCAAACGTGAACGCGCGGACGATCGCCACAATGCCAAGTGCAACCAACGCGCATCCGCCAAACAGAATCAGCCAACCGGTGGAGGCCAGCGGGCTGAACAGCATGATGCAGCCGGCCACAATCGAAATCAGCGCGTAAATCACAGCCCATGCGGAACTTGGCATATGCCACGACTCAACCAGCGCCATCACGCCTTCCATCATCCAGCCGAGGCCCACCACCATAGTGACGAGCACTGCCAGCATGGCGCCGGACAGGGTCGCATTCTTCAGCATGACCACGCCACCGACTGTCAGCAACAGGCCGACCAGAATGTCAAGCACGCGCCAGCCTCCCGGCAGACCGAGCTCCACAATTGCGGTGACGATACGGATCACGCCGGAAATCACGAAATACGCGCCCAACGCAACCGCGGCGATCTTCAGCGTCACCCCCGGCCAGATGAGTAGCGCAATGCCGAGCACAATCGCCATCACGCCGAGCACGCCGTACACACCGCGAATGGCATTCTTCGCGCGTTGCGGCAGCCACGATTCCACCAACTTGAACGGGCTTACCGGCTCCCACTCGCCACTGTCGTTGCTATGGCTATTCGGGTCGTAACCATACGGATTACCGTACGGATATCCATACGGATTGCCGTACGGGTTGCCATATGGATTGCCGGAATAGCGAGGGGTCTGCTCGGCATCTGGTCCGCCGCTTTGTGGACCGTCCTGCTGTTGCGATTGCTGCGCTTGCTGGCTCGGTGCATAGGCGCCGTATCCCGGCTGCGGTGGTTGACTGGGGTCGTTGGGATTGCCGGGATTCATATTTGGATAGCTCATGATGCCCTCCTTCAGAAAAACATGCTTTGAGGCGTCGTTTGCTTCAAAGACGTGCTTTCATTTTAGGCACCCTGCCTGTTTTCAGCCATCAACAGAATCGGCCGGCCTGCCTATTGGCAAGTCGGCCGGAATTATGCCGCGAATCGGCGGTTATGCTTGAGGCTGAAGCTGGCTTAGCTTAGAACAGCTTGAGCTGAACGTTGAGGCTGAGCGGCTGGTCGGCGGGCAGCTGGTACTGCTCATGCACCGGCGACATCCACGAATCGTCGCCGCCGACGCCCATTTGCGCGGCCAGCAGACGCAGGAACATGTGACGCGGCTTCGGCAGCTCATCCTGATGCAGCGCCTCTTCCAGCATCGTGCTCGAATACGGCAGTAGGCTCATCGCGAACGGCTTTGCGCCGGCACCGCGCTTCACGCGCACACCGTGGCCGGAATCGTCCGTGATCTCCGCCCAACGCACATCCTCATGATTGCCGGTTTCCTGCGGCAGCAGGTACGGCGCGCAATCATCGCCAGCCGTCGTGCTCCATACACCCAGCTTCGCGTGCCTGCGGTCGGCGTACGTCTCTTCCGGACCGGCGCCGTAGAATCGCAGGTTCGCATATTCCACCGGCAGCGCCCATTCGATACCGAACGCCGGAATCGTTGGCAGATCGCCGTTCTTCTCGCCTGGATACTCGACGTCGAGCGAAACGAGGCCGGCCGTGTCGGCAACGTAACGGACCGTCACTTTCGTGCGCTGCGGAATCGCCAATTCGTACGTATACGTGGCTTCCACGGCATTTTCTCCACGATTTGCGATCGCGCAGTCGACGCAACGCGCATACTTTCCTGCGACCGCCCACGCGGCACGTTCGAAAGCGTGTCCAGCACCGCGATCGTTGTCCGTCAGCGGACGGAACGTGGTGATCGACGGGCGGCGCAGCACGAATTCGCGCTCGCCGAACGTATATGAAACCATACCCCCTTGTGTGCGGGAGAACAGTGCTTCACGACCCTGTCCGCGCACGCCGGCGTTCCAGCGGCCAAGGGTGACGGTGCCGTCGGCCGGAGCTCCGGCCGCGTCAACGGCATCTGCGGTGGTCTTCGCACCTGCCACCACGCACTGGCCGAACGCCAGCTCGTAGCCGGCCGGTGCCCAATCGCAAGCGTTGCCAAGCTGCTGCGATACCTCCAAAACCAGCTCTTCGGCGTTGCTGCGGTAGTCATCAACCGGCCAATCGACTTCGAATGAAGCGCTCTCGCCGGCGGCCACGTCGAAACGGCGCGTAGTCGACCATACCGGCTTGCCGTCGGCCAAAATCCGCAGCACGAAGCGATAATCGCCCGTAGACACGAACAGATTGTCGTTCGTAATACGCGTTTCATCGACCGAAACTGCGATTTTCACGTTCGCATACAGCTGCTTGACTTCCTGCGCTTTCGGCGAGGGGGTGCGGTCTGCGAACAGCAGGCCGTCGCCGGAGAATTCGTAATCGCTTGGACGATCGCCGAAATCGCCGCCGTAGCACATGCGTGTCGTGCCGTCGGGCAGCTTGGTCTCGATTGCCTGGTCGATGAAATCCCAAATGAAACCGCCCTGGTACATCGGGTAGCGTTCCAACGCCGTGTATTCGTCCATATTGCCGCACGAATTGCCCATTGCGTGCATGTATTCGCAGGAAATGTACGGCTTCTTTGGACCGTCCGTATGTGCCGGGCTGCCGTCGTTCAGATAGCGTTCGATTTCGTCAGCATGCGCGTACATACGGCTTTCGATGTCCGTCACATCCTCGAATTCGCGCATGTGCACGGAACCCTCGTAATGTACCGGACGATTCGGATCAATCGTGTGCGCGTGGCGATACATCGCACGAAAAACCTCGCCCGCGCTCGACTCGTTGCCAAGCGACCAGATCAGCACGCTCGGATGGTTGTAATCGCGGCGCATCATGCTGTTGATGCGGTCCACGCACGCGCCCTCCCATTCGGGGCGGCTGCCGGGGATGCCGTCTTCAGGACGCTCGACATTGTTTGCCACCCACGTGCCGTGCGTCTCCATATTCGTCTCGTCGATCAGATACAGACCGTACTCGTCGCACAGGTCGTACCAATACTCCTGGTTGGGGTAGTGGGAGGTGCGGATGGCGTTGATGTTGTGCCGCTTGCAGAAGACCACGTCGGAAAGCATGTCCTCGCGGGTGATCGCACGCCCGCGCTTCGCGTCGAATTCGTGGCGGTCCGCGCCCTTGAACACGATGCGCTTGCCATTGAGCGTCATAATGCCGTTTTCGATGCGGAATGTGCGGAAGCCGATCTTCTGCGTCACGGTTTCGATGATGGCGCCGTCATGTCCGACGACGCGTACGGTCAGCGTGTACAGCGTCGGCGATTCCGCGCTCCACGGCGCGATGTTCGTCATTTTGCCGGAATTAAGGGCGATTTCGCCGTTGCAGGCCTGCGTTGATTCCCATACGACATGTCCGTCGCCGTCGCGCAGCGTGCTTTCGATAGTCATCGCGTCGGCGGGGTTGCGCAAGGTGAGTGCCGCGTTGAGTTCGGCGGTGTCGGCCGTACCGGCGGTGTCGGCTGCGGTGTAGTCGGCTTCAAGCTGCACGGTTTCGACGTGCGTATGCGGCTGGGCGGCGAGCTCGACGGTGCGGAACAGGCCGTGCAGTCGCCAGAAATCCTGGTCTTCCAGCCAAGAGGCGCTCGAATATTCGTAGCAGGCGACGGTGAGCGTATGCTCGGCTTCGGGGGAATCGGCGGCGTTGCCATTGCCGTTTCGCAGCGCTTCCGTCACATCGAATTCGCTCGGTGTGAATCCGTCCTCGCCGTAACCCACGAACGTGCCGTCAAGCCATACGTAGATCGCGGTGGCGGCACCGTGGAAGGTGAGGCTGACCGTGCCGTCGTTTTCCAGCGTGCGCGCAAGCTGCGCGTCGAGCGCGAATCGACGGCGGTAGATTGCCACATGGTTGTTTTCCGGAATATTTGGCGCCTGCGGATCCTCGTGACCGTCCCACGGATATTGGATGTTGACGTACTTGTTCTTGAGATAGCCGGCCATCTGCAAGTGGCCCGGCACCTCGATCGCGCCGAAATCGCCATCCTCGAAATCGACGGCCGCGAACGGAGCGCTTTCCACGTCCACGTTGCGCGCTTGTTCGATACGAACCTTCCATTCGCCGTCGAGGCTCTGCTTCGGCTCGCTCGTCTCGCCGATGACATATCGGTGGCTGGAATGTGCCGGCTTGCGGTTCGCTGCGAACACCGTCGGATCGGTGAGCCAGCTTGCACTTGCCGTGGTTGCATGTACGATTGCGAGTTCGGCTGTATCTGCCATCTTGCATCCCCCTGTATTACTTGGTGTCACTGCATCGTTGCGGTTGCGCCGTGCGATGTTGCACGACCGTTTAGTAATGAATTTTACTAACTGCCGATAATATATCACACTTCATGGTATCGTGCATCCGTCGCGTGCCATGCATCGTTCCGCCACATGTCGATTTTTCACACGCCGAGGATGTGCGATAATAACAGGATGCGCCGATGGCGTCCGCCCGGTGCCCACAACCGCGCAGCGTTGCCTCGCCTTTGCAAAATGCTTGCGATTCCGCGGATTTTCGATTTCCGCGATTCGAGGCATACGTAAGACGGGGGAGAGCTGACTACTCCGCGGCGCTCCCAAGGAGATCACCATGGATGATCGCAAGAAAGATCAGTCCATCCAGTCCCATGCCAATTTTGACGGCGATTCCGCTACGGGCGATCGCACGCAGATTCGGCAGGATCAGCAAAACCAGCAGCCGCCACAAATCGACCCGTCGCTTGCCGACGCGCAAGCCGTGGCCGCATCGCTCGGCGTCGATCCGAACACCGGTCTGAGCCAAGCCGAAGCTGAACGCCGACTCGCGCAATACGGGCCGAACGAGCTCGCATCCGCACCACCCGTGCCAAAATGGAAGAAGTTCCTGGCGCAGTTCAAAGACCCCCTCGTCTACCTGCTGCTCGCTGCCACCGGCATCTCGCTCATCGCATGGTTCATCGAGCGCGCCAACGCCACGCCTGGTGCGGAAGGCGGCGAGGCGCTGCCGTTCGACGCCATCGTCATTGTGCTTATCCTTATCGTCAACGCGGTACTCGGCTACATTCAGGAATCGAAAGCGGAAGAAGCCGTCGAAGCGCTCTCCCAAATGACCGCGCCGCAAACCAACGTGCTGCGCGACGGCAAAATCGCACGCATCAACACCGTCGACGTGGTGCCGGGAGACATGGTCGTGCTCGGTGAAGGCGACTCCATTCCCGCCGACGGACGTCTGCTCGCCGCCGCCAGCCTGCGCGTGGCGGAAGCGAGCCTGACCGGTGAAAGTGTGCCAGTCGGCAAGAACGTCGACACACTTGCCGAAGCCAAGGCCTTGGGCGATCGCGCCAATATGGTGTTCAACGGCACGTCCGTGACGCAAGGCACCGGCCGCGCAATCGTGACGAGCACCGGCATGCGCACGCAGGTCGGTAAAATCGCGGACCTTCTGCAGGCCACGGATGATGATGACAGTCCGCTGCAGAAGGAAATGAACTACGTTTCCAAGATTCTCGGCATCGCGGTGTGCATTATCGCGGCGGTCGTGCTGGTGGCGCTTGCGCTGACCGAAGGCTTCAACGACATCCACGACGTAATCGATTCGCTGCTGCTATCCGTTTCGCTGGCCGTCGCGGCCGTGCCGGAAGGGCTCGCCGCGATTCTGACAGTCGTGCTCGCGCTCGGCGTGCGCCGCATGGCCGAACATCATGCGATCGTCAAGAAACTGCATTCCGTGGAGACGCTTGGCTCCGCGTCCGTGATCTGCTCCGACAAGACCGGCACGCTCACCCGCAACGAGATGACGGTGGAGCGTGTGGTCACCCCGAGCGGCGAGGTGCAGCTGACCGGCACCGGCTATGCGCCGGAAGGCAGAATGGTCGCGATTCGCGATGCCGGGCTTATGCCCACCCCGTCGCCCGCGCAGGACGCCGCACAACTCGAAGCCGTCGCCGTGCTCGCCGTGGGTGCGCTGGCCAACGACGGCGAACTGCGCGAAAACACAGGTGCCGGCGATGGTTCCGCTGCTTCCGACATAACGTGGGAAGCCGTCGGCGACCCGACCGAAGTGTCGCTTATCGTCGCCGCACGCAAGGTGAAGGCCGATCGCAAATACGCCAACTACACGCGCATCGGCGAGATTCCATTCACCTCCGACCGCAAACGCATGGCCGTCGTCGCGCAGGACAACGCCGATGCCGGGCGTCTCACCGTCTTCGCCAAGGGTGCCCCCGATGTACTGCTCGGCTACTGCAGCCGAATCGCGGTCAACGGTGCCGTCCGCCCGATGACGCAAGGCGATCGCCAGCAGATCCTCGCCGCCGTGGAACGCCTGTCCGCCGAAGCGTATCGTACGCTGGGCCAGGCGTACCGGCCACTCGGCACCGCGTCGCTCGCCGCAGTGCCGGGCGTGCGCATCAACGCCGCCGGTCACGTCGCCGACATCGCCGACCAAAGCGATGTGCTGGAAAGCGACTTGATCTGGGTCGGCATGGTCGGCATCATCGATCCGCCGCGTACCGAAGTGCGCGATTCCGTCGCCGAAGCGCATCGCGCCGGCATCCGCACCGTCATGATTACCGGTGACCATCCGCTTACCGCGGCACGCATCGCCAGCGATCTGGGCATCATCGAAACAGACCGGAACGGCAGTGCGGCCGGCGCCGACGACTTGAGCGGCAAAGTGCTCACCGGTGTCCAACTCGACGAACTGCCGGATGAGCGGGCGTTCGACAACGCCACCCGCGAAATATCCGTGTACGCGCGCGTTGCGCCGGAACACAAGCTGAAAATCGTCGAATCGCTGCAACGGCAAGGCAATATCGTGGCTATGACCGGCGACGGCGTAAACGATGCTCCCGCCGTCAAAACCGCGGACATCGGCGTCGCGATGGGCATCACCGGTACCGAAGTTACCAAGCAGAGTGCCAAGATGATCCTCGCCGACGACAACTTCAGCACCATCGTCGAGGCGGTACGCGAAGGCCGTGGCATTTTCGACAACATCCGTAAGTTCCTGCGCTATCTGCTGAGCTCCAACGTCGGTGAGGTCTTCACGGTCTTCGGCGGTGTGATGCTCGCCGGATTCCTCGGCATCACCCAGCCTGGCAGCCAAGGTGTTACCGTGCCGCTGCTCGCCACGCAGCTGCTGTGGATCAACCTGCTCACCGACGCGGCACCGGCCTTGGCGATGGGCGTCGATCCCTCCACCGACGACGTGATGGCCCGCAAGCCGCGCAAACTCACCGACCGCGTGATCGACGGGCAGATGTGGGGCGACATCATCTTCATCGGCATCATCATGGCCGCCGTCACGCTGATCGGCATGGACATGCACCTCGCCGGAGGTCTGTTCACGGACCGTTCCGTGGATGCCATCGGACATGACGCGCAGATGACGGAAGCGCGCACGATGGGCTTCACCATCCTGGTCTTCGCGCAGATGCTTAACGCGTTGTGCTCGCGCTCGCATGACCAGTCGGTGTTCGTGGGGCTGTTCGCCAACAAGTGGCTGTGGGGTGCGATCGCACTGTCCACGCTGCTGCAGCTTGCGGTGGTCTACGTGCCGTTCCTCAACACCGCGTTCGGTACCGTGCCGCTGTCCGCGGGTGCGTGGGTCGAATGCCTCGGCCTGGCGATGATTGTGCTCGTCGCCTCCGAGCTGCGCAAGTGCGTGCTGCGTGCGATGCATCGGCGGTGATGCTGGCTTATAGCGTCGACGGGCTAGACTGGACGACAGTTGGTGGGCGCGCGTTGGCTGCGCGCCCGCTCATATGACGATTGTTCCGGTGATGTTTGGAGGAATTTCGATGCTGCTGTCCGATCGCGACATTCTCGCCGCACAGGCTGACGGCCATATTTCGCTCGATCCGTGGACCCCGGAAATGGTGCAGCCGGCGTCGATCGACGTCCGTCTGGACCGCTTCTTCCGTCTGTTCAACAACCATGCGTATACGTATGTGGATCCGGCGGAGAACCAGGGCGAGCTGACCGAACAGTTCGAAGTCAAACCGGACGAACCGTGGATCCTGCACCCGGGCGAGTTCGCGCTCGGGTCCACATGGGAGTATGTGAAGCTCGATGCATCCATCGCGGCTCGTCTTGAAGGCAAAAGCTCGCTCGGTCGTCTCGGCATCCTTACCCACTCCACCGCGGGCTTCATCGACCCTGGCTTTGAAGGTCATATCACGCTGGAATTGTCCAATGTGTCGACACTGCCGGTGAAGCTGTGGCCGGGCATGAAGATCGGCCAGATGTGCTTCTTCCAGCTGAGCTCGCCGGCCGAGCATCCGTACGGTTCCGTCACGACCGGTTCGCACTATCAGGGCCAGCGCGGTCCGACCCCGAGCCGTTCCTACGTGAACTTCTATAAGGCCGACATCACCGACTAATCCGACTGTTCTAACTGACCCGGATCTACAGGATGCCCGGCGCGATGTTGTGCGCGGCAAGCCAATCGCGCAAATCGCTGAACTCCTCCATACTTACGGAATGGTCGAGCCCACGATAGCTTTTCTCCGTAAGGAACGTGTGCTCGTCCAGCCACGCGGCGGTCGCGAACAGTTCCGGCATGGGAATCACGGTATCGTTCTTGCCATAGCCGAAGAACGTCGGAATGTTGAGTTCAGCCACGCGATCGTCCGCCGGCGCGGTTCCCGCAACAGTGCCGGGCGCAAGAAAACCGGACAACGAAATCGTCGCCGCGTAGCGTTCCGGGTGCACGCGCAGCAAGTGAATCGCCAGCAGACCGCCCTGCGAAAAACCAATCGGCACCACGGCACGGTCGTCGGGAATGTTCGCCGAAACCCAATCGTCGATTGCTTTCGCTGCGGCGAATGCGTCACGGTCCAAATCCTCGCCGGTATCCACACAATCATGCAGCCACGAGTACGCGCCGGGTGCAAAGCGGCCAGCCGGCTGCAACGTCAGCGGCGCGCGCAACGAGGCGAAATCGTTGTATGGCGCGACGTAGCGCATCATGTCGGCCAAGTCCGTCTCGTTCGACCCCCAGCCGTGCAGGCACAGGAACAACGGTCGTTTCGGCGCGGTGTTGCCGCCGCCGCGCGAATACTGCACATGCGTGATTTGCAGCGGTTCACCGAAACGTCCCGGCACCACGTCCGATTCGCGGCCGATCAGCTTGGTCTTATCATTGCTGTCTGCGCTGCCTGTTGTGTTTTCGATTGCGTCGCTCATGATTTCCAATATAGCGTGCGATTGTGGCGTACGCTCGCAGTGCGAAAAGATCCGTGAAAAGGGACGTGAAACAAGCCGTGAAACAAGCCGTGAAACAAGCTGGGAAAGGGAGGCGAAGCAAGCGGCGAAAAAAGAAGACCCCGGTGGGATCGGCCACCGGGGAGAGAAAGGAGAGAGAAGAAGAAAGGGTTCAATTGTCGGGAACTTCAAGGTTCCTGGTCGGCTTGTTTCTGCTGACAATTCATATATAAACACCTGATGCTGAGCGCATGTCTGGTGTTTTCTGAAAACTTCCTGAGAATTCGGCGGCATATGTCCAAGCGGATCAGAATTCTGATGAGCCGTCTTTATCTTCTGCGCCAGAAACTCATGCAGGATCACGAGTAATTGGTGACTTGAACAGCCGTGACAGGAGCGTTCATATTGGCCTTGGTGTGAGGTCCGAACTTAGTGCCCCATCCAACAACGTCATAGCCATGTCTGTACCAAGCTTTTGCCGTATGAGAACCAGTCTCCCAAGAGATGCGGTAGGGCCAATTCCCGGTCTTCGTTCCGGTCCCGCTAAATCCGAAGTCCGCATAAGGAACACGACTGTGGACAAGGCATGAGTCACGGCCATTGCAAATATTGTTGACCGCAATCCTAGGCTTCGTTATACCTTCGCTCACGGCGGTAATTTTCCCTGTTTCAGCATCGATGTCAACAGTTTTCTCTGCATCGGATTGGAGGAAGTCGTACAGATCTTCCGCGGCCATAACGCCGCGTGATTGTATGTGCACGTCGATGACGGACATATCCAATGATGCGATGTCTTGCTGATCATCATTTGTAGACGCATGAGCGGTGACAGGCAGAGCCACCATAAGTGCTAGACCAATGAAAAGGGCAGATATTCTCTTGACTATTTTCATTCAATCCCCTTTCTTTACAATGCCGATGAAGCATGACTAAACAATAGGCTATTAGGGGTATTTGTCAATCATCTTTTCGAAAGGAGCATTCGTGTCTAAATGAAACAGATAATTCTCATCTTTGCAGAGTTATCCACATTGTTTTCACTTCGGCTTATTTCCGACCGGATGAAGTGAAAAACCTCATCTTTATTCCAAGATACCTACTTTGTCTCAAATATTCATGCGTTATCATATGCAAAAGTTTTAAAAGCGCTCTTGGGTTCTGTTCCGATGATTTTCGGATGCGGACGCGTGATCCCTGCTCTTCCGTTCCTTGAGGTATTTTTCCTCGGTAGGAGGGATACATGGGATTGGCTGTTCGCGCTGGTAATACAGGTATATGCCGTGGCCGCTAAGCACGATGAACGTGCGAGGGAAACGTGTATCCTGAGCGCGCAACCCGGGTCAGATCTGCGCGTCCGCATCCACGCTCATCACATACACGTTGCGTCGCAGCTGCTTGCTTTGCGCACGCGTGATGTCGCCGGCCTCATACATGTCCTGGATCACGCCCAGCTCGATGCCGTAGCTTTCGCGCTTGACCTCCTCGGCCTGTTCCTGCGCTTCGGCGCTGATGCCCATATTCGGACGCGCCCTCAACGCGGATTCGCTGCGTCGGTAGTCCAACAGCAGGCCGGAGCAGTGCTCGGTGTTGTACGTGTCGCCGCCCATCTCCTCATACAGTCGGTCGATCACATGTTCGATCGCATCCACCTGCACCACACGCGTATGCGCGAACAGCTCATCGTCGCTGAACAGCGGGGTCGTGCGCCGGATACGGCTGTTCACGCGTTTCGCCAACGTGCCCATGCGCCGCTGCAGCGCCTTGTACCGGCCTTTGACGCGCCAGATCATACGGCCTGAATTGTGTGCGGTTTCGATGTGGCGCAGCGAGCTCATGATCTGGTCGAGCAGGCGCTCGCAGGCCTCGGCCTCCAGATCGTTCGCGGCGCGGTTCTCGGCGGGATTCGCCTTGATTGCCGCGCGCACGCCCGCCAGACGGTTCTTGACGTACTCCTTCTCCCAGTTGAGCGCGTCGATCTGCAGCTGCATATACCCCTGCGGATCGATTTCGCCGGTGCGCTGTTTCAACCGCGTGATGCGTTTCGTATAGGAATCGATGACCATAAGCACCGCCCGACGGTTGTCCGGCGTGACACGGCCCGACAACTCTTCGACCGTCCGCCGCAGCACTTCGATGGTGATCTCCGTCATTTCCGTCGACGTGTCCTTGTCGCGATTCGGCGCGAGCAGCGGCAGCAGGAAATTCGCCAGCAGCAGCGTCACCACGATCACGCCGGCGGCTATAAAGATCAGTTCGTCGCGCATCGGGAAGTTCGCGCCGGCCGCCAGCGTGTAGGGGATCGTGAACATCAACGACAGCGTGATGGTGCCCTTCGGTCCGCCGAATGTCATGACCGCGGCGGACCGCCAGCGTTTCGCCGTCATCTTGCGCCGCTTGCCGGTGGTGGTGTCGCGCGCGAGCCGCAGCATCAGCGAGATCCACAGGAACCGCATGACGATCACCACGGCGGCGACGACGAGAATCGCGACCAGCAGCAGCTGGTTGCTGACATGCGGATCATCCCAGCTGGCCGACATGGCATTTGGCAGCAGCATGCCGAGCAGGATGAACACTGTGCCGTTGAGCGAGAACGACAGCACGCCCCACACGCTTGACGATACGATGTTCGTGCGTGCCACATTCGGTCCGATGCCGGTGCGGTCGAATCGGATGATCAGGCCGGCAGCCACTACCGACAGAATGCCGGAGACATGTACCGCCTCCGCACCCAGATACAGGATGAACGGCAGGAATAGCTCCATGAGAATGCGGCTGGTAGTCGTTTCCCAACCAAGGGATCGCAGTGATTCGAACAGCAGGTCGGCCATGGTGCCCACCACAAGGCCGAAGATCGCGCCGCCGAAGAACGAGATCACGAATTGCGCGGCCGATTCGCCCACTTCGAACACGCCGCTGACCGCCGCCGCGATGGCGAACTGGAAGCCGACGATACCGGAAGCGTCGTTGAACAACGATTCACCCTTCAGTACGCTCGTTTGGCGTTCGGTCAGCGCCGCCTCCTTGCCGAGCGACGACACCGCGACCGCATCGGTCGGCCCGAGCGCGGCACCGAGCGCAAGTGCCGCAGCGAGCGGAATCGCCGGCCAGACGGTGTGCAATGCGAAACCGACCGCCACCATGGTCGCGATCGCCAGGCCGATCGCCAGCGACAATGACAGTTTGACGGATTTCAGTAGCTCGGTTTTGTCAATCTCATGCGCTTCCAAATACAGCAGCGGTGCAATGAACAGCACCATGAACAATTCCGGATCGAGTGTCACATCTGGAAAGAACGGCAGCTGCGATGCCAATGCTCCCAACGCGATCTGCACAAGCGGTGTGGACACCTTGGGTATGAATCGGCTCAGGAACGAGGACAGCACGACGGCAGCGATGATGCATAGAATCAACTCGAATACCGCCAACGTGCCTCCTTTGCGCGTATTTCCAACCTTTTCCAGCCTACCAAGAGGCGGTTATGAGCGTGTTTCGCCATGGGCTGACGTTCGTGCCGCTTCGGTTGGGCGCGCAGGTCGGACGTGCGGACCAGTCGTGCGGAGCGGTCGTATGGCCGCCGCTACACTGTGGCGTATGCGATGGGACGATGATATGGAACCGGCGATCGCGCTGGCCCGCGAAGCCGCCGCGGATGGCGAGGTGCCGGTCGGTGCCGTCGTGCTTGCCGCTGACGGCCGAGTGATTGGCCGCGGGCGGAACCTGCGTGAGACGTATGCCGATCCGCTTGCCCACGCCGAAGTCAAGGCGATGGCTGAAGCGGCCGCCTCGCTTGACACTTGGAATCTCGCTGATTGCACGCTTGTCGTTACGTTGGAGCCGTGCCCTATGTGCGCCGGTGCCTGTCTGCAGACGCATATCGGACGTATTGTGTTCGGTGCGTGGGATGCCAAGTTGGGTGCATGCGGTTCGGTATGGGATATTCCCCGCGATCCGCACGTCGGACTTGTACCGGAAGTGATTGGCGGTGTGCGCGAAGCGGAATGCGGGCGATTGATGACCGATTTCTTCGCGCGCCGACGCTAATTACTTTCCGAAAGAAACAAACACGCAGGGCGATGGGAAGAAAAGCGGTATGCAGTATCATCAAAGCGTCATACCAACCAAGAATCGCAAGAAAAGGATGCTGCAATGACGCTCATTCAGACTTTCCACGGCACCGCTTCCAACGGCACACCCCTTACCGCCGTGTATGCCGAGCAGCCGGCTGCCGCCGCAGCTTTTGCTCTGGTGTTCCCCGGCAGCGATTTGCCGAGATTCGTGCATTGGGGTCGCCCGCTCACCGCACCGGAAACCGTGATCAACACGTTCGACGCGCTCGCTCCGCAGCGTGTTTCCGGAGCCCTCGACTACACCGCATGGCCGAGCGTGCTGCCGACACAGTCCGAAGCGTGGTCCGGCTCTGACCGTTTCGACGTGCGCCGTGACGGCGTGGAACTGTTCTGCAAGTTCCAGGTCACCGACATCAAAGCCGAAACCGTGGCCGCCGGCAAAACCTACACCATGGCCGAAAAAGACGGCTACCCCAGCTGGAGCGTGGCCTCCGAGCCCAAGCAGACGCCTACCGTCACCGTCACTGCCGAGGACGTGGAACAATGCGTGAAACTTACGTGGACCTGTGAGCTCGATGAAACCGGCCTCATCCGCCAGCATGCGGAGGTGACGAACACCGGCGAGGGACGACTCGAGATCGGCAAGATCGAACTTGCATTCAGCGTGCCCGCCGATGCCAACGAGATCCTCACCACCACCGGTCACCATCTGCGTGAGCGTTCCCCACAGCGCCAGGACTTCACCATAGGGCGCTTCGCCAAATCCTCCATGATCGGCCGCCCCGACTTCGACGCCACCCTGCTGCTCAGCGTTGGCGAACACGGCTTCGGTTTCACCCACGGCAACGTCTACTCCGCGCACGTGGCATGGAGCGGCAACAGCGTGCTGTCCGCGGAACGACTGCCCTACACCACTGGCGTGATCGGTGGCGGCGAAGTGCTCTTCGGCGGCGAAGTCGGTCTGGAACACGGTGAAAGCTACACCACGCCATGGCTCGTCGGCTCTTACGGCGAGGGGCTCAACGAAGTCGCCTCACGCTTCCACGGTTACATCCGCCGCGTGCACCGCGACTGGCTCGTGGACCATGGCATCGCGCCCAAACCGCGTCCGGTCATCCTCAACACATGGGAGGCCGTCTACTTCAACCACGATTACGACACCCTGACCGCGCTCGCAGACAAGGCCGTGGAAAGCGGCGTGGAACGCTTCGTCGTGGATGACGGCTGGTTCGGCGCACGCCGTGACGACACCGCCGGTTTGGGCGACTGGCAGATCTCCCAGGACGTCTGGCCCGATGGGGACAAGTCCCTGAAGGCGCTCGCCGACTACGTGCACGGCAAGGGCCTCGAATTCGGCCTGTGGTTCGAGCCGGAAATGGTCAACCCGGACTCCGATATGTTCCGCGCCCACCCGGACTGGGTGCTGAAGCCCACCGCCAACCGTCTGCCGATGCAGGGGCGCACTCAGCAGGTCGTCGATCTCACCAATCCTGACGCGTACGCGTACATCTACGGCGCCATGGACAAGCTCGTCGGCGAACTCGGCATCGACTACATCAAATGGGATCACAACAAATACGTCACCGAAGCGGTGTCGCCGCGCACCGGACGTCCCGCCGTGCACAACCAGACGCTCGCCGTGTATCGGATCTTCACCGACCTGAAAGCGGCCCATCCCGGTCTGGAAATCGAAAGCTGCTCGTCCGGCGGCGGCCGCGTCGACCTCGGTATCCTCGAAGTCGCCGATCGTATCTGGGGTTCCGACTGCGTCGACCCGGTGGAACGCGCCGACATCCAGCGCTACACGTCGCTGCTCGTGCCGCCGGAGATGATCGGAGAGCACGTGGGCGCTTCCCCGGCGCATTCCACGCACCGCGCCACCTCCCAGGAGATGCGCATGGCCATGGCCTTCTTCGGCCACATGGGCATCGAATGGAATCTGCTCAAGGAACCGCAGGAGGACATCGACAAGCTCGCCGAATGGACGGCCGAATTCAAAAAGCATCGCGAATGGTTCGCCGTCGACACCGCGGTGCATTCCGACGCCGCCGATCCGGCCGTGCGCGTGGACGGCTGCGTCATGCCGAACAAGGCTGCCGCGATCTACCGCTTCACGCAGCTGACCACGTCGCAGACCTACCCGGCCGCTCCCGTGAAGCTGCCCGGCCTCGATCCGGACGCCGTATACGAGGTATCCCCGCTCGACGTGAGCCTCGACCTGGCCAAGCAGGACATCGGCAACGGCCAGAGCCCGCTCGGCTGGTGGACCGCCGACGGTGTGAAGATGACCGGCCGCGCGCTCGCCACCTACGGCATCCGTCCGCCGGCAATTCATCCGGCGCAAGCCGTCCTGTTCAAGGTGGTGCGCGTCTGAAGTAACTGGTTTACTTTCTGATTCGCTTCCGATTTATTTTTGATTTGCCGGCACTGACCCCCTTCAGCGCCGGCAAATCGTGTAATCAGCCTATGTATCGGCTGTATCGGTCTGCGTAGTCAGCCCACATACTGCCGAATCGCCTGCGCGGCGGCGGCTTTGCCCCACATCGCCCAGTCGTGGTCGGCGATTTCGAAATCGACCGGCGCCGCCTGGCTGTGCCGGTACATATTGATGCCGTTGCGCAGGTCGCCCACGCCGAGTTTCGCGATGAACGACGATTCGCCGGCGATCATGATTTTGTCGGGCATGGCAAGATTGGCGATGGTCGCGATCAGCGTGCCCAACCGGAAGCAGGTGCGGTTCACCAGATTCGTGGCCTGTGTTTTGCTGGCGCGCGCGGCGGCCGCGAATTCGTCGAATGTGGCCGGCCGGCCGATTATCTTCGAATATTCCGTTGCGATCGAATTGTCAGTCAGGCACGTCGCGCATCCCTTATGTCCGGAAATGCAGCGCGGTCCGTCCGGATCGACAAGAATGTGCCCGACCAGTCCGTAGCTTTTATCGGGATTGTTGACAGGCTCGCCGTTCACGGTGAGCGAGTAGCCTACGCCGATGCCGATCGTCACCACGGCGAAACTGTTCAATCCGACGCCCGAGCCGAACAGGCATGCGTCCACCGCCAACGAATCGATATCGTTGTAAATGCCGGTCGGCAGGCCGGTCGCCTTGCGAATCATCGCCGAAAATTCCACCGGCTTCGACCAGTGCAGGAACGGTGCGAACGTCGTCACCGAATCGTCCGTGATATGTCCGCCCAATGAGACGCCGACCGCGCACGGTGCGGGCAGGCCCGACATGACCGCCTCGTCGGCGCAATCCATGGTCAGCTGTTTGATGACGTCGACCACCGATTCCGGCGAATCGTCGTCGAGCGGCAGGTCATGGCAGCCGGTCACGATCTGTCCGATCGCGTTCACGGCCACGGCGGTGATATGGGTGGTGTTGATTTTCATACCGACGAACGTGCGTGCGTTGGCCACGATGCGCAATCCGGTCTGCGGGCGGCCGCGGCGTTCCGTATTTTCTTTCTGTCCCGACTTCTGCGCCGCTTTTTGGGAATTTTTCCGTACGAAATCCTTCGGCAGCCTGCCGCCCTGTCCCGGTGCCATCGGCGTCTCCTCGATGACGCCAGCGTAAATCAAATCACTGGTGATACGCGATACCGCGCCTTGCGAAAGGCCAAGGATCTGTGCCAGCGTGATGCGCGAAATCGGACCGTACTTCATAATGCAGGCCGCAACCTTATGCGTGTACTCCGAGCCTTCAAACCAGTGTGGAATCGGGGAAATCGCCATATCGGACCGTCCTTACCGTCTATTTTCTTTCCAAGAATAACAAAATAACCGTTTTTTATTTCCGTACAGTGCGGGCGCGCGGAAACTGGGAATGAAAACAAGCCGATTCTACAATTAAAAAGCAACGGAGGCTGGTAATGAAGCCGGCCTGCCGTGAAAAAGGAAAATACAAAGGAGTCGAGAGAATGAAACCTGATTCCAATGCCAACACAGGCACCTTCAGGCGGATCGCGGGCCGTGCTATTACGGCTGCATGCGCGATTGTGCTGACGGTTGGGCTCGCGGGCTGCGGCAACAGCACCGCCGGCACGGTCACCTTGGATTTCTTCCAATTCAAGTCCGAGGCGGCGGATTGGTTCACCGCCAAGGCGCGTGAATTCGAGAAAACCCATTCCAACATCAAAGTCAATGTCAACAATTCGTCGGACGCCACCACCGATCTGCGCACGCGACTGGTGAAGAACCGCGAACCCGACGTCATCACCATCAACGGCGACATCAATTACGGCATGCTCGCCGAAGCGGGCGTCTTCCACGATTTCACCGACGACGAGATCGTCGACGAGCTCAATCCGGGCATGGTGAACATCGCGAAGAGCCTCGTGCAGACCACCGACAAGTCCAAGAAGCGTCTGTACGGTATTCCGTACGCGGGCAACGCAAGCGGCTACATCATCAACGCCGATGTGTGGAAGCAGGCCGGCGAGGATCCGGACAATCCGCCGCAGACGTGGAGCGAATTCATCGCGCTGCTCAAGCGGCTCAAGGCCAAGGGCGTCACGCCGGTTGAGGCGAGCACCGCCGATCCGTGGACGTTGCAGGCGCCGCTTGCATCGCTGAATTCGACGCTGGTGCCGGAATCGGAATACGCGTATCTCAAGGACGGCAGCAAGACCTTCTCCGACTTGTGGACGCCCGTCAGCGGCAAGCTGATTGAAATTTACCAGAACTACACGCAGAAGAATCCGGCCGTCACCTACCAGCAGGCTACGCAGGACATCGCTTCCGGCAAGGCCGCGATTCTGCCGCTCGGCACGTACGCGATTCCGCAGATCCGTCTGATCAACAAGGACGCCAATCTGCGGTTCGCGCAGATGCCGGCCACCGACAACGTCAAGGAACAGCAGCTGACCGCCGGCGACGACGTGATGCTGACGATCGGCGCGCATACGAAGCATTACACCGAGGCTCGCGAATTCGTCGACTTCCTGATGAGCGAGGAGAACGTGCAGGATTACTCCAAGCAGCAGTCTGCGTTCACCCCGTACAAGGATACGTACGTCGGCGATGAAGCGTTGAATGGCGTGCTCGACTTCTACAAGGCCGGCAAGCTGGCTGATTTCTGTGACCACTACGTGCCGGCAAGCATCAACCTCGCCGGTTTCCTGCAGACGTTGGTGCAGTCGGGCAATACTAAACGATTCCTGAACAGCATGCAGTCGGAATACGACAAGATCGAAGCCAGGAACTTTAGGTGAGGGGAGGAACGACAATGACTGGCAATATCTCGGCCAAGGCCGACAAGGCCGCCGCAAAGAAGCCGAAGAAGGTTTCGAAATACTCCAAGCGCAAGGTCGATCCGGCGTTCTACTGGATGACCATTCCCGCGATGATTCTCGTGTGCATCTTCCTGTACCTGCCGTTCCTGCAGGGCGCGATGTACTCGTTCACCAATTCGCAGGGTTACGGCGATTACAAGTTCATCGGCTTCAAGAACTACATCGCGATGTTCCAGGACGCACGCGTCGGCCACGCGTATCTGTTCACGATTTTCATCGCGATTCTGATCACGCTCGGCACGAACATCCTCGGCATGTTCCTGGCGGTGCTGCTGAACTCCAAAATCGCCTTCAAGAACGGCTTCCGAGCCATCTTCTTCATTCCGTACACCCTGTCGGTGCTGGTCATCGGCTACGTGTTCAAGTACATCTTCATGACCCCGCTGCCGGCCCTCGGCCAGGCGCTGCACATCGATTGGCTGTCCACATCCATGATCTCCAATCCGGATCTGGCATGGTTCCCGATCGTGTTCCTGTCCATCTGGCAGGGTGTGGCCTACTCCACGCTGCTGTACTTGGCGGGTCTGCAGACCATCGACAACGAAATCTATGAGGCCGCGTCCATCGACGGCGTGAACGCCTGGCAGAACTTCTGGCAGATCACGTTCCCGCTGATTGGCCCGTTCTTCACCATCAACATGGTGCTGAGCCTCAAGAACTCGCTCGGCGCGTTCGACCAGGTCATGGCATTGACCAAGGGCGGTCCGGATTCCAAGACCGAAACCGTCTCCTACCTGATCTTCCAGAACGGCCTGGGCAACGGCGAATACTCCTACCAGATGGCGAACGCGGTCACGTTCTTCATCGTGCTGGCAATCCTCGCATTCGTGCAGCTGAAGTTCTTCAGCGGCAAGGAAAAGGTCTGAGAGTAAGGGGAAGAAATCATGACTAGCGCAACTGTTGCAACCAAGCCGGCCGCCGCGCAAAGCGGACAATCGCAAGCGAAGCCGGAGAAGATCCGCAAGGACCACAGCATCAACTGGTGGCTGACGGCGGCCGTCGCCGTGCTGAGCCTGACGGTGCTCGTGCCGCTGTACTTCGCCGTCGTCACCGCGCTGAAGACGCCGGGCGAAGCGGGCACGTTCAGCCTGCCGACCACGTGGGAATGGCATAATTTCGCGGACGCGTGGAACAAGGTGAACTATCCGAAGGCCGCGCTCAATTCCGCGATCATCACCGTGTGCGCTGTGGTGCTGACGCTGCTGACGAACACGTTCGTCGCGTACGCCGTGGCAAGGAACATGGATAAGCGGTTCTTCCGCTTCCTGTACTACTTCTTCCTGGCCATGATGTTCGTGCCGTTCACCGTCGTCATGCTGCCGATCGCCAAGGAAATGGGCACCCTGCACCTGGACAACCAGCTCGGTCTGATCATTCTGTACACGATTCTCGGCATCGGCACGAACCTGTTCATCGCGATCGGCTTCATCCGTTCGATTCCGATTTCGTTGGAAGAGGCGGCGCGCATCGACGGCGCTTCGACCTGGCGCATCTTCTGGACGATCATCTTCCCGCTGATGGGACCGATCAACGCCACGATCGCCATCCTGACCGCACTGTGGGCGTGGAACGACTTCCTGCTGCCGCTGATCACGCTGACCGACCAGAGCAACCAGACGATTCCGCTGGCGCAGTACGTGTTCCAAAGCCAGTTCACCTCGAACTATCCGATGGCTTTCGCCTCCTACCTGATGGCTATGGCCCCGGTCCTCATCGTCTACATCTTCGCCCAAAAGTGGGTCGTCGGTGGTGTGATGAGAGGAGCCGTTAAGTGAACAGTCCTGTGGACTGTTCATAGGTTCCTCCTGAGCGAGCCGATAGGCGAGCGAAGGCAGGAACAACGCGGCCGTAGGCCGTCTGCTTGTGAAGTAAAACTTCACAGCGCCGAGCGGGAATCCTCGTTTCCCCTTTTTCGAGGATTCCTGCTTTTCGTATGCATTGATGTGATTCCGAAGGGCGCATCCCGCTTGCAATATATCTTTCATTTCCTGCTTTGCAAAACGCGCCGCAGGCAAGAAAGAAAAAACGCTTTACGTACCATGGGATATAGCAAAGTTCATCCATTCCACTTAGGCAAAGGAGCTCAATCGCGATGACGAATTTCAATCGTTCCACTCTTCCTGACACCGTCCGTTCGAATGGCGCCACCCCGAATCCATGGTGGGCCAACGCGGTGGTCTACCAGATCTATCCCCGTTCCTTCCAGGATTCCAATGGCGACGGCATCGGCGATCTGAAGGGCATCACCAGCCGCCTCGACTATCTTGCCGACCTTGGCGTGGACGTGCTGTGGCTGTCCCCGGTCTTCAAGTCCCCGCAGGACGACAACGGCTACGACATCTCCGACTACCAGGACATCGATCCGCTGTTCGGCACGATGGCCGATATGGACGAGCTGCTTGCCGAAGCGCACAAGCGCGGCCTGAAGGTCATCATGGACCTGGTCGTGAACCACACGTCCGACGAGCACGCCTGGTTCCAGGCTTCCCGCGACAAGAACGATCCTCATGCGGATTGGTATTGGTGGCGTCCCGCCAAGCCGGGCCATGAGCCGGGCACTCCGGGCGCCGAGCCGAACCAGTGGGGCTCCTACTTCGGCGGCTCCGCATGGGAGTACGACCCGAAGCGCGGCGAATACTTCTTCCACCAGTACTCCAAGAAGCAGCCCGACCTCAACTGGGAGAATCCCGAGGTGCGCAAGGCCGTCTACAAGATGATGAATTGGTGGATGGATCGCGGCATCGACGGCTTCCGCATGGACGTGATCACCCAGATCTCCAAGACCGTCGACAAGAACGGCAGGCTGCCGGGCGAGGACGGTTCCGAAATCGCCGATCTGCCGGTCGGCGAGGAAGGCTATTCCAGCCCGTTCCCGTTCTGCTCCGACGGTCCGCGCATCGACGAGTTCCTCGCCGAAATGCGCCGTGAGGTATTCGAAGGCCGTGAAGGCTACATCAACGTGGGCGAGGCTCCGGGCATCACCCCGGCCCGTAACGAGCACGTCACCGATCCGGCCAACAAGGAACTTGACATGCTATTCCTGTTCGACCATGTCGGCATCGACCAGGAAGCCTCCAAGTGGAATACCGTGCCGTTCGAGGTCAAAAACCTGCGCGACCGTATGACCGAGCAGCAGGAGGCCGTGAGGAAGGCCGGTTGGGCCAGCCTGTTCTTCTGCAATCATGACCAGCCGCGCGTGGTCTCCCGTTGGGGCAACGACTCCGACCGCGATTCGCGCGAGCTGAGCGCCAAGGCGTTCGGCATGGTGCTGCACATGCACCGCGGCACCCCGTACATTTACGAAGGCGAGGAACTGGGTATGACCAACGCCCACTTCACCAAGCTGGAACAATACCGCGATTTGGAAGCCCTCAACGGCTATCGCCAGCGCGTGGAGGAAGCCAAGTGCCAGTCGTCCGAATCCATGATGGCCGCCCTCGCCCTCATCGGCCGCGACAACGCGCGCACCCCCATGCAGTGGGACGCCTCCAAATACGCCGGCTTCACCGCGCCAGACGCGCCCGTCGAACCATGGATCAGCGTCAACCCGAATCATGTGGAAATCAACGCGGCCGAGGAATTCGACGATCCGGATTCCGTGTACACGTTCTACAAGAAGCTCATCGCCATGCGGCACAACAGCGCCACCATCTCCACTGGCGAATGGCATCTGCTCGCCGCCGACAGCGATCAGGTGTATGCTTTCACGCGCACCAATGGCGACGACACGATTCTTGTCGTGGTCAACCTCACCGACAGGTCCGCGGCGCTGCCTTCGGACGTGGCGGAGCTGCTTTCCGACGGCGTGTCCGATCCGCAAGTACTGCTCAGCACCTATGATGCTATGCATAGTGTTAAATCGATCGCTCGTGGCGAGCTCGCTCGCTGGGAGGGAGTCGTGATTCAGCTCTGATCGATCTTTCCCTATAACTCTCTGCGGAACGTCCGGCAGGTTCATCACGAAACCTGTCGGACGTTTCTTTTTCCGTGCGATTCTGAGGCACGGCCGGGATTCGATTGCGATTCGGCAATCGCACGGCATTTTCGGCAGACGTGCGCTTACAATAACGTCCATGGAACAAAACGAGGTGCTCAAAGCATTGCGGCGTGATCATGCCGCTGAATTGAAACTGGCCGCCGAACGACTGAAGGGCACCGCACGCCACACGGAGATTATTCCGTCCCCGGTGCTGTCCGAGATGACCGGACATGAGATTCTGCTCAAGCCGGAGAATCTCCAGGTCACCGGATCGTTCAAGATTCGTGGCGCGTACAACAAGATTGCATCGCTGACCGACGAGCAGCTCGCTCACGGCATCGTCACCGCTTCCGCAGGCAACCATGCGCAGGGTGTGGCGTACGCGGCCCGTGAACGTGGCGCGAAGGCCACCATCTGCATGCCGCAGATCACTCCGCCGCTGAAGGTGGATGCCACCAAAGCGTACGGCGCGGACGTGGTGCTGTGCGGCGAGGTGTTCGACGAATCCGCAGCGCACGCGCAGGAACTGAGCGACAACGAAGGCATGATCTACGTGCCCCCGTTCGATGATTATGAGGTGCTGTGCGGCCAAGGCACCATCGGTCTTGAGATTCTCGAAGATGTGCCTAACGTCACCGATGTGGTTGTGCCGCTTGGTGGTGGCGGCCTGGGCGCGGGCGTGGCGCTCGCCATCAAGACGTTCAAGCCTGAGGTGCGTGTGATCGGCGCCATTCCGGAAGGCAGCCCGGCATGGAAGAATTCGTTGGCCGCCGGTCGCGTCGTCGCAGCCGACCAGGTGCGTACCTCCGCCGAAGGCGTTGCCGTGAAGCGTCCGGGCGACCTGACCTTCGCGCTGCTCAACGAGTTCCTCGACGATCTGGTCACCGTCACCGAGCGTGACATCAACGAGATGATCCTGCTCATGCTGGAGAAGCACAAGCTGGTGGTCGAAGCTGCCGGTGCCGTGTCTCTGGCCGCGCTTGAGCACCTGAATCTGCGCTCGCGCAAGTTCGCCGAGGCGAAGGGCCCGCATGTGGTGGTGCCGATTCTTTCCGGTGGCAATGAGGATACTGTCTCCATCAGCGCGGTGATTCAGAAGGGCATGATTGCCCGTGGCCGCATCATGAACTTCGAGGTTGAGCTTCCGGATACCCCTGGCCAGCTTGTCAAGGTGGCCACGATTCTGGCCGAGCAGCGCGCTAACGTCATCGCACTCGATCACGACCAGTTCAAGGCTTCCAGCCATTACACTGATTCGGTTTCCTTGGGCGTCACCGTTGAGACCAACGGCCCTGAGCACATCGACCGCATCCTTGACGCGATGCGCGCGGCCGGTTTCCAGCCCAAGCGCATCTACTGATTTCCCACGGTGGATAAGCGCGGATTCTCGCATATCTTCCGCATCAAAGAAGGCTCCTCAAACCCAATCAGGTTGAGGAGCCTTACTTGTTCATTCGGTGTTATTTGCCCTGTTCTTCAGCGATCGTCTCATCAACCAACTGCGGCAGCGCGGTCGCAATATCGTCGCGGATAAGCCGTGTGGCCAAGCGATCGTATTGCGTGCGTCCCATGTTCATGATGGTGATCGGCACGCCCGCCTGCGCGGCTACCGGCACAATGCTCGCCGCCGGCATCACTTCCAGCGTGGAGCCGATCACCCACAATTCGTCGGCCTGCGTGGCCAGACGGTATGACTTTTCAATCGCACCATCCGGCAGCGCTTCGCCAAAGTAGACGACGTCGGTTTTGATCAGCCCATTGCATGGCATATTGCCGCTGTATGGCAGCTTGCGATGGCAGTGCGGATCCGGCTCATTGTCGAGGTTCGCCATAATGTCCGCCGTGTTGTATTTCGCATGGCATTTCATGCAATGCGAAGTGCCGATGGTGCCGTGCAGGTTGACGATGACGTTGCTGCTGTTGCCCGCCTTCTCATGTAGCGCGTCAAAATTCTGCGTGGCCAGCAAGGTCAGCATGCCCGCTTGTTCCAGTTTGACGAGCGCTTTGTGTGCGGTGCCCGGCTGTGCGTTCCATACTGGCGATTCCTTTTGCCAGCGCCAGGAATACTCGCGGTCTTCCTTATTGGCTAGGAACGCGTCGATGTCGTACACGTTCATTTGCTCGGGATGTTTGGTCCAGACGCCGTCCGGTCCACGGAAGTCAGGGATGCCTGCGGACGTGGAGATGCCTGCGCCCGTCAATACTGCGATTTTTTTGCTCATACCTCCATACATACCACCGCGCGGTTTCCTCCGTATGCGTCTTTTTCGGCTTTCCGACCGTATTTGGAAACCGTTGCAGGCTCACGACACGCCCGTAGACAGGTTTTTCTGATGAATTTCAGGCCGTTTTGAGGCTTGTTTGAAGCATTTCTGCGATGATGTGGCGTGCGATAGGCGGTTTTCGACACGCCGATGAATGCGTTGCGCCGCAAGGGTTTTTACGGGGTTTGCGGAATGCCGATTTGCGCAAGTGGACGGGTTCGTGTAAGTTAATCCCTTGCTGCCGCTCAGCGAGTGGTCCGGATGGTTCCGGTCCGCGAGGTGGGTGAGTGGTGGTGGTTTGAGAACTCAAGAGCGTATTTGTACTACTT
>ENA-OUQH01000094-OUQH01000094.1-human-gut-metagenome-genome-assembly--contig:-NODE-94-length-73925-cov-5.642047_pt1 | contig 73925 bp, 53 predicted proteins | sample MGYA00237948_ERZ548828 | MGnify/ENA primary metagenome ERZ548828 (study PRJEB26490, sample SAMN05194711) | human gut metagenome | biome: terrestrial biome; feature: human-associated habitat; material...
CATTGGTACGTCGAGAGGCGAAGTTTGCTGATAGCAAGAAAAGGTATATTTTTTGAAAAATCATTTTTTTGATTTTTCTGCCTCTAATTAAATCTAACTGCATCATTTGCATATTCCGTGATATTTGATTTTCCCCTTTTCTTGCGTTCCGGAGCTTTTTAACATCCCCTTTTACTTTTATTGAATCGACTTTATATTCCTTTCCTTTAAAAGCTTTTCAAATTCCGCAGCCGGCATAGGCTTTCCGAAAAAGTATCCCTGCATATATCGGCATTTCAGACTTGCCAGAGTATCTGCCTGCGCTTTGCTTTCCACACCCTCGGCAATAACAAAAACATTAAGATTATGTGCCATATTAACAACGCTTTTCAGAATTTCCACCGTCTTTGCGTCTTCTATTCCGGCGGTTAAATTCATATCGAGTTTTAATACGTCAACATCACTGTCTTTCAGAATATTAAGTAAAGAATAGCCCTCTCCGAAATCGTCCATTTCAACCGTAAAGCCTGCTTTTTTAAACTGCGTAACAACGTTTTTCAGCTCATCTCTTCTGCTCATATACGCGCTTTCTGTAATTTCAAGCTTAATAAGTTCAGGAGATATTTTATATTTTTTTACATATTCCAGAATAATATCGCAAACTTTTATATCCTCAATATCTACGCGCGAAACATTTACGGATACCGGCAAAGTAACTCCCATATCCATCAAATGCCGTACATAGCGGCAGCACTGCTCCCAAACGTATCTGTCAAGCACGGTCATCTGCCTGCTGCGCTCAAGCAGCGGAATAAACTCCGAAGGCGGTATCAAACCTCTTTCGGGGTGTCTCCAGCGCACCAGTGCCTCTGCTCCGACTATGGATTTTGTTTTATAATCTGTTTGCGGCTGGAACCATATTTCAAACTGTCCGCCGGAAATTGCGCTTTTAAGTTCGCCGAGAAGCTCCCTGCGGCTCTGCACATTGCTTAAAAGCCCCGGAGCATAATATGCAATGCGCTTTGAAGCGCTTGTTTCCAATGACTGCACAGCAATATATGCTTTATACACCATTGCAAGAGAATCACAATTTTCTTCGCAAAGGTCATAAACGCCTATGTGAATTGAAAGCGGATAGTCAATATCGTAATGTGAGAAATATTCGTTAAATTCTTTCAGCACCGTCTCGGCGGAGTTATGATCTTCGGAACAAAAACGCACAAAATGATTTGCATTAAGATGCGCCGAAAAGCTGTTCTCATCATTATGCATACGCATGAAAACGCCGACATCGCGCAAAAGCTTGTTACCTGTTTCAAAGCCGTAAACGCCGTTGATATCATTAAAGTCGTCAAGAATGTACCTGTAAACTCTATACTTTTTATTCGGATTCTCCTCAAGCCATTTTTCGACCTTTTCATGAAATCCGGTAGAATTCAAAAGCCCTGTTTCAATATCGGTCTTACTTGCCAAAACATGTGAAATATCTTCGCTTGAGACCAATATGCTCTCTTTTCTTTCATCAATATACGAAAAACTTATTTTGTACTGCAAATCTTTTTTCGCACTGCGATTATAAAATCTTGTTGTCAGAAAATAAAACTGTTTATTTTCAAGCTCATGAATTACATTTGAAAGCTTAAAACTTTCAATTATGTAATCATAATCATGCTTTGCGAGCACCCTTTTAAGTACAATTCTTGCTGCCCTGTCATACGAAACGCCTTTGTCTACCACAAAACCGCCAAACAGCTCTGAGGCTGCCATTTTTTTGGTTCCATAAACGCAGCCGGATTTAACATCTATAAGCCCTATAGAGTCAAATCCGTCTTTTATGAGCTTATCGCCTATTTGCTCAAGACGTTTGCCGCGGTTTATATCTATAGCCGAAATAATCGTCTCCAAGCTGTCGTTAAGCGGATTACGGACAAGATCTGCAACAATTCTCAGCCAAATATAGCGCTTTCCGTTTTCATAAAACAGAAAATCGCCCTGCACGGTAGATTCTCCGTTTTCAAATACTTTTTTGAGTTCGTCCACAGAAAAAATTTCATCAAATCTTATTTTATCAAGCGGATGTATGTCTTCAGCCATAGCGGCATAAAACTCATCTACCGTCTTGAGATTTTCGAATTTACCCGAATTTATTGCGCTTTTTCCACCGATAGACTTGTTCTCGGTAATATTAATATGATATGATGCCAAAACATTTGCCCGGCTTGAAGAACGCTTATTTTGAAATTCATGATACTCGGAAAGCTTTTTGCGTCTTTCCAGATCCTGCCTCTCCGCTTCTTTGATTTTACGCGCCATTCTGATTATTACGTTGACGGCAACAATAAAGAATACAATAAATGCCGCAACAATAATCATTGTTGCGAGCCTGTTGTAAAGACCCGCGAGGCTGGAAGCGTATGAAACCGTTGCCACGCTGAATATATATACATCATCAAGCCCGGACTCAGTATATACACCAAAATATTTTTCCCCGTTATAAGTGTATTCACGCACTTCGTTTATCGGTATTTCTTCGGGTGCACTGTCATTTATAAAGAAATCCTGTATACTGCTCCCGAGTACTATTCCCATGGAATTGTCCTGCGGTACGGCAACAACTGTGCCGCTTTCATAACAAAGGAAACAATGCTGCTCGTCATTTAATTCTATACCGCCGAGTTCGCGGCTTATATCGCTTACTTTTTTTGTTGCAACAATCACGTCCGACACCACGCCGTATGAATATACCGGCAAAGCAAAGACCAAAATCGAGTCTCCGCTCATGCGGCCGTGCGTTAAAAACTGCGTGCTCCGGTTTCCTTCAATTGCGTTTTTAATATATTCTCTGTCCGCGCAGTCCTTCTTTGTGCCGTCTTGGTAAAGTATCTTACCGCTTGTATCCGAAATCCCGACATTTTCAAACTGACTGCCCCGCGCAAGTTCCTTAAGCTCCGCCAAAAGATCCGAATCTGTATATATATCACAGTCCCAGTTAAGGCTCGAAGCCATTATTTGAAGACGAGTGAAGTACGACTCAACACGCTCGTTCGTAGCGGCTTTCTGCACATGCGCAGCGTCTGAAAGAAGTCTGTATGCCATTGTCTGCACCGCGTTTCCGAGTTTAGCATTGAGAAAAAGAAAAGCGCACAAAATTACAAGTGTGAATATAACAGAATGCAAAACCGCATTTCTTAAAATATTATATTTAGTTTTCTTCTTTTTAATGTTCCCAATCACACAAATCTTCCTGTCATCCTGCAAATATTTTATAGGTGTCTTTTGTATTTTTGGCTTCATATAAAGCCAAATCTGCATTTTGCAGAATCTGAGACATTCTCCCTTGTCCGCTTGCTCCGCCGATGCTTACGGTCAAATTAATTTCGGGATAATTTTTAAGCTTGATTTTTCTTACAGCTCTCAGTATTTCCGAAAATATTTCTTCCGTTTCATCTTTTTTGACATTATTAAACAAAAGAAAGAATTCATCTCCGCCGTAACGGATAACCGCGCCTTTTTCTCCGATAATTTCTTTCACCGTCTGTGCCGCCGCGACAAGCGCCGCATCTCCCGCCATATGCCCGTATGTATCGTTTATGTTTTTAAAATTGTCTATATCAAGCATGGCAAATGAAAAATTTCCTTTAAGTCCGCTCAGCTTATCATTAAAATAATGTCTGTTGTAAACACCTGTTACAGGATCCCTATACAGTCTGCCGGTGTGTCTTTTTATGGCGCCCCAAATTTCATTTTTTTCGGTTTCCGAAATACCGTCCCCGCAATCTACAAAGTTTGCAAGCTCCAGTACAAAATTCTCACCGTCCACAACCATGGGCGCCGCCGAAATACTGTAAAGTCTGTCGTTTAAAAACTCTATTTTTGTCTCGGACGCACCGTTTCTCTCGGCAATAGCGGAAATGCAGTTTTCGCACCGTCTGTCTTTGCCCCATTTACAGTAGCATTTAAGTTCTTTTTTCTCCAGCGTCCCATCTTCATATAAATACTGCGCACATACTGAAGGTTTTACAAGCCTGACCAAGGCAAACATTCTATTAAAAAACCCCATCAGCTCTCTCATCTGTCCTCCGGTGAGATGCGGAATGTCTTTTCGAAGTTCGGAAAGCGGAATGTTTATATTTTTACCGTTTTCCGATACCTTTGCATTTAAATTCAGCATATCGGTATTCATAGTTAATATAAAAACTCCCAATCAATTTTTATTGTATTTTACAGTATACCACAAAATGTTTTTTCCGTCAATGTTTTTAGACCTTTTTTGCCATTTACTGTATTTTTTCTTATGCAAATGAATATTTATTTATAACATGAGCGTTTAAAAAAATTAGCTGCGGAAAGTTCTCAATAAGAGTTTTTCGCAGCTGCAAAAAATATGAATTTGTTAAAACGGCGATATACTTTCCTTTTCCCATATCAGAACCTTTTCATAGACGCCGTATTTATATTCGTCAAAGTATTTGCACAATGAACTCCTATACGGAATTGAAAGTGTTTTGCACGATATATCACGGATGCCGCCAAAATCATCCGAATATATGGCAGAAAACACCGAAATTTCGCTTTCTTTATTCGATGCTCCGTAAACGCACAGCCGCTCTCTGCCGTCCGCGCCCGATTCACGCACAGTGTTTAAGTACGGCACATTCTCGGCTTTGCTCACCGAAACATTGTCAATATAAAACGTTGTTTCGCCGCCGTTTCCCGCAGCTCCGCTTGTTATTGCGGCATATGCGCATTTCACCACGGTACCTGCGGAAGAAGACGCCGGAATCGACGTAATAAACTTTCCGTCAAGGTAGAAATACACGGTTTCTTCATCAATACTGAAATACTCCGTAAGCTTGTACCATCTGTCTTTTTCGATATACGCGTATGCCCGCAGCATATTTCTGTCCACAATAAGCCTTCCGCGCCCGCTCCCCGGAAGCGGCTTTACAACAGCTCCCGGCAGCCATGTCCCACGGTTTGATGCCGTATATCCGAAAATACGCAAAATACTTTTTGCCGAGTTAAAATCTTTTACCATGAACTCCGCTTCAAGCTTTAAAACACCGGAACTGCTTTCAGCCGGAATTTTGTTTATATCCATGGAACCCGTTCCGGAGGATTTTATGCAAAGCGATTTTCCGTGTTCCGAATCCACATTTTCAAGTCCGAGAGAGCCTTTTGAGTATCCGCTTGTATACGTAAAATTATGCTTTTCACGAATTTCTTCAACAGTTTCACCGTCTTCAAAATCCATGCTCGAAGAGCAGATTTCTTCATGCTGCGGCACCGTTTCTATTTTCTTTATGCGGCTTGCAATTTCTTCGCCGTTGTCTGCATAAACCGCGCCTTTCAAATACCTAATATTTTCGGAAGCTGTAACGCGTGTGCAAATATAATTTCCGTTTTCTTCGCAAATTTCCGTAAAATTCTTTCCGTCCGGCGAAGCGAAAAGCTTTGTATATGCTCCGTCCGCTTCGGATTTAACCGTTACGCTGCAGCTTTCGCCATCGTGCGGCGTACCGTTTATATTTTCAAAATCCAAGGATACAAATACATCTTCATTTCTTTTTATGTCACTTACGCTCCAGTCGGATATGGGTTTATCATACTCCGAAACGTCGCTTCCGAACACGGAAAACGGCGTAAGTTTCACTGTGATATTAACATCACCCGAACCGCTGAGTTTAAGCGCCAGTCTGTAAAATCCGCTGTTGTCCGCCTCACCTTCAACGCTCGGCGTGCCGGGAAGCGGTTTTGCCTCTTCATAAACCACACTGCATGGCACAGATGTGCTGTATGTGAGCAAAAGCCTGTTTGACGGATTTTCCTTATCCGTTAAAATGACTCTGCTATGCTCTTCATCAATATATGCCTCAGCCTTTGTATACATCATCCAGTAAATATCCGAAGTTTTGCCGCCGAGAGTTTGTAGTTCATCGCGCACAACAAGGCTTTTTCTGCTGTCGGTAAACATAAAAGCACGCTCTGCAGCGGAAAGTCTTTCGCTGTAAAGCTCCGACGTGTCAACTTTTGCAATCGCTCCGAAACTGTTTTCTTCAAAGCGTGTTATCTGCGCACTGCTCCCCACTTTGTAGTCGGGATTCATATCGGGGTCAACTATCACGGTGTTGTGTGACTCTGCACGCATTCTGAATATTTTCCATCTGCCGCCTGAATTGTCCCAGTATCCCGGGAGATTGTAATCATCTTTGCCCAGGTCATGTGCCCAGCGCGTGCCGAAAGCGTCAAACACAAAGCTTCCGGGGTCAAGCTGGCTGTGTTCATACACTGTTTCCCCTGTTTTTATTCCGACAAAAACCTGATCTTCATCATATGAATCGTGCATAAAAAGGACGCCGTTTTTGTCATCATAAAGGCAAGGCTTGGCGCTTTCTCCGCTGCTTTCCTCCGTTCCCCACAAAATTGCCCTGACGCAATATTCACCGGTTTGCTTGGGCATACCGTCTTTTATAAACTGCGCACAGCCGCTGTCCTTCACGAAATGCTTCTGAATCCATAAAGCCGGAATTTCGGTTGTTATTTCACCGTCTCCGTAATTATATGTCCCCACGTCGGACTGTGCCGCCTTAAGATAATCTCCGGCTTCCGAAAAGCCTTGAAGCAAATCTGTTCTGTAAAGACTTCCCGTGCATTTTTCAAGCGATGAGAGCGCCATGCAAAGATAATTTAAATTTATTGCTCCGTAGTACGGTCCCTCAAACCACGCGCCGTCGGGTGCATAGTTTATAAGCATGCTTTCAAAACCTCTTATTGCATTGCTTGCTATATATGCGCTGTCATCCGGGTATATATCCGCAAAAGCCAGCGCCGCCATGAGCGCTCCGCCGTTGCACATGCTGTTGTGATTGTTCCTTACAACCGCGGCATCCGTCATTTCATATGATGTTGACTGATAGCTTTCTATAATTCTCGCAAAGCCGTTTTTCTGCATTCCTTCTTCCAAAACGGTTCTCTGCTCAGGGGTAAAAGCGTCATACATCCAGTCGTATCCGACCGCATACCCGAGCGCCATTATACCCAAATCTATATGGTGTGAAGGGTGCCAGTCCGGAAACGCCGCAACGGCTTCAAGGTCTTTATAAGCGCGGTCGGAATATCTCCTGTCTCCCGTAATCCGATAAGCAAAACCCAAAATAAGCATTCTTTCCTGAAGCTTTGAGGAAACCGACAAAAGACGCACTCCGTCACTCAGTTCGTATTTAAGTATCGCGTTTTCATCTATCAAATAGTTCGCGTACGTAAGTACCATATCAAAAAGGATTGATTTATTGCCGCTTTTAACCTCGGTTCTAAATCTTTCAAAATCCTCTTCCGTTGCCATCAGACGCGGATGCACACCCTTTGTGCCGCCCGCGGCAAAGTCCTCAGCAATTTTTTCTGCCGACGGACGCATAAAAAACAAAAAGTCGTTAAGTTTTTGCAGCGTATCTCCGTCGGGGAGTTTATATTCCTTGCTGCCTATTACGCAAAAACCGCCGTTTTGCACGCCGTCACTGTATACATACTTTTTGAAAAGTCTTTTTGCCGCGTCTTCAACCGAGAAATACACCTCGCCGTCACGCGTTTCGCAATGAACCGTGGATGCCGAGCTTGTCCCAAGCCACAAATTTCCGTTTTTTATACTTGCCTTTTTCCCAAAAAGAGGTTCTGCCGCTTCAAGCGGAACCATAATATGCCCTCCGCTTTTATACGGAAGCTTTGAAAGAAAAGTTTTGTTTCCGTCGGCATCAAGCACACTACCGCTTCTTACATGCATTGCCGTGTAGCCGGAAAGCGCTTTTTTCTGCACATCTTCACTTTCAAATACGCTTTGGGCATATCTGTCTTTTGTATACTGGATTACATTAATATTATCCGCATACATGACGGATTCCGCTCCGTCCGAAGACCCTGCATCTATCGAGACCCTGTTCGTATAAGCCGGTACAAAGGGCATTGCCGCAGAAGCCAGAATGTCGTCATTCAAAGCATAATAAACGGTTTTTGAATCAAAGTCCAAAATGATACTTAGCTTATACCATGTATTGAGCGATACGGCTCTGCTGTGGGAAGAGTCGAGTCCTGTTGTCTGCACTCTGCCGTCCGTAAGTATTTTCATGCCGCCCATCTGCCATGTATCGGCAGTGTCATCTGCGTTGCGGACATTAATCTGAAAGTTTTTTTCCACACCGAAATCCGCAAAGAACATTTCGGCGGAAAATATTGCAATACCGCGGCTCACTTTTGCAAAAATTCCGTTCATCTGTGTTGTTGTGCTTCCGCGCGTCACAAAGCGCGCACTGTTTCCGTACCCCTCCGTGCCGACGCTGTATAAATCTATAATCCCGGAACCTGCGCTGTAATCAAATCTTTTTATATTCCGCACACCGCTCAATGTTTCAGCTTCGTCAAACGTTATATTAAGCACATTTGCCTTATAAGGATAATCTGCGGTAACAATTTCCGATACTTTTTCCGCAGCGGATGACGGTATTGCAAAAAACGATATTATCATCGCCTGTATCAGCAGGACAGAAAAGATTTTTTTGTTCATACTTTATCCTTTCCCCAAAAATCACTTGTAGAGAACAATTTCCTTTACGGAGGCATATCTTGTTTTCAAAAAGATTTTATACCCCTGGTTCATATAGTTTGAAAGCTGAGATACGGGAAGCGAGCTCACTTTTTTTTCGTTCTTATCAAAAATCCAGAAATAGCGGCTTTCAAATACGAAGCACCCTCTCTTAAGTCCGGGGACAGAGTCGCAGCCCGAATATTCCTCAATACTTATTGCAAAACTTTCGCTTTCAACATTTGAAAGCTCTCCGTAATACTCGTTAAGTTCTCTGTTTTCGTTCGCCGCCCTGTGAGAAATTACTTCCGAACTCAAATCAAAGTCACGGTTTAACGCGCTTATTTCGTTATACGAATTTGCGTTGAACCTGATATAATCTCCAAGTTCAAGGTAAAGCGCATTGTTAGGGTCCGTAACCTTTTTATAAAGCTTCGAATCACCCTTTATATAATATGAATTATACTTGTTTTCCGAGCAAACCGTAAGTTTTACGGCGTGTTCGCCGTTTCTGTCTATTGCATTTGAAATTGCCTCTACCAAGCCGTGAGAGCTTGTGTCCGAGCACTCCTCCGAAGACGCTGCGCCCACATTTACCAGAACTTCCGCTCTGCCCGACTCCGAAACATTGTACGCCTCTATGTTGCTGCAAACTATAAGATCATCGTTTCCCCACTCCGAAAGCGTTCCGAGAGAAAATCTCTCACTTTCGTTTGAAACATCGTTTTTGCTTTTCACAACAAAAATTACCGTGTCGCTGTCAATGCTGAAATATGCGGGAACAAACAAACCGAATGATTTATAGTATGTCTGCTGCTCATCGCTGTTGTAATTTACATAGTTGTATCTTTTTAAAGTTCCCTGTCCGTCTCTGTCGGAATCGTATAAGCCCATGCTCTTTTCGTCCGATGACGGCACGGAAACATAATTTATTATGCCCGAAGAATTTGTTCCGTAGCGCAGAAGATGTTCTCCGCTGCCGCTTTTTAAATAATCCAAAAGTTCCGTTTTTGTCTTCTTTGTCTCGTTTCCGCCTTCGCAAAAGACTATGTTTTCTTCCGTTTTAAGCGTTACAAGTTCTCCTGCCTTCGTGAACATTCTCACACAAAGAGTTCTTTCCACTCCCTTGGAAATTTCATAAGCAAACGCATAGCCGAGCTTTTTATCGTCTTCTCCCGCCGTACCTACGGAAGCAATTTTCCCCGCTTCTGTCAGAATAAATGAATTTTCGCTTCCTATCTGAATGTTTTCCGAAAATCTCTTTTTAAAATACTCCGTAACGGAATACGGCTTATCGTCTATATAAATTTCATTTGAGCCGACGGATGTAACCGTTCCGTTTAAAGAATCGGAAAGAAGCCTTATTTCCGTATATTTTCCGTCTTTTGAAATGTAAACCTCGATTGCTCTTCCGTTTTCGATATCGGAAAGCGTTATTTCTTCTTTTTTGTCCTTTATCACGGCAGTTACATCATCCGACAGATTTATTTCTTTATCAAGAAACGTATCTTTAATCATTTTCTTTTCGCTGTTTACAATATCCGCCGTGCAGACAAAGCCGTTCATTATAATTGCCGTATTAAACTTTCCGTTGCCGTCGCTGTCGGTAAGCGTTATATCGCCGCAGTCAATCATAAAATCTTCGGCTTTAAAGGTTGTGTACGATTTGCCGTTGCAAATCACCGCCAAAGGATTGTCAAAAGAAACCGATTTTTCACTTCCCTCTTCCGTGTAGAAAAGTTTTCCGGAGGAATAACGCGGTTCGTTCTCTGACGTAATTTTTAAAATTTTTGTATTCCTGTTTTCAAGAAACTTTATTTTTTGAGACCCGTCTTCTTCCGCGGCGTACCCGAAAACACGCGCACCCAAAACATAGTCTTTATCGCACTTATACTCTTTCCCGCTTATAGAAACGCACCCGTCCGAAGATTTAACACCGGAGTCAAATAAAAACGTTTCATCATTCCCTTCAAGTATTCCGCTTACTTTATACCAATTGTAAATAAGCGTTAAAATATTCTGCTCTTCTCTGTATCTCGCCGTCACACCGCCGCGGCTTTGTATTACGGCGGATGTGAGCCTCATATCCGCTTCAAGCATGTTTCGGAGCATTATGTAAAAATCACGTGCCGAAATTGTGCTCGCGGTCCCTTTTCTTATATTTTTGCTTATCTTAAGTCTTTCGGCAGCTGTAAGATATCCCGCAGGCCAGCCGCCGCTCTGCTCGGCTTCGGAGTCATACCCGAGCGCGGAAACAATTATTTTGCATCCTTCAGCATATGTAATGTCTTCATTCGGTCTGAAAAATCTTGCTTCGGATATCATATTGAGCTTTACCGCATATGCCAAAGCGCTTGAAAGTTTCGTTTCTTTATTTACATCAAAGAAACAGCTTTCTTTTATAACGGGCGTATCGCTGAGTTTCATTGCGTCTATAACCGCACAGAGAAATTCCGATCTCGAAACGTTTCTGCCGTCCGATATAGGCACATCGCATGCAATGCCGGCAGCCGCCGCAAGGCGATATGCGTTTTGTGCCGTCTCATCTTGCGCACCGCTTTCCGCTCCGAATGCCATACAAGGTGCGCAAAGAAGCGCCATCGCCAGCAAAACAGAAATTATTTTTTTCATTTTGTTTCCTCCATCCATGCGTTAAATGCCCTGTACAGCATTACAGCCGTTTCTCCGCGCGTTATTTTGCTTTCGGGCGAAAAATACCCGTCACTGCCCAGCAATATTCCTTTTGCAGCAAGAACTCCCACGCTTTCTGCAGCATACGGACTTATTTTATCATCATCTTTAAACTCTCTTCTGCCCGAAAGCTCAACGCCGCATTTTTGAAGCGCACGCGCAATTATCACTGCCGCATCCTCTCTTTTTATTGAATCATACGGCATGAATTTTTCTCCGTCTCCTTTGATTATTCCGCTTGACGCAAGTATTAAGACAGGCTCCGAAAACCAATCATTTTCGGACACATCGGAAAACTTTGCCGTTTTTTCCGCTTTAAAATCAAACTGCACCATAATAAGCTGTGCAAATTCGGCACGCGTAACATTATTCTGCGGTCTGAATTCGCCGTTTTCATAGCCAGAAATTATTTTCTTTGCCGCAAGAAATTCAACCGCTTCTTCCGAATAGTGACCTGCAATATCCGAAAACTTCACAGCTTCGGGTTTTTCGGGTTTTGTTTCCGGCACAGTTACCTCAACCACAGAGGTTCCGCCTCCCGATGAGGATGACGAAGATGAGGAATTGCCGCTTTTCTTTGTATCCTTGTAAACCGAATCCGCATTTTTTTCAAACAGCTCCGCTACTTCGGCCACCGTCTGCGCTTTCTTTACATCATCGCACATTTGGCTGAAAACCTTGTATCTGCTTCCGGACGGAATTTTCATATATACGCTTCCGCTTTCAACATCAGCACCGAGCCTTTCGGCATTCTGAAGCACACAGTCCCTAAGCTGCGACCAGCCGTCTTTTGCCGCTCTGCGCGTCTGCGCCGTCAAAACAAAATCGTCAAAAGAAATCATTTTTTTCTGCAAATCGGGTTCAAATTCATTTAAAAGGCCTGACAGTTCATCACTTGTTTTTTTGTCCAAAGCGGCATAGTCTGCATACGTTGTTCCGAATGCTTCCGCGTATTTTTTCATTGCGCTTTCGGCACCGCTTTTCTTTGTTTCCGCAAATGCCAGCGCATATTTTACGGTTTTTGCGGCACTTGACGCATTGTAATCTCCGTTTTTATATTGAATCAGCAACTTTGCCGCAAGCTCTGTGTTATTTTCAGTTTCACTTGAATCAAATCCGAGTTTTTCCATATTATCGTCAGACTTAAGATATTCCGCAAGACTTATATAATCTTTTGCGCCGTTTATTTCGGCAAGCACTGCTTTTGTGTCGTCATTTTTATCGCTGAAAACAATTATTGATGACTCCGCATTTCCTGCTGCCGATCTTATATAAACCGAATACTTTCCGCCCTGAATTTTTTCCGACAATTTAATTCTTTCGTTTATTACACCGTTTTCTCCCGTGAAAATCATATAAGCAAGCACGGGCGGATTTTCGTCCGTAACCTCCGTGCCGCTTTGCGCAAAAATCACGGTAAGAGGCAGTTTCTCGCTTGTTCCCATTTTCCCGGAAAGGACAGCCGCCCCGTCATTTAAATCAAAGGACGCATTTAAAAATGCATTATCATCGGCAAACACGGCTGCAGCGTGTGAACAAACCATTGCCGCGGAAATTGCGATACCTATTATTCTATCCTTCATTTTTTCACCCTTTCAGCTAAATCTCCCGGCGGATTTGGGCGCGGATTCTATTTCCGCACCCAAATCGGAGCTTACAATTTTTATTTTAAAGTGTTTGTATATAATGCCGGCGCAAGCGCCCCGAAGTCTCCGAACACATATATTTTTGCCGTTTCGCCTTCCGAAATTGTTCCGGCTTTAATATCCGCAGTTTTTTCAAACACACCGTCAAAATCCTCGGAAAGAACTTTAACACTCTTTATTTTTGTCATTGAAGAGTCGCTGTATATCACTGCAATAAAGCGAACGTTTTGATCCGAACCGTCGTTTTTCATTACGGTTTTAAAGCTCAGTTCTCCCGTAGCGGCATTAGTTGTCTCAACCCCGTTTATAAAAGCTTTAAAGTCTTTTACACCGAGATTTTCCGTATACGGAACCGTGACTGACGAGATAAGGAAATTGTCAAAATAAAGCTTTGATTCGGTTCCTTCTTCAAGACCGCTTTGTGAAACCTGAACCACTACGCGATTTACGTTGAAAAGCTCGGGCACTGCCTGTTTAAACGATGCCGATACCGCAAAATCACCGTCCACAAAAACATATGACTTGCTTGCTTTAAGGTCTATAACATTTGTAACCTTGTACCATGTGTTTTTCTCTAAGCTCATTTCGCTTTTTGCATTCTTATCACCCATAAGAGTAAGACTGCCATGCTCGCTGTCATCGTCGCTGTATGCGCTTATAACGCAGCAGCCTTTCTGCGACCATCTCACCCCGTCACTGTTATACATATTTGAGAAAATATATTTTGCACCGTCAAAATCGGGACACATAACATCGGCAGACATTATTATATATCTTCCTGCGGTTTTTTCCGTATGAGTGCCGCCGGCGGAATCATAACCGCTTTTTGACATTCCGAACTCATAGGCGCACATCGGATCAAATCTTGCGTCACTCACTCCTCCCTGTGCCGTAAGCAACACCGCCTCGCCGTGCTGTGCCGTCATTGTGTCAACGCCTTTGGCGCCTGTAATTGCACCGGTATTTGTCTCCATCTGCGCTCCTGAGTTCACGGCGCCGATTGTTTCGGGATTATAAAGCATTTCGGCATTGTAATCACCCCATGAACCGTCTCCCGCCTTTAATACCGCCTTGTAGTAACCGAGTGATAAACGCGCGTTTTCCGTAAATTTGAGTCCGCTTGTTGCCGCAGGCTCGCTCACTGCAAGAAGCAAGTCGCCGCAGTATGCCGCCGCTCTTACATACCCTTCCGAATATACCATAGCCTCCATAATTCCGCTTTCGGCAACGCCTTCGTATACAGGCACCCAATTTAAAACGCCGTCTGCCGAAGTTTCTATTTTAATACTTGACGTAAGCGGATAGTAAGCCGCTCCCACAGCCACGCTGTTATGCATGTTTTTAACCGAGATATCTTCGCCGTTTTCAAATGCCTGTATCTGAAGCTGCGGTTTCTCGTTTTTCTGTGTAACGCTGAAATTATCTATATACGCGTCTCTTAACGTGATATTAAGTCTTTCCAGCGATATTGCGTCTACTGCACTTTTATAAATCATCTCGCCGTCCAAAAACGCTGTCTGTATGCTTCTGTTTGTATCGATACAGAAGCGGAGGTTATACCATTTTTTAAGCTCTGTCGGAACAGTTCTGTTGTCGGGCGTCCATATGCCGTCCGCTTTGATTTTAATTCCTCCGACCCATGTACCCTGCTGCGTTTTATAGTCAAACCCCATATCCGACGGTACGGAATTTAAGTATGCGTCAAAAGATATTTCATAAAGGCCGGTTCCGTCAACGCTTCCTCTGTTAAGCCAGATATTTGCCTCAAAATCCGCAGGCAAATATAAACTTGCGCCGTCGTCACCTTTTTTTACATCGTTTCGAATTTCCCATTTTTTATCACCGGCACGGTTTAAAACTCCTATCCAGTTGCCTTGTGCCGTCAAAGATTCCTGCGTCATGGAATCAAAATTTTCACTTGTTACGGAAACATCGTCTTTTTCTGTTACAGGCTCAAAAGAGTCAAGCTTGTACACTCTGAGATTGTCAATATACGCGTTGCATATTCCTGTATTAAGACGCGGCACAGCATCCTCGGAAAATGAAGCGCTGTACATAAGCTTGCCGTCAAAATACGTATAAACCATATGCGTATTTGTGTCAAATACAATTTTCAGGTTATACCATGTTTCTGCGGAAACAGGTGATGTTTTTCCGTCCGGAGTCCAAATCACTCCGCCGTCATTGGTTTTGATTTTGCATGCCGCAAACGGCGCATCGCCCATAAAATCAAAATTAATTTCTTTTGAAACTGTCTTCAGATAAAAATCAAATGATGTTTCATATATTCCGGTTCCGTTATTTTCGCCTTGGTTATACCATATGTTAGCCTCGAAATCCGAAGGCAGATAAAGACTCGCACCGCCGTCTCCCTTTTTTATATCGGCATTTATCTGCCATTGCTGCGACGCGTTTCTGTTAAAAACGCCTATCCAGTTTCCGCGCGCATTCAGATCTTCCTGTGTCATAGAGTCAAAATCGTAACTTCCCAAGTCGGTATCCGCTGCTGCCGGGAAAGTCAGTCCTGTCAGTAAAAGTCCTGCCGAAACCGCAATTCCGGTAAGCTTTTTAAAAAAATTGTTCATTGCTTTTATCTCCTCTCATTTTTATTATAGTTCTCCGGCAGCGCAAATCGGTTCAACGTTTTCCAGACTGACAATTATAATCGTCTTAACCTTGTTTTCCGCCGTTACATTGCCGACATTTATGTTAAACGTCTTCAAAAGCTCGCCCGCGTCAAATGAAATCGCCGAAACTGCCGCGGATTTAATTCTTTTGCAGTCGCCGTTTTCATATATGGTGGTTATAATACTGAAAGTTCTTGCAGAACCATCGTTTTTTGCCGTAATAATCTCACCGAGATTACCTGCCGTAATTTCAGAAACGCTTTGACCGTCTATTGTGTATGAAACATCCGCGTCTTTTGAAAATTCAAGAGTCTGCACATCAAAATCATCAAAGCAAATTTCGGATTTCGCCCCTTCGGTCTTTGTGCCGCTTAAAACAATTGTTGCGTCCGAAATACCTATAACATGTTTGCTCTCGGGCATATACTGCGAATTTGTATAGTCATAGCAGCCTACATATATATTATCCAAAAATGCGTAAACCACATTATTCTTAATATCGTAAACGCTCTTTATGTTATACCACTTATTCAGAGAAACTTTTGCCAGCTCGCGGTTTTCGCCGTGGAACACAAGACTCGCTTCACCGTTTTCACCTGCCAGAACAACAAGACCGGCATTCTCAACCATCTGTGTGGAAGCACCGTTGTCTCCCACAAATCTCATGCGGTAAATATATTTTTTATAGTTAAAGTCCGGGAACATAACGTTTGCCGAAAGAGAAACATATCTGTTTGTCATTTTTTCTTCATATGAATTGCCCTCAGCTGCATCATATTCCGCCTTTGACATACCGAGAGCAGAAGTCGAAGCAAACTGATTGCCCGTATTCGGACGATATCCCAAAACCATAAACTGCGATGTGCTTCCGTATGTTGATGTTATCCAAAGCGCCGGCCCGTGACCGTTTCCGGCGTCATCAGTACCGAATGTTCCGACTGCCTCCGAATCCCCGGAAGCACACCAGAACTGATATGGATTTTTCGTACCTGTAATATACTCTCTGTCCGTGAACATGTTTTGATAGTTAAGTTCACCAAAATCAATGCTTCCGTCTGCTTTTTTTATACTGGGACTTGTCACTGCAAGACCGTTAAAATTTGTAAAATATGTATTTAATACTTCGCCCGAAACCGAATCTGCCTTTTTGGCTTCGGAAGCCGCAAGCAGTGTGTCACCACAATACATCGCAGCTCTCAAGTACCCCTGCGATGAAACGGCAGTACTTATTTCTCCGCTTGTTTCTGATGTTTCGTATACAGCGCTCCAATTTGAAACACCGTCTTTTGATGTTTCTATTTTAACGTCTGTCGTAAGCTGAAAATCAGCCGCGTTTAGCGTTGCATTTGAAAATGTGTCGGGATACTTAATGCTTCCGCTTTTTTCGGTAATGTCCATAGTAATACTCGGTGTTTCAGTGCCTTTTTTCACGCTCAAGTTATCTATGTATGCGTCTTTGAGCTTACTGTTAAGTCTTTCCACCGCGTTCTGCGTAAATGTATTTTTATAAATCAGCTCACCGTCCAAAAATGTGGCGGTAATTTTTCTGTCTGTATCAATAACAAAGCGAAGATTATACCACTTCTTAAGTTCAAGCGGATATGTTTTGCCAAACGGCGTCCACCAAACATTGCCGGTTTTGATTTTTATTCCTCCTATCCACGTGCCGTCTGTGGCTTTGTAATCAAAACCGATATCCTCATTCACTGAATTAATATACGCATCATAAGATATTTCATAAAGTCCGGTTCCGTCGCAATCATTTCTGTTAAGCCATGTGTTTGATTCAAAATCGCTCGGCAAATAAAGACTTGCGCCGCTGTCTCCCTTTTTTATATCGGCGTTTATCTGCCATTGCTGCGAACCGCTTCTGTTATACACACCTATCCAGTTGCCGCGTGAATTCAGGTTTTCCTGTGTCATTCCGTCAAAATTATAGCTGCCCAAATCTGTTGCCGCCGCCGCGGGGAGAACATAACCCGTCAATAGAAGTCCTGCCGACAGAATTATGCCTGTCATTTTTGAAAATAAATTTTTCATGCTCAAGTCTCCTCTACTTTTTATAAATATAGTTTTTTACAGGAATACAGCTGCCCCAGCCGTCTATAAAAAATACCTCCGCGCTTTTTCCTGCCGCGTCCGCGGCAGAAATTTCAAAACTTTCACCATTTTCGGATATTTCCTTTTTTGCAGACGCATAAAAATCCGTTATCACACCGTCCGGATTTTTAAGCACCAAAATCATCACCGCCGTGCGGCTCTCGCCGCTTTTATTGCACAGAGCCGCATAAACATCGAGCTTATCTTCGCCCTCCTTAAAATCCACACTCAAAACATCGAAATCCGCGGGATCGGTTTTAAAGCCGATTTGTCTTTTATCTTCTGCAAACTCGGCTCCTTCGATACTTTGAATGGTTTCGTCAACCGCAAGAACATATTGCGCCGCAGTGTAAAGCGAATATTTCGCCGTAAGAAGAACCTCCTCACCGTTTTCTGAGAGCTCCGCGTTTTCTATCGGGTTATCCTCTCCGCCGATTAAAATCTTAAAGGCATCGGGTTTCACGGTGTCTGCCGCAAGCGGACGCGAAAACTTTAAATGCACGCTGTTTTCCCGTGCTGATATTTCCGTAACTTCAGGTGCCGGAATTGTTTTCACAATCTTAAAATTGTCTATGTATGTGTTTTTCAGCACCATATTTGTTCTTTCCACGGGGTCTTTGTCTATTGCTCCCTCATAAATCAGCGTATCATCCACATACGTACCGTATACACCGTCATCGGTATTTAGATAAAGTCTCATGTGGTACCAATTGCCCTCTTCAATAGGAACATATGCACTTGATTTTCTGCTGTATACTCTGGCGTTTGCCGCGCTGATTTTAATGTTTTCAAACCAGTTTCCGGCTTTGTTTTTCCAGTCGAACGAACCGTCGGTTAAAGTTTTCATATTAAAATCAAAAGAAATTTCATATTCGCCCAAACCGCTGTTTCCGTTTAGATTGAGCCAAATATTACTTTCGAAATTTGAAGGCAGCCAAAGCGATTTTCCGTTTTCACCTTTAAAACAATCGTCTTTTACCTCCCACGGACCCGTTGCCCTGTTTAAAAAGCTGTTTCCCGTCCAGTTGCTTGTTATTACGCCCAAGTCCATATCATCAAACGTCATATTTTCAAGTTCATTTTCCTTCGCCGATATGGTACACGGCAATGCAAGCACAATTGCTGCCGCCGATGCAAGACTTATAAGTTTTTTTGCCAATTTCATAAAAAGTACCTCCCTTCTATTTCTTCTTTGCCGCAACTATTTCCGTTACGGAGTTCCATGACCCTGCGTTTGTTCCGTAAAAATTGATTTTAATATATTTAGCCTTGTGTATGCCGCCCAAATCAAATGCCTGATAATCTATCGATTTTCCTTCCGATTCTCCGGAATAAAGAAGCGTATAGTTTTCGTCATCCTCGGATACGCTTATATCAAGCTTTGTTCTTCTCTCGTCTCCGAGGTAGAACGACATAAGCAGCGTATCTATATCCGAAGGCTCCGCCAGCGTGAGCTTGAGCCACTGTGTATTTTCCGCCGACCAGCGCGTCTCGCTTTTGCCGTCAAGCACATTCACGGCAGCGTTTTCGGGCTGCGGCTCAGCACTTGCAATAACCGACTCAATCTTCGGCGTATCGTATTCCTTAAACTTTCTCTCTCTCATTTTCGGATCATACTGCAAGCTGTATTTAATTGTGTTTCCCGGGTTTGTTTTATCGGTCAGAAGTATATATCCCGCATCATTTACACTCTGAGGCTCCGAAATCTTAACATCGTATTTTTCGCTTTTGGCTTCAATTGTCTGAAGCGGAGAATACTCGTTTTCACACGGGATTTTAACGTATCTGTTTTTAACGTCGTATTCCGTACCGCCTATAGTTAGAGAATCCAGCTGCGGAATTTCGCTCAGCTCACCTTCCGGCAATTTCCACTGTGACATGGGGATGTCATAGTTTTTAATATCCGTCCCGTTGTAATCCTCCGGCGTAAGTTTTGCCGTAATATTCACTTTTCCTTTTGCCGAAACCTTGTACTGTATTCTGTAAAATCCGTCATTTTTCTTTTGTCGCGGCACCACCGGAGATGTCTTGAAAGGCTCTGCCGGCACCACGGAAATTTCACCCTTTACGTTTGAAACAAATTCCAGCTTGACTTTCTTGTCAAAATTCTGCTTATCCGTAAGAATAACCGTGTTTCCGTCAATCTCACACATAGCGTTTGTCTGCATAAGCCAGTATATATCGGATTCCTTAGGAACCTCTATTTCATCACGCACAACAAGGCTGCGTCTGTCATCCGTGAAGAAAAATCCCCTCTCGGCACTTCTTGCATTTTTGGCAAGGAGCGCGCTCATATTGACTTTAGCTATCACTCCTCTTGCGCTTGTTTTATAATCCGTAACGTCGGCTCTTGAATAAAGCACATACCCCGGATCGTTTTCGGGATTTATAACTATTGTATTATGCCCTTCGGGTCTCAGCCTGTAAAGGTCATACCAGTTATATGTATAATAAAGATTGTAATCGTCTTTGCCATAGTCATATGCCCAGCGTGTGCCGAGCGCGTCAAACACAAAACTTCCCGAATCGAGATGACTGTGTTCATACACGGTTTCGCCTGCCTTGATTCCCGCAAACACCTGGCCCGCTTCCCACGAGTTTCTCATGGTTATAACCTCAGAGCCGGGATAGTAAACATCAAGTCCGTTTGCCGCGGCTCCGCTTTCGTCCGCCACACTGTACCACTGCAAAAGATGCACAAGCTCATCGTGATAATCACGGTTTTTAAACACGTTTTCCGCAAGCCCGTCTTTGAGGCCCTGAGCGTTGAACTTATCGTAAAGCCAGAACATGCCGACGGATTTCACAAGTTCCATGTTTGAATCGGCAAAATTGAATGCACTTGTGTCGGACTGAATATACGTAAGATATTCCGCCGCCTTGTCAAATCCTTCAACCTTTTCCATTCTGTAAAGCGTTCCGAGTACGCTTTCTATGGAGCTTAATTCTCTCGCGGTATAGTCCATGGCGATTCCTGCATATTCGGGTCCTTCCCACCACGCGCCGTACGGAGCCCAGTGGTAAATCATATATTCAAGGCCTCGCAGCACGCACGAAGTGAGTTTTTGACAAATTTCGGGATACACGTCCATAAACGCCATGGAACATGCCGCAATACCTGCATTTGTGAACACGTTATGGTTATTTGTCATTATAACTCCGCCCATGCTCGTCTTTTCGTCTTCATAAGAAAGGTTTGCAATGTAAAAGCAGTTATTCAAAACCCCTTTTTCCATTATCGCTTTTTGCTCTGCCGTCCAGCAATCATACATCCAGTCGTAGGCAACGGCAAAACCGAGTGCCATTATACCTACGTCTATATGGTGTGACGGGTTCCAGTCGGGGAAATTTGCCACCGCTTCTATATGCCTCCAGGCATCATCGGCATATTTTCTGTCTCCCGTGAGCTGATATGCCATGCCGAGACAAAGCATAAAATTCTCAAAATCATCCGAAACATACATAAGGCGTACGCCGTCGCGCAGCTCATATTTGAGCGTTTCGCTTGTCATTATTGTGTTTTCACAGTATTTTATAAGGTTTTCCGCCCATGTTTTTTTGTATGTATTTGTTTTGACCTCTTCTCTTATCCTCGCAAAGTCCTCAGCCGTGCTCATAACTCTCGGGTGCTGACCTTTTACGGGCGATTTTCCGTAATCGTCTCCGATTTGTTTTGCAGTCGGTCTGAAATAAAACAGAAAATCGTTTAATGCCTGAAGTTTATCGGCATTTTCGGGCGGGTTAAATTTTTCATCTGAAATTATAACCATTCCTGAGCTTATGGCAGTTGTATCATGATAAACACTCTTTTTAAGTCCCGTTTCCGCCACAGCTTTAAGCGGAATGTATGTAAAGCCGCTGTTTTTTTCCGGTGCTGCGGAAATATTTATGGTTTTGCCGCCCTTTGCTATTTCTTTTTTACCGAGCCGCATCTGCATATCTCCGATTTTTATCTCACCGTTTTCCTCGGAAACCGGCAGATTAAAGCCTTTTTCCAACACTTCGCAGGGAACCATAAAGTCCCCGTCCTTTTCATAAGGCATATTTTGTAATATGGTTTTTTCGCCGTCTTTATACAAAATTCCGCTTCTTAAGTGAAGTGCCGTTTTACCTTGCAGAAGTTCTCTCTCCGTTTCTTTCGGGAAACAAACTTTATTGGTTATAACAACATTCTTGTCATTTAAAGACCCTCTGTTTTCCGGATTGTAAACAAAGCATTTCGGAGTTTTCACAGCCGTAGAATGCGCCAACACGTTGTTGATATACACATTTGCCGTATCGCTTACCGCGGCAAACGTCATATCAAACGTAACGCATTTGTCAAATGTAACTCCCGTAACACAAAAGCCGCCGGAATTTGTTTTTCCGTCAACATAAATATTAAAGCTTGTTTTTGAAGGGTCAAATACTATTGTCACGGTTTTAAAATCATTGCCGACTTTACCGCATACCTTACCGTTATATGATTTTATGCTTCCGTCCGCCGAGAAATCAAGCACCGGCGCCGGAGTTCCTCCGCCGTTTATGCCAACCCTGCCCGTAAACGGCGCATCTGCAGCGATATCAAAAGAAATACAAAATTCTCCGACAATGAGCGCGTCAAACGAAATCGTTTTTCCGGCTATATCAACATTCGCGCAAAGCGCTTTCCCGCTTTTGAAAGCCGTAACCGGGAATCCTTTATAAAGCTCACCCTCATTATAATTGTCAAAATTCAAATCAAGCGCCGGTTTATCTTCCGCATATACATTCACAGCTATACCTCCTAAAACTCCCGACAGCATTATAACCGCCAACACTGCCGATAAAACTGATCTGAAAAGTTTTAAAATCATAAATCATAACCCTTTCAAAAAATTATGTTTCTATGCCTCTGCCATTATAATACACAAATTTTTCTGTAATTTCTTATGTTATTTTGCTTTTTTGTAAAAAAATCAAATAATGAGCTTCGACTGCATCAATTTTTTATACTTTCCCGGAGATATTCCGTTTTTTGCTTTAAACAGCTTGTAAAAATGACCGAGATTTTCAAACCCGCACTCGAGACTTACATCAAGCACGCTCATATTTGAATTAAGCAGCAAATTTCCGGCATAGTTTAAACGTATCCCGTTTATATAATCCGTCGGTGTGGTATTTAAATATTTTTTAAAGCAGTGACAGATATAACCGTAGCTTTTGTCGGTTTTCATACACCCCTTTGTAAGCTTGTCCGAAAAAAAGTCTATTCTGTGCATATCTATGCAAAGCGATGTAAACCATTCGGGAATATCTTCATTTTCGCCGTTTCCGCTTAAAAAGTAGCGCGAAAGTACCGATGCCACAATACCTCTTGAAACAACAGTCGGATTTTTAACCATGGTATTGCCCATAAGGCTTAAAAACCTGTTTACAATTTCCTTCGCCTCATCGTCCGAAAGCACAACCTGCGGCGGCTTTTCGACTGCAACAAGCTTATTTATTATTTTTTCTTCTCCCAGATATCTCCCGACGTCAAAAAAAGTATCCTTTGCAAAAAGAAAATTGATATAACTGAATATTCCCTGTCCTTCATCAACATATCTGTGCATATCATGCGGTCTTATAAGCATAAGGGTATTTTTCTGAAGCTTTGTTCTGACGCCGCCTATCTCATGAATTGTATTTCCGTCAAGTGTTATTACAAATTCAAAAAACTCATGATCGTGCAGATAACATATATTTTCGGGTCCCCTGAAATATGAACAGCCGCAAGCGCTTTTGCTGTCTATATAGTCCTCACTTTTAAGATGATATACCATTTTTTCACCTGCTTTATTTCGATATAATTTTAATTTTATCCGGAGCTTTTATATCTGTTTTAATATCTCCGTTTTTGTTTTCGGCTTCTATAACAATATCCCCCAATGGCGTGGGATAAATTCCTCTTACATATTTGAGACTGCCGAAAGAAGGCTTAATAAGCACCTCTTTAAACCCAGGTTTAAGCGGTTTTACACCCAATACGCATGTACTTAAAAACGGAGTCGGTCCGCACGCCCAGCCATGGCAAAGACTTCTGCGTAGGCCGCAGTAACAAAAACTGCCTCCGCCGCCGTGAATATCTTTCTCTCCCGGGCGCGGCATCCTGTCAATAGGTGCGGCATTTTCGGCTTCGCGTATATTAAAATACTCCCAAAAGCTTGTGGCACCGAGATTTACCATAGCACCCCAATACTTTTTCGCTATATATAATGCTCCGTCCGTATCTCCTGCCATACCGCGCGCAAGCAGTGTATAATACCCCAAAAAGGCAGATATATCTTCCTGAGGTTCCTTTTTTAAAACCTTTTCGTTTATTTCTTTTGCGTCTTTTAAGCCCGAAAGAGCAAGAAGCGCCGCAATCTGCTTATTTTCGGTCATATCCGCGTTCATTTGCCTGATTTTAAAAGCGCCGTCGGCGCAGGACGATGCCAATGCATTTTCTCCGAGTACGGAGCAAATTGTTTCCGCCGCCGAAAGTCCCATGCACAAAAGCGCATAAAACCCTGTCTCGGATTCAGGTTTTCCGTTTGTCTCCCAATCCACAAAATATTTTTTTATTTTGCCGGTGCTTCTTTTGTCACAGTCTGAGTCAATACCCGAAAAACCCTCTTTTTTATCCATATGAAGATTTTTAATTATATTCTTTACGGCGGTACATATATATTTCTTCTTCTTTATAAGCTCACTGGCATTGCCGCTGTAAACATACATATCGCGTTCTATAATAAGCCACCAAAATGTGTAAGACGGTATTCCGTTCATCCACATATCGGGAGATGTGGTATCACAGAGAAAATCCAGACTGTCCCGCACAACTTTTTGTTCGCCGAACACCGCATTTATACAAGAAACCTCGGCATGCATATCGCCCGCCCATATAAGTCTGTCACGCTTTATTCCATCCCACAAATATTCCTGCATATTGAGAAACACGGTTCTTGCACCGATTTTCCATATATTATTAAGCTGCTTATCGTCGCTTTCAAATTTTCCGCGGCAAGGAATATCTCTGTGCTCATACGCTGCTTTTATACCTCTTATGCAAACATCACCCCACACAGCTTCAAGCTTTAAAAAGCGGAATCCCGTTCTGCCGACTCTGATGTTGCTGTATTCGGGAGCATAAACTTTTATATCGCGCGGAGAATGGTCGTTTGTAGCGTGGTTTTCTCCTATTTGACTCATAGCCTCGCTCACGCTTTCGCCGAATACCGTACGCAAAAATCCGCCCTCGCATCTGTGAACCGTGATCTCCGCGCCGCCGTGAAGTTCACAGCCGAAGTCGAGAACAACATATCCGCCTTTTCTTATAACACACATATCATTTTGGTTAACAAAGCTTTGTCTCGGGACGTCATTAAGCAAAAGCTCTGCGCGCTCAGCATTTAAGGAGCAAAGAATTTTCTCCGCAAGTATGTATTCTGTTTTTATTTCGTTTAAATATCTGCTTACTCTCAATAAAATACCTTCAATCATATATTCTGTATAATTATCATACCCTATTTCCCGCAAAATTTCTTACGCTGTGTTGATATAGTAATTAATATATAAAAAGGCTCAATGCAACATACATTCACATTGAGCCTTTTTAAATAGCAAAACTTATTATACGTCTTTTTCCGCAAACACTGTCACAGTCCCGTAAAGCGGCATGGGAACATTTATTTCAGCCGCGTTTCCGCAGCTTTCGGCACTTACGGTCTCTCCGCTTTCTTTAAGAATACGGACATTTTTAATATTTTCGGGAAATGCAAGATTTATTTTTTCCACGGTGTCCGCTGAAATATTTGCAAGCATAACCGCATATGCATTTTCGCTTTCTCTTACGTTTAATATACCGTACGAATCAAAATCTGCTCTTACAAGTTCTGCGCCGAGCATATCAAAAATATCTCTTATAAGGCGCGCGCGGTACTTTGTCATGAAGCCGTCTCCGAGTCCGTCTCCGCCGGCATAAACCGACACGGCGCCGCCGAGGCTGTTTCTGTAAAACGTAAATCCCGGAAGATACTCTCCTCCGGGTGTTACGAGAGAACTCAGCGCTTCTGCGCCGCAAAGTGTGATTTTTCTCCACTTTCCGCCTTCTATACGCGAAGGTATGTAAATATCGCTGCCGTCATTGTGTTTTATCGTGTGAAGAAGTTCACTGCCGGCAATGCACATCATCTTTTCGCCCACGCTGATTCCGAGATATTCCGAAAAACCTCTTTCGCAAAGCTCTGCCGCAGCTTCGGCATCCGCAAAAACACCATGCGCCAAAATTGCCTTTATTTCATCATCTGTCAAAAGCTTTGCTGTGTCACGGCTTAAAACAACGGTTTTTACATCGGTGCTGTCCCGGGGCACCACATATGTGCACGGAACGCCTGCAAGAAGAATGTGCCTGTCAAGATTTCTGTCGGCAACCATGCCGGAGAAACGAGACGGTTTTTTACTGAATTTTGCATCTGCAATTCTCTCGGGCGACGTTATAAACGCCGCACCATGCGGCTTATATTCCCAAAGCTTTTCGGTAAGCACCGCGTCCGCGTATTTTTTGCAGCTTTTCAGCAAACCGAATAATTCTCCTTCTTCTTCAAAACGGCAGCCCTCAAGGTCGCAGATGCTCAGCGTAACCCCCCGGCAGCCTTCGAATGCCGAAAGGTATATCTGATACGATGTTGCCGCTATGCTTTTCTGATATTTTCCGAAACGTGTGTTTTCTATTTCGGGCGCATAGTCAACACGTTCTTTATACTGATGTTCTATATTCGCTTTAAGCTGCTGCAAAAGAAGGTGCGCATTTGCAAAGTCCCTCGGATTGCCCTCCGCATACGGGCCGAAATGAGCGCGCAAAAGGGGTGCGTGCGGTTTTGAAAGGGCTTTCAGCATTTCACCCCAGTTTCTGCCCTCAACAGCGTGCACATCGGGGCACGAGGTCATAAGAGCAACGCGTGTATCGGGAGAATACTTATGAACTGTTTTTTCTATAAAGTCCGACATGTCGCAAACCACGGAATTTATAAAATTAAACCATTTTTTTCTTATTTCCGAACCGTTTTCAAGACATTCCTTTTGAATTTCTTCTCTCGAAAGCGACAAACCGTTTCTTTTGTTAAACTCTGCAATATCTCTGTCGCAGAAGCAGCCGAAATCAAGTCCTTCGGCCGAGGTTTTTCCGCTCCAGAAATCCTCTATTCCCGTGCGGTGGTTGTGTTGTCTTATATCATCGTCAATCCAGATGACATCAGGCTTAGTCTGTGCCCATACGGCAAGCTTTCCGCCCGCAATTTTTCTGAATTTTTCTCCTGTCATACAGCCTACGCCCTTTGACTCTCTACCGAATTCGTCAACATAGCACTCCCACGTAAGCATGTCTCTGTGGTCAAAATTGCCGTCCCACGAGCCGAAAAGATTCTGATAATTAAGCTGATATGATATTCCGTTTTCACGAAGTTTTTCCGCGGCTTCGGATATAACTCCGGCAAGGTAGCTGTTATGCTCCTCGGTATCGGGCATATAGTACCAATAGGGGTTTAAATCAACGTAAAACATCACTGCTTTAACGTCACATTCTTTGCAAAAGTCGATAAGCTCGCAAAGTCTGCTCTTTGTCACTTCTTCTCCGTACTGAGGAAGTGCAGGCAGATAATAACGCAATATATATGTAAATTTTTCATTATTTAATTTCCATTCCAAAATAACCACCCTCTTATAAACAATTTTTTCGTTCCCATTATAGCACAAAAACACCTTCCTCGCAAGACAAATCTTTTTAGGGACACGCACAAAACCCGATTTACATTCATAATATTTTAATATCCTAAACGAAACGGAGATTATTGCAATGAACATTTTAATAGGTTTTATTTCATTTCTTCTCGAAAACGTTTTTCTCGTATCATTTGTAAGCGGAGGAACGTCTTTTCCGCCTCAGCTTTCAAAGGAAGAAGAGGAAAAATATCTCGCCATGTGGGGCGAAGGCAGTGAAGAGGCAAAAAATATTCTCATAGAACGCAATCTCCGCCTTGTGGCTCACGTCGTTAAAAAATACTGCGGCTCGGGAATAGAAAACGACGATTTGATTTCCATAGGCACAATAGGTCTGATTAAGGCTATATCTACATATAATCCGCAGAAAAACATAAGGCTTGCAACATATGCCGCGCGCTGCATCGAAAACGAAGTATTAATGGTTTTGCGCTCAAACAGGAAACTGCAAAACGAGGTTTCTTTAAACGACCCGATAGGATTTGACAAAGAAGGAAACGAAGTGAGCCTTATGGAGATTTTGAAAACCGACGATGAAGATGCCACGGAAAAAATCGAACTTAAAACAAAAATCAAAAAACTTTATAATGCCGTAAAAACCGTGCTCTGTAAAAGAGAAGCGGAAATTATCGCGAAAAGATACGGGCTTTTCGGCAAAGAAGCAAAAACACAGCGCGAAATCGCCGGGGAACTCGGTATATCACGTTCATATGTGTCAAGAATAGAGAAAAAGGCTTTAAAAAAGCTTAGGGAGAGTTTTGAAGTATAGCAAAAAGGAGATGTTAAAAAACTCCGGAACCTGAAAAAAGCCGTTGGTTTGTTTAAAACAAACCAACGGCTTTAAAGCAAATCAATCTATGATTTCATCGCTTTTATCTTCTTTTTTCTTTTTGAAGAAATCGCTTATTTTCTGCGCAACGCCGGGTAAAGCTCCCAAAAGCTTGTCTACCCCTTCCCCGGTTCCGTTTTCAACCGAAACAAGCTTTACGTCTCCTCCGGAAACAACAAGGAAACCGACCGGGTTAATCGAAACGCCCGCTCCGCTTCCGCCGCCGAAAAGATTGTCTTTTTCTTCGGACTTTTTCGGCGCAAACTCACTTCCGCCGGCACCGAAACCGAAACTTACTTTGGAAATCGGTATAATCGTTGTGCCGTCTGCAGTTTCAATCGGTGTGCCGATAATTGTATTAACGTCCACCATCTCACGTATACTCTGCATAGCCGAACTTACCAAATCCGAAATAGGATGATGCTCACTCATTTTTATTGTCTCCCTTCATTTTTAAATATAATTTCATTGCCTTTACAGCCAGTATAACGGCAAAAATGATTCTGATACTTATAACAAGCCTTATATCCGTTTCAAAAACTTCTTCTCTAAAATCGGGGCATACATTAACGCTGTGGCTTTTAAGCTTCAGCTTATTGTCGCACAGCGACACAAAATCGTATAAAAAAGCCCATGCGGCACCTGTGGCAATTCCCGTTGCCGCAGCATCCTCAAGCCCTATATGAAAATGCAGTTTAAGCCTGTCAACGGTAAGTCTTTTTGAAAGATATGACAAAAGCTTCAAACTCTCCGAAAGAATTTTTTTCATCCTTCCGAAATCAAGTTTTTCTTTCTTTTCCTTCTTTTTTTCATCATCTTTTTTCGATTCTTCCGTTTTCATTTTTTCTTGCTTTGCACTGTCAAAAACCGTGACATGCAAAGCTGAAATTCCGGCGCGAACCGTCATTCTTCCGCTGCCGCCCAGATACAAATATTTTAAATCAAGGCTCACGGGCAAAATAAGCAATATACATATAAGCAAAATGATAGAAGCCGCAATAATCATAAGGCTATTATTCCCCGCTCTTTTCCAAAAAATTCTCCTGTTTTGGTTCATCGTCGATTTTCGGCAATTCGCTTAAAGCGGAAAGACCGAAACAGCGCAGAAACTCGTCCGTTGTGCCGTACAAAATCGGCTTGCCCGGAGTGTCCATTCTTCCGACCTCGTCAATAAGTCCGCGCTCCAAAAGCCTTCCTATGCTGCCCGTGCAGTCCACCCCGCGTATAAATTCAACTCTCGCTCTTGTTGCCGGCTGATTATACGCAATCACCGAAAGCGTTTCAAGCGCCGCCGGAGACAAAGCCTGTTTCTGCCGCGGCTCGGTAACGTCTCTTATAAAACCGAAATAATCTTCTCTCGAGCACATCTGAAACGCGTCTTCAAGACGTATGAGCTTTACACCGCGTTTTTCATCGTCATAGTCTTTCTGAAGATCCAGCGCAATATCAAGCGCAGCATTTTTTGAAACTCCCAAAGACGCCGAAAGCTCAGAAAGCGAAACCGCGTCCGCACAGCTGAAAAAAATCGCCTCCGCCGCAAGCACAAGCTTATTCTTCATCATCTTCACCTGTTTTTGTAAAAAAAATATCGTCTTTTGTTTCTTTCATTTTGATTCGCCCGCGTGACACAAGATGCAGCACGGCAAGAAACACCGTGACAACTTCTCCGCGCGACTTGCAGCCTTCAAAAATGCTTCCGAACGAAGCTTTTTTTCTTTTGCGTACAAATGACATAACTTCTTTTATTTTATCCGGCAGCGAAACCTTTTCATGTCCGACAATGCCGCTGAAATTTTCCGCCGTCGGCGGCTGCCTGTCTTCCACTCTCTGCAAAACGGCGAAAAGCGCACGTAGCAGAGAATTCTTTTCCATAGAAGGATTTTCGGGCGGAATTTTCGGAAGTTTTTCCGGAAGCTTAAAATAGTTTGCCGCAGAAGAAAACTGAACCTCTCCCAAAAGCCGCGCCGCTTCTTTAACTTTTTTATACTCGGCAAGCCTTTCCGAGAGCTGCTCGGGCGTCATTTCGTCCTCTTCCGGTTTTTCCACGGGCAAAAGAGCACGCGACTTCATAAGCAAAAGCTTTGAAGCCATAAGCAGAAATTCCGTGCTTATTTCAAGATCTGCTTCCGCCATGCGGCGAAGCTCCTCCATATACTGCCCTGTAATTTCCGATATCGGAATATCAAAAATGTCAAGTTTATTTTTCTGAAGAAGCGTTAAAAGCAGGTCAAGCGGCCCGTCATACACTTCAAGAGAAAATCTCAAATTTTCCGTCATAGGCCTGCAATGAGCGCAATAAGCGCATTAAGCGAGCTTACAATCGGTGTTATCAAAACGCCGAGTATCTTGTCAAAAATTCCGAGATACATAAGCACAATCAATATCGGAAATGCATATCTTTCATACTGCATTATCTTAAAATAAGTCTTATACGGCAGAAATGCTCCGACAATTTTCGCTCCGTCAAGCGGCGGAAACGGCACAAGGTTAAAAATGCCGAAACATACGTTAAGCAAAATAAGCTGCGCCAAAAGTCCGTAAAATATCTCTGAAAACTGGGAACTGAAATTGCCGAAACCTATTCTTCTGAAAATTCCGTACAAAACCGATCCCAAAAATGCAAGAAAAAGATTTGAAATCGGACCTGCCAGCGAAACAATAACAGTTCCTTTTTTGTGATTTTTAAAATTATTCGGATTTATCGGCACGGGTTTTGCCCAGCCGAAACCGAAAATGAGCATTGATAAAGCGCCCACTATATCCATATGTGCAAGCGGATTCATGGAAAGTCTGCCGCTTAATTTGGCAGTCGGATCACCCATTTTGAGCGCCGCATAGCCGTGCGCATATTCATGCACGGTAATTGCAATAAATATAATAGGCAGGCGCAGCAAAATTTCTTTCAATCCCAAACCGTTTAAAAGCATTTAAATATCATTCCTAACCAAATCCTCAAAGGATTCTCTTTTTATAATAAGTCTCGGGACACCGTCGCGCACCATAACCGCCGCGGGACGCGTAACGCGGTTATAGTTGCTTGCCATGGAGTAATTATATGCTCCCGTCTGCAAAACGGCTATTATGTCCCCTCTTTTAAGATGCGGCATCTTGGCGTCTTTTATAAGAATATCGCCGGATTCACAGTGTTTTCCGACAATTGTAACTTTTTCAAGTTTTTCCGCATAAGGCGCGCGGCACAAAAGCGCTTCGTATTCGGCGCCGTAAAGAATATATCTAGGGTTGTCGCTCATTCCGCCGTTTACGGAAACATATTTGCGCACACCCGGAATATCTTTAACCGCACCCACTTCGTATATTGTGGCACCTGCGGCACCGACAATGGATCTGCCCGGTTCAACCATTATAAACGGTCTCTCAACGCCGAAATCATCACAGGCGCGCTTTACGCCCGAAAGCAGATCGTCCATATAAATTCTGTAAGGCTTCGGCTTGTCCGAAGAAAGGTATTTAATGCCAAAACCGCCGCCTAGGTTAAGTTCCGTAATTTTTATTCCGAGTTCATTTTTAAGCTTTGCCATAAATTTTATCAAAAGGCGTGCCGCAAATATGAACGGCTCCTCGTCAAAAATCTGCGACCCTATGTGGCAATGTATGCCGCAAAGATCTATCCCGTCATATTTTCTGGCTCTGTCAAAAACGTCAAACGCTTCTCCGCCTTCAAGCGAAACGCCGAACTTGCTGTCATTTTGCCCCGTCTGAATAAATTCATGCGTGTGCGCCTCCACACCGGGTTTTATGCGCAAAAGCACTTTGGGGTGTTTTTTCATCGAGAGTGCCAGTGAATTTATAATAGAAAGCTCCTCCGCAGAGTCTGCAACTATTCTGCCGACTCCGCGTTCCAAAGCCGTTTCAATCTCGGACATATCTTTGTTGTTTCCGTGCAGGCATGCACGTTCAAGCGGAAAGCCGACGGAATCCGCCGTGTAAAGTTCTCCGCCGGAAACAATGTCAAGACCTATTCCCTCTCTCTCGGCAATACGTGCCATTTCTTTGCACATAAAAGCCTTGGAGGCGTATAAAACCATTCCGTGCCCGTCATAATTTTGCTCAATACTGTCTTTGTATGCTTTTATATTTTCAACAATAAGATTTTCATCCATAACGTACAGCGGCGTACCGAAATGCTCCGCAAGAAGCACCGTGTCCGCTCCGCCGACAGTTAAATTACCGTCCCGGCTTATTCCGAGAGCCTTTGAAATAAACATTCTTTTTCTCCGTTCCGCCGCTTAATTACAAACGACAAGTGTACTCTATAATTAGAGTTATTATATCACAACTTTTTTAAAAAGTCAAATAGTTCCGTTCATAAGTCTTTAAATAATAAAAAAACGCGGAATTCCGCGTTTTTTATTATTTGAGAACATATACTCTTGCCTGCTTTCTGCCAAACTGCAAAGCTTCCGCTCTGCTGTCAAAAAACAGGTCAATTCTGTTTCCTCGGATATTTCCGCCGGTGTCACCCGCAACGGCATATCCGTATCTCCACGAACCGTCTTCAGCTTCGATATAAAGCTTTGTGCCAAGCGGTATAACAGACGGATCTACCGCAACAACTCCGCGCTGAGCCTTCATTCCGCTTGCCGTAATGCCGTAATGCGAATCTCCGGGGTTTTTTCCGCAGCTTTCATAAGAAAGATCATATCCCGTTGCCGTACATACAAGCACTTTGGAATAACTGAAACCTGTTGATGAAGCACTTGTGTTTGCAGATGAATTTGAAGCCTGCTTTGTCTGCACGGGAGCGCTTTGAGCAGCCGATGTTTTAACAACCGCATTCTCGCCGCCCGCACCAGTTCCAACCTCAATAATTTTTTTCTGTGCTTCTTCCTGCGTAACCGTATTCACGGCATAGCGCGCCGTTTCCGCGCCGTCTTTTATTTCCACTTCATAAGTTGTAACTCTGATGCCGTTTCTGCCCTTTTGCGCCACTCTGGTCTGACCTTTTTGCAGAGAGCTCGTCTGAACGGTTTCCTCAGTGTAAGGCACAATCTCGGTAACATCTTCATAACGTATTTCAACCCGGGAAACCTTTATTTTCATTCCTTCTTTAAGCTGAACATCGTTTTTAAGGTTAAGTCTTACTCCCTCTTTGTCATAAAGACCGTTTTCAACCGCAAATTCTCCGACGGTCTGAGCCGCAGACATAACTTCTCTTTCACCGTTTTCGTCTATAACCGTATACTTCTTTGCTCTGAGTATCTTAATCTCGGTTCCGCCCTGTACGGGTTCCGTCAGTTCCGGAACGGTCTTATCGTATTCTCCGAGCGTGTAACCCGTTTGGTTCAAAACACCTTCAACGGTTTTAGCCGTGCTGTAATACTCTATTGACGTACCGCCGTCCGTAACCGAAAGAAGAACGGCTCTTGAAATTACAATATTCATGTTATTGTAAACCGTCTCACCCTTTGCGGGCTCGACTTTGTCAAAATCACCGAGAGTTATGCCGGCTTCCGCCAAAACTTCACCCACAGCGCTCTGTTTTGTCTTTAATGTAACCGCGTTTCCGTTATCGTCCACAGTAACGGTGTAATTCGACCATGCGGCCATAAGCAAAAAGAGGAGTACCAGAAGTAGAAACGAAACAGAAGTTGTAATTAAGTATTTTTTTCTCTTTTGTTTCGACATTTTTCTGAATCTAAACATTGAATCACTCCTTTGAGCAGATATTTTAACGCAAAATTTCAAATTTGTCAAACCTTTTTTTGTAATTTTTATTTTGATTTTCCATTTTTAGGCTGCAAATCCTAAGGAATTTTTTTTAAAAAAATCTCTGTAACCCTTTTGCCGCAAGGGTTTGAATTGTGTTAAAAGTTTTAAAAAAATATTAAAAAAATTTTTAAATTTTTTTTCAAAAAATCGGTTTTTTTTAAGTTTTTTTGCCCGGTTTTTTCAAAAAAGCTTATTTACAAACATCTCAAAAAACACTCAAAATGCCGTAAAATCGGACTTTTTTCGACGCATTGACATACTACATCTGCTAATATCTCAAAAAATCAAACACAACATCTTGCGGTGTCAAATTCAAATTTTTTATCAAATTTGTTACAAAACAGCTCTGTTTTAATTTAAAAACAGAGAAAAAACAACCCGTTTTTTCTCAAAGAAACTCTGTAAGCGCAAACAATTCATTGACTTTTGAAGCAAAATATGATAGTATATATTCAAATGAAAATGAATATCTTCATTATTATATAAGAAAGGAATTATCAAAGTGCGTTCTGTAGAATACAAAGAAGAAAAGAAAAAAGAAATAATGGAAAAGTGCTTCGAATGCTATGCCGAACTCGGTCTCCGAAACACAGGTATAAAAGCCCTGGGCAAAGCCTGCTCCATGACGCCCGGAAACCTATATGCTTATTTTAAAAATCTGGACGATTTAATAATTGAATCCACAGAATATTGCATGACAAAAGTTGAAGATGATTTTATGGCGCTGGCTCCGGAAAATCCTGAAGACGTCATGAGATTTCTATCAGAAATTCCTTACTGGACAGCAGAAAAACACGGAAAGAAATACCGCCTTATGTATCAGGTATACACTCATCCGAAATACATTGAATACGGCAAAAAATTCTTTGACGGCGTAAGCCGCAGATACACCGAATATGCTCATCAGCTCGAGCCAAAAATCGGTCTGCCTTACGATGTTATCGCGCCGCTTATCTTTATGTTTGTGCGTGCCTCCGTGCATTATGCTCTTTTTGAAGATGAGTATTATATGCTCTCGCAGATAAAAATACTCAAAGAAACGGTTTTGATGTTTATGAAAAAATATAAAAATAAAAGAATCAGGGAGAAAACTTCCGATGAGCAGACTGAAGAATAATCTTGTTTTTTACATTATAATGATAGTAAACATATGTGTGCTCCCTATTTTTATAAGAGACATGGGAAGCGCAATACTTATTATGCTTATAATTATGCCTCTTACATGTCTTGTTACATCTTTTATATACGGATACAAAAACGGCTTCCGCCCGCTTTATGCGCTCGGAAGCCCTGCTTTGTACACCGTAACACTTTTTATTTTTTATAACTCCACAGCATGGATTTATGTATCCGTTCTGCTTGCCGTTTCACTTTTCGGCATGATTGCGGCATTGCCTTTCCGAAACTGATTTCACTGCATATATATGTTATATACAAGATAATCCTGATGATTGCCCTCATATTCCACTTTCAGGCATATGGGGGCTTTTGAAATCATGTCAAGCATCGGTCCCTGTTCGGATGAAACAAACTGCCAGCCGCCCTGCTCATCGCTCCACAAAAACCATTTCCGCGATGATTTTCCTTCATTGAAATCCCAAAGAGCAATTTTGTAAGGCGCACCGAGCTCCGCAGGTTTAAAAGACATTATGCCGCTGTCGGAGTAAAGCGTTTCTCCGCTGTTATAAAGCGTTGCGGCAATGCGCGGAACAGATGCCGATACGCTCATAATGTCATAGTTCATCGGATCGCCGTTTATCTGAAGTTTTATACAGTTTTCCGCCAGAGAAGTTTTAAATAACGGGCACAAATCAGTGGAAAAAAGCTTCCATTCCATGCTTCCGTCATCCCAATAAAACCATTCGCGCATCTGCGAACCGTTTGAAGCGTCCGCAAAATGCAATGTACCGTCTTCAGATGCATATCTTCCGTCTTTTATAGCATCGCGGCACAGAAGCTTTGCATGTGCCTCGGGCGAAGCGCTTCCCTCCCATGACGTTCCGTCATCAAAAACAATTTTCAAATAAGTTACTTTTTCAACATGTGCGGCACTCGGATATGTTGAAAGCGACGTTACGGTTTCGCTTTGCTCTGCCGCATTTCCTTCAACACTTAAATTTGTTATTCTTATATAAAACGAAGATGTTTTGCCCGTTCTGTCTTTAGCGGGCGCAAACGATCTGTCCAGCAGGCTGCCGCGGTAGTCCGCGCGGACTATCTTTTTTTCAGACGTGTTTACAAACCTGAAATGAATACTCGGTACTCCCTCATCGTCATGCGTAATAAAGCAGCTGTAGTTTATAGGGCATAAAGACGCCGCATTTACGGGAACTGCCGCACAAAAAATCATAAGAACCGAAAAAAAAGCAATAATTCTCTTTTTCATGGCTGTTCTCCTTTGTTATTTTAAAGTCATTTTATCATATTTCGCTTAAAAAGTCAAGAAAAGCATATTATCATCAATCGGGATATTTTCACATAGAATATAACTGATCGGAGAGATTAATATGAAAAAAAACAGATACAGCGATTATCTTTGCGAGGTTGAAGCGTACCTTGAAATGCTTGCTCTTAAAAGAGCCGCAAAAAAAGCAGCTGACACCGGCTGCGAGCTTCACAAACGGTTTTCAAGCATCTTCAGAAAACGCGGAAAATGCCGCAGAAGATAAAAAATGCGGCTTCGGAAAGAAGCCGCACGTGACAATGCTTTAAAATTAAAAATCAAAACTTGATTTTTTGAGGAAACCGGGAAGGGTTAAATCCTCATCATTAAAGTTTGAGTTTTTATTTATCATGTTTGTATCAACATCAATATCCTTCTGCTTATTGCCGCTCGGGAAACCCGTTGCAATAACCGTTACGGAAATTTCATCTTCCATCTTGTTGTCAATAGCCGTACCGAATATGATGTTTGCATTCGCGTCCGCACAGTTTTGTATAAGAGTTGTTGCGGAGTTTATTTCAAACAGCGTCAGATCGGGGCCGCCCGTAATGTTTATAAGAACACCCGTAGCACCGTCTATAGATGTTTCAAGAAGCGGGCTTTCGATAGCTATTCTTGCAGCCTCTTCAGCTCTGTTGTCACCCTTCGCACGGCCTATGCCCATGTGAGCAAGACCGGCGTCTTTCATGATGGACGTAACGTCTGCAAAGTCAACGTTTATTGTGCCCGGTCTGTAAATCAGGTCGGACACACCCTGAACACCCTGGCGAAGACTTTCGTCCGCCATTTTAAATGCTTCCGTAAAGAGTGTTTTTGCACTGCTTATTGTAAGAAGTCTGTCATTGGGGATTACGATTATTGTATCAACACACTCCGTAAGCGCGGATATACCGGATTCCGCCTGTGTCATACGGCGTCTGCCCTCAAAAGCAAACGGCTTTGTTACTATACCTACTGTAAGTATTCCCATCTGTTTTGCAATATCAGCAACAACGGGAGCCGCGCCGGTACCTGTACCGCCGCCCATGCCTGCCGTTACGAAAACCATATTGGCATCCTTAACAGCTTTTTCTATTTCGCCGCGGCTTTCTTCCGCAGCTTTTCTTCCAACCTCGGGATTTGCTCCTGCGCCCATACCCCTTGTGATTTTTTCGCCTATCTGAATTTTTGTTTTTGCCTTGGAAAGCTCCAAAGCCTGCTTGTCCGTATTAACAACAACAAATTCAACGCCTTCTACCTGTGCGTCTACCATTCTGTTAACAGCATTTGAACCGCCGCCGCCTACACCGATGACCTTTATTACCTGAATATAATTTGCATATTCGTTTGCCACCTTTACTCCTCCTTCGTCATTTTCGATTACTTATTATATATTGTATATCCTTTTAGGATTTTTTTCAAGAGAAAAGTGCAAATTTTTTAATTTTTTTTAAAAAAATTTACAATTACCTCCTAAAATCTGCATAAAATACCTACATATTCTTCCTATATGTGGGAACGGCAGGGTTGCTTACGTCAAAAACTCCCCACGTATAGCCGCGGTCTATTATATTTTTCATCAGCTTAATTTTGTAGTCAAGCTCGCTGTCATCCGCAAGCTGTACAATCAGACCCGATTTTGTAACCAGCATAATGTTTACCGTGTTCTGAAGATTGAGCTCGGAAATCACGTCTCCCATACCGTTTTCGTAAAGCGCCCCCGCAATTTTTTTGACAAGCTCGGTTTCGCCGTCGTTTTGAAATTTTATTTCGCCGCCTTCAGGCGCTTCAAGAGTATAAAGCCCCGTAAGCTTCGGGCTGTCTTCCGCGCATTCACTAACAGTTTCAATCACAGTACAGTTTTTGTCTATTCCGTAATAAACATCTCCGAACGGCACGTATGCAAAAAGCTTTCTTTCCTCAACCGATATTTCTATACGCGCCGGAAATTTTCTTAATATCTTCACATTTTCAACCATCGGCTGAGACATTATTTTCTTTCTTGCCCTGCCTATGCTTGTCCTGAAAATGTTTTTGCCGAGTCCTATTCCCGAAACACTTATCACCTGTTCCTCAGTAAGGCGCTCAATGCCGCTTACTGATATTTTTGAAATATTAAATATCGGAGCCGTCAGCAATCCGGTCGTCACGCCGATGATTATTATTAAAGCTATAAGAACTTTTAAATTTATTTTTCTTTTTTTCTTTCTGCGCCGTGCCATACTGACCTCCTTTTTTCTATATCACAATCCATAAACCGCCCGCGCATTGTTTTTTCTGCGATTCCCCCTGCGCGGGCAATTTATGAATATCTTATTGTCCGATTCTGCAAATATCTGCGCCGAGAGCGGACAAATCCGCCGCAATATCGGCATAACCTCTCTCAATATGCTCTATGTCAAGCACCTGTGTTTCTCCGTGTGCACGGCATCCGGCACATACAAGCGCCGCTCCGCCGCGAAGCTCCATGGCGCTTACACTTGCTCCGTAAAGTTCTTTTACACCGCGTATAACCGCAACTTTGCCGCTCATTTTTATATCGGCTCCCATTTTGCCGAGCTCACCCAAATGCTTAAATCTGTTTTCAAATATATTTTCCAGAATAACGCTCGTGCCGTCCGCAACGGAAAGCATGACAGAAGCTGCCGCCTGCGCGTCTGTGGGAAAACCGGGATAAGGCATGGTGCGTATCATATCAACGCAGGAAAGCCGTTCAGGAGATTCAAGCAACACGGATTTTCCGTTTACGGTTACCGGCGTTCCCGTCTGTTTCAAAACGGATAAAACAGAGTTTATGTGAAGCGGTTCAATATTTCTGAGTTCTATCTTTCCGCCGCACATTGCCGCGGCACAAAGATATGTTGAAGCCACAATTCTGTCCGGAATTACGGTGTGCTCGGCGCCGCCCAGTTTTTTTACGCCTTCAATTTCTATTCTGTCCGTGCCGGCACCCGAGATTTTCGCGCCCATCTTTTTTAAAAAGCACTGCAAATCCCATATTTCGGGCTCTTTTGCGGCATTGTTTATTGTCGTTTTTCCTTTTGCAAGCACGGCAGCAAGCATAATATTTTCGGTTGCGCCGACGCTTGGAAAATCGAGATGTATATCATTTCCGAGAATATCGTCTGCCGCGGTTTCGATAAATCCTCCGTATTCCTCGGTTTTTATATTAAGCTCCCGGAGCCCTTTTATATGTAAGTCGATAGGTCTCGGACCCAGCTCACATCCTCCGGGGGAGCTCATTTTAATTCTTTTGCAGCGCGCCGTAAGCGCACCCAAAAATGTGATTGACGAGCGCATTCTATGCATAAGCGATGCAGGAAATTCGCACGGCAAAACGTTTGAAGCGTCCACAGTTACGGTATTTCCTTCTCTTTTCACCTTGCAGCCCGTATATTTTAATATTTCTGCCGCCGAATCCACATCAAGAAGCGCCGGGCAGCCGTGAATAACGCTTACACCGTCACACAGCACCGTTGCGGCGAGAATCGGCAACACGGAATTTTTAGCTCCCTGTACGGCAATACTGCCCGATAGTTTTCTGCCTCCGTTTATTTTAAGCCTGCACACATTTACACCTCCACCAACCAATATATGCAGCTTTTGTCTTGTTGTTACGCCAGCAGTTCTTCTATGAGCGCGTATATGGAGTCGGTTGCATTGCGTATTCCGATTTCACTGCCGCTGACGCTCATTTTGCGGAGCCTCTCTTTGTCATGCAGCAAATCATCTATAACTTCCGCAAGCCGTACTCCGCTCAAATCTTTTTCTTCTATTACAACCGCCGCACCGTTTTTCTCCATAAAGCGCGCATTTGTGCGCTGATGGTCGTGTGCCACATTCGGGCTCGGAATTAAAATTGCCGGTTTTCCTATGGCGCAAAGCTCGCTTACGGTTATTGCACCGGCACGCGTCACCGCAAGAGCTGAAGACGCAAGCACCTCGTCCATATTATGTATATACGGCACTATCTTTTTATGCTTGTCAAGGCTTACGGCACGTTTTGAAAGCTCACGCATAAAATCGTCGTAATATCTTTCGCCCGTTGCGGCGCATATATCATAATAATCCTGCCCGTCAAGCGTTAAAAGCTCCAGAAGCGCTTCGTTTATTTTTCCGGCGCCCAAACTTCCTCCGCTTACCATAACCTGAGGTCTTTCCGTTTTTTGCGGTTTGATTTTCAATATACCGTCACGTATTGGATTTCCGCACAGTTCAATGCGTTTTGCTTTTTTCAAAAGTCCGCGTGTTTCCTCAAAACTTATCGCGGTAACATCAACTCGCGGTGCCATAAGCTTTACAGCAAGTCCCGGCGGAACATTCTGCTCATGCAGCAGCGTCGGAATTTTTCTTCTGCACGCAGCATAAAGCACGGGAGCACAGACATACCCCCCTGTTCCTATAACGATATCGGGTTTAAACTCGTCAATAATTTTCAATGAATCTTTGTACGCGCGAAATGCCATGCCGAGTATTTTAATATTCTCCGCCGTCAGCCTTCTCTTAAGTCCGCGCACATCTATATATTTTATTTTATACCCTGCTTTCGGAACAAGCTTTTTTTCAAGCCCGTGTTCGGTTCCGACAAACAGGATTTCGGATTTTCTGTCTGTTTTCTTTATTTTTCCTGCAATGGCGATTGCAGGATTTATATGACCCGCAGTTCCTCCGCCGCTGATTATTGCCCTCATAAAGCGTTCAGTTCTCCTTTCGGAATTTCTTCTTCCTTCTTTACATAACGCGATACATTAAACACAAATCCCATAGCTGCAAGCATAAATACAAGCGACGAGCCTCCGGCGCTGAAAAACGGCAGCTGCATACCTGTATTCGGGATAACTCCCGTTACAACTCCTATGTTTATTATGTACTGAAACCCTATAAGCGTTGTGATGCCGAATACCGAAAGACTTGAAAATTTATCCGGAGCCGCAAGTGCAATTTTTATACATCTTGTTATGAAAACCGCAAACAGCACCATCACTATTATTGCGCCCATAAGCCCGAGTTCTTCACAGAGTATCGCATAAATATAGTCATTATGTGCCTCCGGAACATACAGAAACTTCTGTCTGCTCTGCCCGAGTCCTCTTCCGAAAATACCTCCGGAGCCTATGGCATAAAGACCCTCAACAATCTGCCAGCCTATGCTGTCCTTATAAGCAAAAGGATCGAGATACGCTTTGATTCTGTTTGCGCGGTAACCTTCAAAAAATACAAGCGGAATTGCGATTGCAACACCAACTATCATCAGCACAAAAAGCTGTTTTAAATCCGCACCGGCAACCGCAAGCATAACAATAAGCGTTGCCGCGGTAATTATAGCGGCGCTCAGGTGATCCTGCAAAACCATCGCTCCGCAGAAAACCGCTATTAAAAAAAGATACGGTGTAAGTCCTCCCGAAAAATGTCTCAGGCGTTTTTGCGGCTGTTCGGAAAGTTTTTTTGCAAAAAGCAGAATAAGTGCAAATTTTGCAATTTCCGACGGCTGAAGCGTTACTCCTCCAATTTTTATCCATCTCTGTGCTCCGCCGCCCGTAACACCCATGAGGATAACGAGCACCATTAAAACAAATGCCGCGGCACAGAAAAGTCCCGCATATTTCTTAACAAGTTTGTAATTTACATTTGATATTAAAAACATAGCCACGAGACCTATAGCCGTCCAGACAAGCTGCTTTTTTATGTAATAAAGCTGATTTCCCTCTTCATAAAATGCCGAAGGAGCAGATGCGCTGAACACCATTATAAGTCCGAAGGCAAGCATTATCATAAGTGTGATGAAAAGCGATATGTCGATTCCGCCCCCTGCAGTTTTTGTTCTGCGTTTTCTTGCCATTTTTTACAGCCTTTCCTCCCGCCGTAATTTTCAGTTTCCGCCGCGGGTATGCGAAAAACTTAAAGCGCAAAATATGCCGCAACACACAAAAGTATTGTAACAAATGTAAATAGCGCCACAATTTTTGTTTCCGAAAATCCAAGCATTTCAAAATGATGGTGAATCGGGCTCATTTTAAAAATTCTTTTACCCGTAAGTTTATATGACGTCACCTGCAAAATTACCGAAAGCGTTTCGCAGACAAATATACCCCCTGCAATAAAGAACACAATATCGAGTCCCATATATACCGCAGCCGCCGAAAGAAGACCTCCTATAAAAAGGCTTCCCGTGTCACCCATAAAAACTTTTGCGGGGTATATGTTATATATAAGAAAACCGACAAGTCCGCCGGCAAGCGCCGAGCAGACAACCGCAATTGACGAAAAACCGTACTTTTTTGCCGCAACGGCAAAAAATATCGATACAACCGTGCTTATAAAAGAAGCAAGTCCGTCAAGACCGTCCGTAAGATTTACGGAATTTACCATTCCGACCGTCACAAAAATCGAAACAGGGATAAACCAATAGCCGAGATCTATGTCAATATCCGTAAAGGGAATGTGCAGAAGAGCATTTTTCCCCGCCTGCATCATGAAAAGCGCAAACGCTGCGGCAACAAGAATCTGCGCAGCCATTTTTTGCTTTGCCGTAAGACCCAGATTCCTTTTCTTTGCGATTTTGATATAGTCATCCGCAAAACCGATAAGCCCGAATCCGAGAGCCGTGCAAAGCACCGCAAGACTTTGTGTTGTCACAGATGTTAAAAACACGGCAATTGTTACAGCTATTATAAATATAATTCCGCCCATTGTCGGAGTACCGCTTTTTTTTCGGTGCCACGAAGGACCTTCCTCTCTTATGCTCTGCCCGAATTTAAGTCTGTGCAGCAGCGGTATTGTAAATCTGCCCAAAATAGCGGCAACAACAAAAGCCGCCACCGTCGCAACCAAAATATCCAATTCTTTCACCCCATGATTTTCTCGTAAATATCTTCCATCTTCATTCCGTGAGAACCTTTGATAAGCACCGTATCACCTTCGCGAAGCACTTTTAAAAGATACTCCGAAAGGTCATTTTTGTTTTCAAAGTGCACAGCTTCAAGATTGTGCTTAAGCGCCTCTTGGTGCGCCGCCTTCATTTCGTTTCCGTATGTAAACAAAATATCGATGCCAAAAAGAGCCGCCTCACGTCCGGCATCTTTATGGCACTGCTCGGAAAAATCGCCAAGTTCAAGCATATCTCCCAAAACCGCAATTTTTCTGCCGTCTTTTTTCCCGAGCATCCGAAGCGCCACCGACACAGACTGCGGAGACGCATTGTAGTAGTCGCGTATAACCGTGAATCCGCGCGGCGATTTTACTGCGTTTTGGCGGATATCGTCAGTTTTAAATTCCATTATTCCTTTTGCCGCGGTTTGCGCATCAATTCCCAAAGATGCAGCTGCCGCCATGGCGCAGCATGCGTTTAAAAGATTATGCCTGCCGGCAACTGCGAGCGTTATTCTCTGACCCAATACTTCAACAGTATTGTCCGAAATCACTCTGCCGTGCACATCACACTCATGATCAATGCCGAAATACATTGTTTTAAACGGCAATCCGGAAACGCGGCTTAAATATTCGTCATCCGCGTTCAAAATAACCGTTCCGCCCTCTTTAAGCCCTTCAAGAATTTCAAGCTTTGCGGCAAGTATGTTTTCACGCGTTTTCAGATGTTCTATGTGGCTCATACCTATGTTTGTTATTACCGCCACATCGGGTTTTGCCGCTCTTGTAAGGCGCGAAATCTCGCCGCGACTGCTCATTCCCATTTCTATAACAGCCGCGCGGTCGTCATCTTCAATGTCCAAAAGCGTAAGCGGCATGCCGATATCGTTATTAAAATTGCCTTGAGTTTTATGCGTTTTAAACCGCGCCGAAAGCGCGCACGCAATCATATCTTTTGTGGTGGTTTTCCCGACACTGCCCGTAACACCCACAACTTTTACATTGCACTCGTCTCTGTGATAGGACGCTATGCGCAAAAGTGCGTCACGCGTGTCGGCAACAATTATTCCCGTACTGCCTTCCGGCAGTGCGTCTTCGCGGCTTAAAACCATAAATGCCGCGCCCTTTTCAGCCGCGGACGCCGCAAAAGTGTTTCCGTCAAAATTTTCGCCGCTTATGGCGATAAACATATCGTTTTTTTTAATTTTTCTGCTGTCCGTCACAACTCTCGGCGCCGTTGTATCTCCGCTGCCTATAAGCTTTCCTCCGCACACGCGCGCCACCGTTTCGGCTTTATACATTTTAATCTCCATTCCGCCGGATGTTTAGCGTGAAAGAATTTTCACATTAAGCATTCATCTGCGCAAAAATTTCTTTTACAATTGCATGTTCGTCAAAATCAATTGTTTTGTCTTTTAAAATCTGGTATGTTTCATGTCCTTTGCCCGCAAGAAGTATTACATCGCCTTCTTTTGCAATTTTCATAGCATGTGCTATAGCCTCGCGCCTGTCGGGCACAACCTCATATTTTTCTTCAAAACCTTTCATGCCCTCCAGAATATCGTCTATAATCGCAAGCGGCTCCTCTGTTCTGGGATTGTCGCTTGTAACTATTGCAATATCGCTCATTTCCGCAGCTATTTTTCCCATTTTGGGACGCTTTGTTTTGTCTCTGTCGCCGCCGCAGCCGAACACGGATATAAGTCTTCCTTTTGTAAAGCCGCGCACGGTTTTAAGTATATTCTCGAGTCCGTCCGGTGTGTGGGCATAATCTATTATAACCGTGTAGTCGCTTGTAAGCGGCACAACTTCCGCCCTGCCCGAAACGCCTTTCGCAATTACAAGTCCTTTCACAATATCATCAAACGGTATTCCGAGCGAAAGCGTAATGCCTATTGCCGTCAGCGCATTGTAAACCGAGAATTCTCCCGGGATAGCAAGACGGATATCGTGTTTTTCGCCTTTGTAATTTGCCGTAAATATAACTCCCTTTTCGGAAAGTTTAACGTTTTCCGCGCGAAGATCGGATTCTTCGTGAATCGAATATGTCATAACGGGGCACTTTGCGCTGTCATCTATAACTTTGCCCCATTTGTCATCTTTATTTATAACGCCTTTTCTGCACTGTGAGAACAAAAGACTCTTTGCACGGCAATATTCCTCCATGGTACGGTGAAAATCAAGATGATCCTGCGTAAGATTTGTAAACGCTCCCACTTCAAACTCAATGCCGTATGTTCTCGAAAGAGCAAGCGCATGCGAGGAAACCTCCATAATAACGTGCGTTGCGCCCTCTTTTTCCATTTCGGCAAAAAGCTTTTGAAGTTCCAGAGATTCGGGTGTTGTTCTTCCGGTTTCCAAAACTTTATCGCCTATCATGTTTTTGTTTGTGCCTATAAGCCCGGTTTTAATTCCGACCAAATCGAGAATTTGCTTAACAAGATATGTCACCGTAGTTTTGCCGTTCGTGCCCGTAACGCCTATAATTTTAAGTCTGTCTGCGCTTCTTCCGAAGAAATTGGCGCCTGCCGCAGCTAAGGCGCGCCTTGTATCCGGAACGCATATAAGCGGCACGGCGCATTCTCTTTTTTCCTGTGCCAGTATTGCCGCAGCTCCGTTTTTCACGGCGGAATCTATATATTTGTGTCCGTCTGTTTCGTAACCCTTCACAGCCACAAAAAGAGAGCCTTCTTTTACCTTTCTCGAATCATACTCCACAGACGAAATCTCTGTATCCTCCGCGTCATTTATCTCTGCAATCCCTTTTAATATTTTACTGAGTTTCATTGTACCACCTCCGTAATGCTGAAACTGTATTGTAACTGTATTGAAATTGATAAAATTATTCTATACTTGCATATCTGAATTCTACCGAAACTATTGTTCCGGCGGCAACGGTGCTGCCTGCGGCAGGCTCCTGTTTTGCGGCGCGTGCCGATGAAGCCTGTTCTGTTTTACCGGGGCCCGAAACCTTGAAATTCAAACCGCTGTTTGCAAGCGCAATGTTGCAGTCCATGCTGCTCATTCCGCTGAGGTCCGGAACCGTAACCATTTCTTCCGCTCCGCTTTCCGTGTAAAGAATTCCGACGGAACCCGAAGAAAGACCCACACCCGGCTTCGGCGTCTGGTCAACAATGCTGTCACCGCTGCCGATAACTCTGTATTTAAGTCCCGCGGAAACCAGAGCATTTTTCGCTTCCTCAAGCGATTTTCCGCGAACTTCGGGCATTTCTATATCTGCGCCGCCGCTCTCGCTTTCCGTGTACTGCGGCTCAACACCCAAATATCTTAAAGTATCTTCTATTATACTTCCAACAACAGGTGCCGCAATCATACCGCCGTAATAGTTGCCGCCCTGAGGATTGTCAAGCATTACAAGGCACACAATCTGCGGATCGTCCGCCGGAGCAAATCCGCAAAACGACGCTATATATGTGTTGCTGCCGCGCGGCAGCTTTTCGCTTGTACCTGTTTTTCCGGCGATTCTGTAGCCTGCAACATATGCGTTTCTGCCGCCGCCCTCGGACACAACGCCTTCCAGAATGGAACGCATTGTTTTGCTTGTTTCCTCCGATATAACGCGGCGAACCACGGTGGGCTCAATGTTTTTAATAACATTTCCGTCCGCGTCAACCACCTGTTTTATAACATACGGCTTCATAAGATTTCCGCCGTTTGCAATCGCGCTCATGGCGTTTATCATCTGAAGCGGCGTTACGGTCTGGCTCTGTCCGAACGCGCTTGTGGCAAGGTTTATCGTTGCCATATTGTCTTCCGTATAGAAACTTCCCACAGCTTCGCCGGGCAAATCAAATCCCGTTTTTTCCGTAAAGCCGAATGCCGCAAAATACTGGCAAAAATTATGTACTCCGAGTTTTAAACCTATATCTATAAAAGCGGGGTTACACGAGTTGTACACGGCGTGCACAAAATCCTCCGCCCCGTGTCCGCCTGTTTTATGGCATTTGATATCCCAATCGGAAACATGTTTTACGCCGCTGCAAAAAAAGCTGTCCGTAAGCTTTGATGTTCCGGTCTCAAGCGCCGCCGATGCCGTAATGGCTTTGAAAGTTGAACCGGGTTCATATGTATCAACAACGGCTTTATTTCGCCATTCTTTAAAAAGTTCTTCGTTATACGCTTTTTTGTATTCTTCTCCCGAAAGCGTGTCAATCTGCGCCTTAACCTCGGTGTTTGTAATCTCAAACGGCGCGTTTAAATCAAAATCCGGTTTTGTGCTCATTGCAAGAATTTCCCCTGTTTTGGGGTTCATAACAATCGCGGCGGCACCGTCTGCCACCTGGTTGTTTACTCTTGCGGTTTCGAGGTGATTTTCAACAAAATGCTGAATAACCTCATCTATACAAAGCACAACATCGCTGCCCTCAACAGCGTCCAGATACTGCTCGCTCTCATAGGGCATATCGGTTCCGTTTGCATTTTTTGCCGTTCTGATTCTGCCGGGTACGCCTTTAAGCTCGTTGTCGTACACAAGCTCAACGCCTCCGAGCCCCTGGCTGTCATCACCCGTAAAACCTATAATGTGCGATGCAAACGCACCGCCCGGATAATACCTTTTTGTGTCCTCCTGAAGGCTTACTCCTTTAAGTTTCAGCTCTCTTATCTTATCTGCCGTCTCTTTTTCGACTTTCTTTTTTATAACCGCATACTGAGATTCTTTCTTCTGAGTTTTGTTGTAAATATCTGTATAGTCAAGTCCCAAAATTTCCGAAAGATTTCTTGCGACCTCTTCGGCATTTTTTGCTTCGTCTATGGCTTTCGGCGATATACACACCGTCTCCGTGCTTGCGCTCTGCGCCAAAACTTTGCGGTTTCTGTCATATATGGTGCCCCTTTTCGGGCTTATAACGCTGTCTCGCATCTGATCGCTTTCAGCCTCTGCGCGAAGCTTCGGCCCGCGTATTATCTGAATATATGCCGTAACACACAGCAGAAAAACCATGCATCCGACAATTATTCCGTAAAAAGCAACCATTCTTTTGCGTATGTTAATTTTCTTCGGCGCCACACGCTCTCAACCTTTCCTTTTTTTGAAAAAGCCCTCTGTAAAATTCAACATGAATTATACTGCGAGAGCTTTCTTCTGCTTTTATTAAATATATAACCGTGTTTATCTGAAATATTCCACAATACTTTGAATTCCTCCGGAAATATATGCTAAAAGCCCGGGTGTGCTGTTTGTGTCTTTGCCGCTTTTTTCCGCATAATCCTTGTTGTTCATATCAATATATACAAGCTGATGCTTTTCCGGTCTCTGCATCCCGAGCTTGGTTGTGGCAATTTCTTCTACCTTTTTAAGGTCAAGACTCTGCTCCATTTCACATTCTTTCTGCACAATGTAGCTGTCAACATTCTGAAGCTCTGCGGTGAGCTTTTGAACCTGAGCAGTCTTTTCCGTTATCATCGCATATCTGAAAAGCAATAAAAACGCCAGTGCTGTCACGGCTAAAATTCCGAATACCGTTTTAACTCCGCGTGTTCTGCGTGCTTTTGACTTTCCTTTTTTAACTGCCTTTCTTTTCTTTAATTCCGTTTTCTCCAATTTATACGCACTTGTACCGTCCGTGTATCTCTGCACCCTCAAGACACTCCTTCCGCAATTCTAAGTTTAGCACTACGCGCTCTGGGATTTTCCGAAATCTCTTCTTCACTCGGCAAAAGAGGTTTCCTTGTAATAATTTGAATCTTTGGCTTTCCTCCGCACACACACACCGGGAATTCCGGCGGACACGTGCAGCCCGACTCAAGCTGCCTGAATGTGTTCTTGACAATTCTGTCCTCCAGGGAATGAAATGTTATAATTCCCATTCTTGCCCCCTCAGCAAGCACATCGGCAGCATCTCTCACCGTCTGCTCCAAAACCGTAAGCTCGCCGTTTACCTCAATGCGAAGCGCCTGAAACGTTCTCTTCGCCGGGTGCGGCCCGTCTTGTCGTGCGCCTTTCGGCACCGCCGCTTTTATAACGGAAACAAGCTCGCCCGTGGTTTCTATTTTTTTATTTTCTCTTGTGTTTACTATAAATTCGGCAATGCGTTTCGCCCAGCGCTCTTCGCCGTAATTCTTTATAACTCTTTCAAGTTCTTTTGCCGAATAACCGTTGACAACATCAAACGCCGATAACCCCGCAGACTTGTCCATTCTCATATCGAGCGGCGCGTCATGCATATAAGAAAATCCGCGTTCCGCCGTATCAAGCTGATAAGATGACACGCCCAAATCCGCCATAATGCCGTCTGCCTTTTTAACGCCGAGGTTTTGAAGAACGGCTTTTAAATCGCTGAAATTGCTCTTAACGAGTTTAAAATTTCCGCTTATTGCGGAAAGTCTTTTTTCCGCCGCGTGCAAAGCGTCTTCATCGCGGTCTATCCCGACAACAAATCCGCCGCGCTTTAAGATCTCCGCGCTGTGTCCGCCGCCGCCCAAAGTCAGGTCAACATATATTCCGTTTCCGCGGAAAACTCCGTCAATCATTTCGTTTTTTAAAACCGTTACGTGCTTGAATTCCCCTTCCATAATCAAACACCCATTTCAGCGAGGTTCGCTCCGGCTTCTTCAAGCGAAATCGAATCTTCACCTTCGTTGTATTCCTTCCAGTTGTCAACATTCCATATTTCAATTTTTGTAAGTGCCCCTACAACCACAACGTCCGTTTTGTCCGAGCCGAGCGACGCATATTCGCGAAGATTCTGCGGTATTACCACTCTGCCCTGCTTGTCCATATCGCACTCGTTTGCGCCCGATAGAATTTTACGCAAAACGCGTCTTGCATCTGCATTGTGGGGGCTGAGTCTTGAAAGGCTCTCTGCAAATTTGTTCCACTCATCCACCGTGTATACGTTGAGACAGTGCTCATATCCTATGGAAACAATGCACTTTCCGTCCATTTCTTCTCTGAAACGCGAAGGAAGCATAAGTCTGCCCTTTTGGTCAACACTGTGATTAAATTCACCCATGAACATTTCCTTCACGCTCCTTTCATCCTCCACTTTGTGGGATTTTGTGGTACAATCCACCACTTTGTTTAAATTTTAACTCATTTTTAGAAAAATTTCAAGACTTTTTTTAATTTTTCTAAAAAAAAACGGCTTTTTTTTCACTCATACAACGATTTTGAATGAAAAAAAAGCCAAAAACACAATATATACCGTTTTTTTTCAAAACATATCAATATATAGTACTCAAACTATCTCCATGCCCATTTCAAGTTTATCGGCAATCATAGCAATAAACTCCGAGTTTGTTGGTTTGCCCTTTGCATTGCTTACGGTATAGCCGAAAATTCTGTAAAGCTCCTCCTCGTTGCCGCGTGTGAAAGCCACTTCAATTGCATGGCGGATTGCTCTTTCAACGCGCGAAGGCGATGTTTTAAAATCTTTTGCCACACGCGGATACAGCTCTTTTGTAACAGCGCTCATAAGGCTTTTGTCACCCACCGTGAGAGCAATTGCGTCTCGCAGATACTGATAACCTTTTATATTTGCCGGTATTCCCACCATGTGAATTATGTTTGTAATCTCAATTTCAAGCTTGTGGCGCGCGCTGTTATCGTTTATATCTATTTTTCTGCCCTTTTCCGCTTCTTTTGCGGCAAACTTTTTCCCGGCAATGCTTTTTATTCTTTCAACAAGCACCGCAGGCTCAACGGGTTTTATCATATAATAATCCGCACCGTTTTCCATACAGGTTCCCACAATGCTCTCATTGCTTCCTCCGGATACCACAATAACATGCGCCGAAATTTCCTTTTCCGTCCGCATTCTTTTCAGAACCTCTATTCCGTCAAGCCGCGGCATAACTATGTCAAGCGTCATCACATCGGGGCGGAGCTCTTTAAGCATTTCTATCGCCTCCGCACCGTCGCGCGCCGTTCCCGTAACACAAATATTGTTTTCTTCCAAAAGATTCTTTAAGTATTCTGCGTATTCCGCGTTGTCTTCTGCAATCAACACTCTTGCCTGGTTATTCATAGTTAATCTCCTTCCGCCGCTCCGCGCCGGCATTTTATTTTTTTATCTCTTATACGCGGAGTATGTGGGCATAAGAGATTCATCGGCTCATGCTTATTTTCGCCGCCCGGCGAACTCTCTGCACATACTTAATAATCCAAAAAGCAATTGCCATTTTTTTCCTGCAATACTATTTTACAATATTTTCCAACAAATTGCAAGAGTTTTTTTAAAAAAACTTAAAAAAATTTTTTTCGGTTGATTTTTACGCCATTTTATGATACAATATTCAGCAGATTAATAGCACAATGTGTCGTCTGTGCCGCAAAGCGGAAAATAACTTTCCGCAGGCACGGAGGGTGAAAAGGGAATCCGGTGAGAATCCGGAACGATACCAGTCGCTGTATGCGCCGGATGTTTTTTTGCACGTTGACGAAAGTCAGTCATTGGGAAACTGAGAAGGCAGTGTAAAAAAAGCGTTGATTTTACAATTTAAAATCCGGACGGCGCAAGTCAAAAGACCTGCATTGATGGCATTTTGCAACGAAAGCACCAAGTGTTTTCAAGAAATGTCTTTTTCCGCGCTCACAAAACTTGGCGAGTGCTTATTTTGGTATGCGGATTTGCTTTGACGCGGGAAAGCTGCCGCGGTAATTTTCAAGACGGAAATTGCCGCGGCAATTTTTGTTTTTATCGTATACATATATATAGAAAGGAAGAAAAAAATGAACAAAACAAACTTCAGAAAAACAGTAAGCTTGCTGCTTTGCCTGATGCTTGCACTCACGTTTGTTCCCACTGCCTCTCTGGCTGACACGGCGGACACCGTAGACTTAACCTCCGTTGCGGAATTTACGGCAGAGTGCGACAAATCGGCAGCGGAATACAAAATAAGCAGCGCCGAAAGCTTAATTGCCTTAAGCACCGCCGTGCAGGACGGCACTTTTACGGGAGAAAGCAAAACATTCTATCTTGCCTCGGATATTGATCTTAAAGACGAGCTGTTTACTCCCATAGCATCGCAAACGTATCCCACTTATGGTTTTGCCGGCACTTTTAACGGATGTTTCAAAACCATAAGCGGTCTTAACATAACCTCCGCTTCAGGCGCAGGCGTCGGTCTTTTCGGCACCGTAAACGGAGGAACCGTAAAAAACCTCAAAGTTTCGGGTAGCGTTAAAGGAACAAACAGTAACTTTGTGGGCGGAATCGTCGGCAAAACACAGGGCAGTGTTACAATTGAAAACTGCTCTTTCGAAGGCAGCGTAACAGCAGATAAAAGCGGTTCGACAGCAGGTGCGGGCGGAATTGCCGGAAGAGTTAACGCAGGTTCTCTTACGATAACTTCATGTGCAAACCTCGCCGATATTACAGCCGCAAAGGGCGCAGCTGCGGGTATTCTCGGAACGGGTCAGGCTAATGAAATTCACATTTCTTCTTGCTACAACAAAGGAAATATAACCTCCCAGTGGAACTCTTCCGGCATATGCGCAAACAACACAAAAAACACAAGCTCCATTGATAGTTGCTACAGTACGGGTGAAATTTCAAATTCAAACGGCGGCACAAACTGTGCCGGAATTTCGGCAAACTACAAAGGAACTGCTTCAAACTGTTACAGCACCCTTCCCGCCGAGGATAAATTTGCTTCCAACGCAAACGGTAAAAGCACAAAAGTTTCCGAAACTGAAATTACGGCTGAAAAGCTCGGTTCCGAATTTAAAGACACAGAAAACGGCACGCCGATATTAAAGTGGCAGGAAACCTCTGCTGAAGAACCGAAAAACCCCGAAATAAAAATCATAGGCGCTTCGGCTCTTTATATGACAACAGGCGCTCAGACAGCCGAAACTCTCACAGCGAAGCTTACGGATATTGAAGATGCTGTAACATGGGACGTTACATCGGGCAGCGATGTTATCTCGCTTTCATACCCCGAAAATCCGGACGCTCTCAATACAATTTTATACATAACCCCCGAAAAAGGCGGAAAAGCCACCGTGACGGCAACGGCAGGCGAATACAGCGATACTTTTGAAGTAGTCGTTTATCCCTACATATCGGGAGCCGAGTTCGCAGGATATACGGCAGTCGGTGAAACGGTATTTGCAAAAATCACGGTACTCGGCGGCAAGCCGTATGATTTTGACACCATGCCCGAGCTTAATATCACATGGCTTTGCTCAGACAGTATAACCGGTCCCTTTGATCCGATAAGCGGCGCTTTGGGACGAAGCTTCACAATCCCGGAAAGCCTTGAAGGCAAATATCTTTATTACAGAATAAATAACATAACAAGCGAAAGAAATGCGCCCTCGCGCGCCGAGCTCATAACCCCGGCAGCAGACGTTGTTCTCAAAGCGGACTACGACGCTTTAACGCTTGATACGGAAGATATAAAAGCGCCGAAAACGCTCGAACTTACAAAAAAAGGAGGTCGCGGTTCCGACATCTCCTGGAGCGCGGACAGCACGCTTTTTAATGCCGAAACGGGAGAAATAACACTCCCCGAAAGCGGAATTTCCGATATAACCGTAACGGCTGAAATTTCGTATGCCGGAAGAACAAAAGAAAAGAGCTTTAAAATCCGTGTTTATTCTTTAAAACAGCTTGAAGAAGACAAAAACAACAAGCTCCTTCAAATAGACAAGGCGCTTGCTCCTCTCGGCGATTTTTACACACTCTGCCCCGAATACGGCAAAGACACAAACGTTTTTGATATGTTCTGTGCTTCCCTTGCCGAGGACAGAAATGCCGATATTAAAATAAACATACAAAATATCGAAGAAATTCAGGGCGGCGCAGAAATTGCCGAAAACGGAGATATAACATATTTCTACGCAGACCCTAATACCACTCCCCTTATTCATTTCGGACGTGTTGATGTAACATTCAGACTCACTCTCCGGGGCGAATACAAGGAAATAAAAGTTCCCGTAACGATTTATTGGGACAGAGCGCGCGTTGAAAAAACCATGACAAGCGAAATCCTTGACAAAGTGGATTTTGAAAAAGACGAAAACGGTTTTGTTGAAGCGCAGAGCGATCTTTCTCTTCCGAAAGTTGTTGACGGCAAAAAATGGTGTCTCATAAAATGGACAAGCTCTGACGAAACAGCACTCTCCGTAAGCTCCGAAAACTCTCAGACTCCCGACACATTTTATAATCCTTATGCAGGCAAACTTCACCGCGGCGTTTTCGACAAAGAAGTAACTTTAACCGCCGAATTTCCGTTTGCTTATACAAGCGACGTTACAGGCTCCGAAAAGCCGATTGTTTTAAGAAAATCGTTTAAAGTTCTCGTTAAAGCCGACCCCGAAAAGGTTGCCGAAATTCAGGCTTCGCTCAACTCAAAACTTGACGCGGGCTTTGCGGCAAAGGGACTTCGCAGCGCAGTAACAGAGCAGCCGCTCACGCAGCGTGAAGACGGAAAATATATCCTCACAGACGATATTCTTTTCCCGACAACGCGTGATTTCGGCATAGACGGAAAACACTTCCCCGTAAGCATTGAAAGCAGCAACGAAGATGTTGTCTCATCTCCCGATGTAAACAACGCGGCGCGCGCAGAAGTTATCCGCCCGGCAGCAGGTCAGCCCGACGCGGAGGTTACTCTCACGCTCAAAATTACGGATCTTGATTCCGGAATGTCCGTTTCGCGCACGTTTGATTTCTCCGTTCCGGCTTTGACAAATGAAGAAATTGCAGCGGAAAAAGCGCTGATGGAAAAGGTTAAAGCACAGTATTTCGAAGGCATACGCGGCAGAAACGAGCTGGCTTCAAATATTTCGTACGACCTCTCACCGTTTGTTGAGGTTTATGAAGAAAACGGCGAGCTTATATGGGTTCGCGATGTAAAATCTGCCGTAAATCACGGCATAGTTCCCACACCGATAAACGGCTGGGAAGAACTTGAAGCTTGGAGGCTCTTTAAATCGAGCAACCCTGCCGTAATATCGCATGAAAATCTAATTATAAACATGCAGAACAAGGCAAAAAGCGTCACGGTTTCCTCCGTTTTGTCGAGCGAAACTCTCGGAAAATACGGAAAACTTTATGCTTCGGACAACGAAAAATATGCAGCATACAAAGACCTGGCAGATCTTTATTACATTCCGGTCTCGGCAGACATTATCGTCAGAGGACGTTTAAACTACGCCGGGTCACTTCCGACTCCGGAGCCTGAAACAATATCTGTTTCGTTCACGCTTATGGACAACTCGGAAACGGTTATAAGCAAAGTTACTTATGACAACCTCGAAGAAGGCACAACCGCTTTTGACATCTTTAAAAAGGCTCTTGCCGAAAACGGCTGCACATATGAAACATACGGAAACCGCGGCAGCTATGTAACCGCCGTGACTTTGCCGGACGGCACACGTCTCGCAGCCTTTGACCGCGGCAAAAACTCCGGCTGGATGTTCAAAGTAAACGGCAAATTCCCCGACACCGCAATGGCAGGCTGCGGACTCAAGGACGGCGACTCCATGGTGTTCCTTTACACAGACGATTATGAGCTTGTAACGGAAGACAGGAAACATTCTTCATCTTCATCATCGACCGGCACATCGTCTTCTTCCGAAAGCGGCAACACAAAAGACGATAAACCGCAGGTTACGCCCGAGCCTTCAAAATCACCCGAATTTTCGGATATTTCCGGTCACTGGGCGGAGGACATTATAAAGCTTGCGGCAGAAAAAGGCTATATGAACGGCACGGCAGAGAACACATTTTCTCCCGATGCGCTTCTCACACGCGCAATGCTTGTTACAATACTTTACAATGCCGAGGGCAAACCCGAATCGGGCTCCGCAAAATTCGAAGATGTTAAAGACGGTGCATGGTATGAAAAAGCCGTTGCATGGGCAAGTGAAAACGGTCTTGTAAAAGGCGTTTCCGAAAACCTTTTCGCGCCGGATGAAAACATCACAAGAGAACAGACGGCGGCTATACTGTACAGATACGCTGTTTGGAAAAAAATCGAAGGACTTCAGAAATCGGAATTAACTTCGTTTGCGGACGCTTCCGCAATTTCCGAATACGCGCGCGAAGCGCTTGAATATATTACGGGAAGCGGAATAATGAAAGGCGATGAAAATTACCTGTTAAATCCGTTGTCGGCATCAACAAGAGCTGAAATTGCAGCAATGATTATAAGACTTTTGAATTAAAAACTTCGGAAAACAAAATGGGGCTGCGGCTAAAGCCACAACCCCATTTTTTGTTGCGTATTAATAATATTTATTTTTTCATCATAATACCTTCGGCTCTTAAAGTTTCAACTATTCCGTCAACCACTTTCATAACCTCTTCCTTTGTGAGCGTTCTCTCGGGATGTGAGAAATATATTCTGACGGTGATTGACTTGCCGTTCTCATCTTCGTAGGTATCGATAAGCTTCACGTTTTTAATCCATTCGCAGTCTGCTTTTTTTATAGCCTCGCCGATAGGCGCAAACACAGCGGACACAAAGCTTATATCTATTTCCATTTCCGGGAAGCGCGACGGCTCGCTGTAATTAATGCCTGCGTCCTCAATATCCGCAAACCTTGCGATATCTATTTCGGCAAATACGGCAGCGCCCTTTTTGCTGAGTTTTTTCATAACCGAGGGATGAACAACCCCCATTATGCCGATTTCGCTGCCGGCGCAGATAACCGTATTGAGATTTTTTGGATGCTCATACGAATGTGCAGCCTCTGCCGCTTTAAAGCTTAGGCTCGTATGCTTTATATCGTCTGTCAAAACGGCAAGTATATCGCGCAGTTTAAGATAAAGCTCTTCGGCGGTCTTTTTCCTGTCAAACAGCGTCACTGCAAGCTTTTTACTCTCGCGGCACATGTTGTTCCCGTCCACCCCGTCAAATATTCTGCCTATTTCAAATACCGCAAATCCGTCCGAATAGTCCGTATTTTTGCTCACCTGACAAAGCTGTGTGGGCACAATCGAGCGGCGAAGCGTTTCGATATTCGGGTTTGTGGCATTTATAAGCTTTATATTATCCTCAATTTCGATTCCGAGAGATTTATACTCGTCGTAATATTGCCACACGTATGAATGAAGCTCATGCATATCAAAGCTTTTTACGAGAATATCTTTAATTCTGTCTTCAACCGTCTTTTCCGTTTCGGGCCTTACGGGATAAAGAGGCGCAAGCGCTGTGTTGACTTCAAAATTGTCATACTCGTAGATTCTTGTGATTTCTTCTATGATATCGGCTTTAATGGTAACGTCTTTTGTTGCTCTGAAAGACGGAACCGAAACTTTAAAGTCATCGCCGCTGTTTTCAACGCCGAAACCCAGAGATTTAAGTGTTTTTACTATTCTTTCGTTGTCTATCTCAATCCCGGTATATCTGTCTACAAACGCCTTGTCAAACGAAAGCTCCACCTTATCAAACGGCGCCGCATATTCGTCCGTGAGGGAGGATATAACCTCCGCACCTCTGTCCGCGTCATGCATAAGCTTCAAAAATCTGCCTATAGCGGGTACAGTCATTTCCGGATCCAAACTCTTTTCATAGCGCATTGAAGCGTCCGTTCTGTGGGAAAGGCGCACGGTTGATTTACGGATTGAAGCCGCGTCAAACGTTGCGGATTCGAGCGTGAGGCTGTCCGTGTCATCCACAATTTCAGAGTCGAGTCCGCCCATAATACCGGCAATTGCAACGGGTGTGTTGTCATTGCAGATCATAAGCGTGTTTTCGTCTATATTGCGCTCAACTCCGTCAAGAGTTGTAAACTTAAACGGCTTTTCAAAGCGCTTGATTCTTATTTTATCTATCTTGCGCGAATCAAACGCATGCATCGGCTGACCCATTTCGAGCATGATATAGTTTGTCAGGTCGGCAAGAAAATTAATTGCTCTCATACCGCAGTAGAAAAGCCTGATTCTCATATTGACAGGGCTTATTTTACGCGTTATGTTTTTAACGCTCATGCATGAATATCTGCGGCAAAGCGGATCTTCTATCTTAAGATCAAGCTGCGGCAGAGCGGAATAGTGCGCCGTATCCTCGGCATCCAAAGGCTTTAATTCTCTGCCCGATATCGCCGCAAACTCGCGTGCAATGCCGTAATGTCCCCAAAGGTCGGGGCGGTTTGTGAGAGACTTGTTGTCAACCTCAAACACAATATCGTCTATTTCATAAAAATCTTTTAAATCCGTTCCGAGAGGAATATCGTCCGTAATTTCCATAATACCCTCGTGGTTATCGCTTATGCCGAGCTCTTTCTCGGAGCAGCACATGCCAAACGACGTATATCCTGCCAGATCTCTCGGCGTTATTTCTATATCGCCTATATGTGCGCCCACTTTTGCAAAAGCCGTGACCATACCTTCTTTAACATTCGGTGCGCCGCATACAACATCTGTAAGTTTTCCGTCACCGGCGTCAACTTTTAAAAGGTGAAGCTTTTTCGAATCGGGGTGCGGCAAAACCTCTTTAATCCGAGCCGCAACAATTCCGCTTATGTCACTGCCTTTAAAGAATATTTCGTTTTCGACCTCTGCCGTGGAGAGGGAAAACTTATTTATAAGCGCAAGCTTATCAAGTCCCGATAAATCAACAAAATCGGAAATCCAGTTCATTGATAAAAACATACTGCAAGTCCCTCCTTATTCATCATCCGTAAACTGCGAAAGCACTTTTAAGCTGCCGCTGTTTAAATCTCTGATATCTTTTATGCCGTACTTCATCATTGCAAGTCTTGTAAGTCCGAGACCAAACGCAAATCCCGTATATTCTTCGGGGTCTATTCCTCCGGCTTTCAGAACCTCGGGGTGAATCATTCCGCACGGGCAAAGCTCCAGCCAGCCGCTGTGCTTGCAGGAAGGGCAACCCTCGCCGCCGCATATAAGGCAGCTTATGTCAAGTTCAAAACCCGGTTCCACGAACGGGAAAAAGCCCGGACGCAGACGCACCTTGATATCTTTTCTGAAAACCTCGGAAAGCATTGTTTTCATAAAGAATATAAGATTTGATATTGAAATATTTTTATCCACCATAACGCCTTCCATCTGGAAGAACGTGTTCTCGTGGCACGCGTCCGTTGCTTCGTTTCTGAAGCAGCGTCCCGGGAAAATCGCTTTAATCGGCTCACCGTCATTTATAAGCCTGTCTCTGTATTTTTTGTATATGGCGTTCTGCGCCGCGGACGTCTGCGACTTTAAAAGCTGGCCGTTTTCAAGATAATACGTGTCCTGCATATCCCTCGCCGGGTGATCTTTTGGAATGTTAAGCGATTCAAAACATTCATAATCGGTTACAACCTCGCTGTATTCCTCAACCGTAAAGCCCATGGACTTGAATATATTCTCACACTCTCTCTGAACAAGCGTGATAGGATGATATGAACCTCTTTCTGTATTGGGAGGAGTTGAAATATCAAAAAACGGCATTTTTCTGATTTCTTCATCAAGAGCCTTTTTCTTGATTTCTTCTATTTTTTCTCCCATTAATTTCTCGGCTTCGCCCTTAAGCTTATTTACAACCTGACCGAAAGTCTTTCTCTCATCCTGCGACAGGCTTTTCATATCCTTTAAAAGCGATGTGATAAGTCCGCTTTTGCCGAGATATTTAACTCTTATGCTCTCAAGAGTTTGCATATCGGATATGTTTTTAAGCTCGTCCAAAAATTTCTGTTTGATTTTCTCTGTTTTTTCAGACATTGTCTCATTCCTTTCTTTAAACAATAAAAAAGCCCGCCCCCTGTATCGGGGACGGGAATTACTTACCCGCGGTACCACCCACGTTCGGAGTTTTTTGCTCCGCTCTCAAAATGCGTTTCTGCGTGCCGCCGCACTCTCCTTATTCCAAGGCTGTTCCAAAGGTTTTCGGAGAACACTCCGATGCTGAAATTCATGCAATACGTCTGCCGCAAACGCTTCCAGCCGATGACGCCTGCTCTCTTAAGGCTATATATTACACTACTTACACATCTTCATTGCGTGCTTTTTAAATATTTTATCACAGAAAAAAGGTTTTGTCAACTTTTTTCGCAGGATTCGTCAAAAACGCCGTTTTCATCTATAAGCACGGAGGTATACATCAAATTTGCAAAAGCCCTCACCGCCGCACGTATCAAAGCGGTTTCGGCGCAATCTGCCGCTCCCTCCGCCGCGCCGCTTTCGGAAAAAACATCTTTCAGCGCGCCTTCGAGTTCGCTGCAAAAAATATCGTATGCTTCCTTAATCTCAAATTTACGAAGCACAATGGCTATGCCGCGGCAAATATCGGAAATAGACATGAGCGGCTTTAAAATGCTGACCGCATAAAGATACGAAAGATGCACCCTGTCATATTTCTTTTTTACGGGCGGCTTCACAATTTTTTGTTTGACATAATTATTTATCATGGACGAGGTTATTGTGCGTTCGCCGTGCGAAAATCCCGAAAGGCTGTTTTCCAGAATGGAAAGCACCTGATCCATATATAGCTCTATGGCGGGAAATTCATCCCACCTCGGGCAGCGATACTTTAAAAAATCTTCTTTTGTCATCATTTCGGAAACAGTCCTTTACCGAATTAATCTGTTATAAATCAGTATATCACAGCCGCGCAAATACGTCAACACAAAATTATTTCATTACAACTATGTCCGAGCAGTAATCCCCGCGCTTCAAAACCTCTCCGCATGCGCCTCGCACAATATTGTTTTTCACGTCCGGTCCGGCATAGTTTACCCTCACGTCGTCGGGCAGTCTGTTGCTGTCAAAGCAAATATACTCACCGCAGCTCTCCGACGATATGTCCGTAAAAAAGCAATTTCTCGTGCCTATAAGGCATTTTATGCAGGAATCCGCATTCACGAAGCTTAAATTTTTCAAGTTTCCGCCGTATGCGTACATTAGAGCTATACCCACGGACACGTTTTCACAGCGAAGTCCTTCAATATTGAAATTCCGCACATTAAAAAGCTCCGTCGTCCCGTACAGAACACTGTTTTTTCCGATAAGGCTTATGCCGCTTTGGCAGCCGAGCTTTGTTTGCTTTCGCGGAGAAAGCACAACACTGTTTTTAAAGAGAACGTCACATTTGCCCATAACCTCCGCATCTTCAAAAATCACGCATGTGTTTTCGTGTATGTACACCGTATCACACAAATTCCATTTTCCGCGTACCGCTATGATACCGCCTTTGTCTCTTGCGTCATTTGCCGCGCGCTGAAGCTCTGCCGTATGGTTTTCCGCATTAACGTCAGGTACAATATATTCTCTCACAGTACCTTCACCCCTTCCTTTTTTATTTTATCCGAAATAAGGAGCGCTTCGTTTTCGCTGTGTATACCCGAAAAAGTAACATCCTTTAAAAAATCATAATCCTGCATTTCGGAAAGATCAACCGCCGCGCCGCGCACAGACTTGTCGGCATTAATATTTTTAAATTCAACTCTTTCAAGCATAACGCCGGCAGGTCCGAAATTTTCATCGTCCGCGTTTCCGCGAACCACAAGCCTTGTGTTGCCGTAATGGTCATAATTTACCGTGGTTACGGCATTTATGCAGTTTTGCGCGTATATGTTTTCTATAACGCTGTCGCAAAGCGTATTGCAAAGCGTAACGGCCGCCCCACCGCTTTTGGTATGCACTCCGCTGACTCTGATATGGTGCATGCAGCCATGCTTTCCGAGCTCTTTTGTAAAAAAGCATCTCTGCCCCAAAAGTATTGTTCCGTACGGCAGAATATTTTCATTGTCGAAATTCGATTCTATAATATTTTCTATATCCACATTATAAATATGATGTCCGTCATTTGCGCGGAGCGTAACTATTCCCTCATGCACCGAGGAGCCTATTACATCGTGAATGGATATATCGTGTATATCTGTTTTTTTGTCTTCCACAATATGTCTGAAGCCGACCGCGGTAAGCGCTATAAAATCATCCCCGGAATTTCCGCTTATGCGCGCAATCTCTATATCGTGACAGCCCGTGCGCAGATTAATTCCGTCCTGGTTCGAAAAAAGCTCTCCGGTTTTTATGCGTATATCCGAAATTTTACCGTTTGAGCAGAAAAGAAAGTTCAATCCCCACCAACGCGGATTTTGTACCGTAATCCCCGTGACCGCAAAATTATCAACATTATGAAACAGCAAAAGATTGTTACAGTACACAGACGGATTTCCGTCCTTCTCCGACGACCATTCGAAAACATCGTTGTGCCCTTCTCCGTCAAGCACCGCATTGCCTATGCCGCGTATGAAAATATTTTTCTGTTCTGAGTCTTTTGAAAGATACCCTTCCTTATACATATTTTCATTTCTGAAAATGTTGCATCTTGCGTCGGGCGCAAGCTTTAATACACAGTTTTCGAGCACAATCTCCATATCCGACGGCAATAAAATTGTTTCGTCGATTATGTAGACGCTCTCGCCCGTACGCGGATTTACGGGAGGGATTATAAGCGTTCCGCTTTTTTTGTGCGCCTCTTGCACGGCTTCGGCAAGCATTTGCGAATCCGTTTTAAATGAGGTGAAATTCATGCTAAGATTCTTCATTTTTCTTTTCTCCTTACAAAGCTTTATTATAAGCAATGAAATTATTCCGATAATCAAGCCCGTGAGCTTTTCTTTTGCAGACCTTTTGTCCGCCGAAGGTGAGCGGTTAACAAAAAGACCGCCCGCGATTATATGAAGGCTGCTGCCGCCTTCCAAACCGCCTTAAATTATATTATATCCGATAAACAAACTTATTTCAAGAAAAAAATAACGAAATTTTTTCGTTATTATACGAAATATTTTCGAAAATATATTGTTTTTTTCCTTTTTTTATGTTAAACTTTGATTAAAAGGCGGTGCTGCATATGAGCTATAAAAAAATTTCAGATATAACGGGCTTTTCCGTATCTACAATTTCGAAAGCGTTTTCTCAGAGCAAGGAAATAAGCGATCGGACAAAGAAAAAAATATATGAGGCTGCAGCGGAGCTGGGATGCTTTGACAAGTATTACAAAGACAAATATCCAAAACGTATCGCCGCCGTTATTTGTCCCGAGCTGAAAAGCCGATATATCTCGGCAATCACGGAGGCTGTTTTACATATGCTGCAGCAAAATGACTTTCTTGCATTGATTTCAACATCGGACTTTAACCCCGAACGCGAACGCGAATTCGCGGAATATTATGCCTTGTATTCCAAGGTAGACGCCATAATTTTCATAACGCCTACGCTAAATGAAATAAAAAGATACACAATTCCCGTCGTATCGATAGGCAAGCACGTGGAAAATGCCGACGAAGTAGGTATTGATTTATGGAAAGCCACATATGACGCCGTCAGGCTTTTTAAGGAAAACGGGCATACGCGCATTGCTTTTATAGGCGAACGCCTGACAGCGGCAAAGGAAAGGCATTTTATATCCGCAATGAAACGCCTGAAGCTGCCCGTTACGCCCCAGCTTGTAATCCGCAGCAGAAAGCGCTTTGAAAACGCCGGGCGCGACAGCATTTCATGTCTGATGTCACTTGACGAGCCTCCCACAGCAATACTCGCAGCATACGATAATATTGCCATTGGCGCAATTTATGCCCTCAAATCGCAGGGCTTTAATGTCCCCGAGGACGTTTCCGTTATCGGCATGGATGATATTGCTGATGCGCAGAACATTCTTCCGCCGCTTACGACCGTCAAAACATTTATAACCGACGCCGCTTTTACGGCGGTTGATATGATAATCAAAAAGATAAATAATCCATATTTTAAGGCAATACAAAAAACGTCAATAAGAGCCGAGCTTGTAAAGCGCGAATCTGTCGGACCGGTTTGCCGTCAGACGATTTTATAAAAGAGGGTGCGGCAAACCGATTTTGTTTTGCCGCACCCTCTCTTTAAATCATGCAAAAAAATCATTAACTATTTCAATCTCTTATCACTCTTTACCGTAAGCCATGTTCCCACAGCCTGGAATATCTGAACAAGAATAATGAGGAAAATTACCGCAATCGTCATAACAAGATATTTATATCTGTAATAACCGTAATTTATCGCGATTTTTCCGAGACCTCCGCCGCCTATAATACCGCTCATTGCAGAATAGCCGAGTATGGTTGTAACTGCTATTGTGAAATTCGATATTAAAGAAGGAATGCTTTCGGGTATCATAACCTTTGTGATTATCTGAAACGGCGAAGCGCCCATGCTCTGCGCCGCTTCTATGATATTGGGGTTCACTTCCCTTAAACTGCTCTCAACAAGCCTTGCCACAAACGGCGCCGCGGCTATAACAAGCGGCACAATCGAAGCCGCAGTTCCCACAACCGTGCCCATTATAAGCCTTGTAAGCGGGAAAACAAGTATCATAAGTATGAGAAACGGTATTGAACGCAGCAGATTTATAATTACGTTCAAAACGCTTAAAACAGGCTTCGGAAGCGGCATTACTCCGCCTTTTTCGCCCGCAACAATCAAAACCCCCAAAGGCAGCCCTATAAGAATAGAGAAAAACGTTGCGGCAACGGTTACATAAAACGTTTCCCAAATAGCAAGAAAAAGTTCGCTTTTTAAAATTTCAATTGCTTCGGCAACCGATGGATTTGCCAGAATGCTTTCAAACATCGTTTTTCACTCTCCTTACTATAATATCGGGTGTGTTCTGCAAATAAGTTATTGCCCTTTCAAGTTCTTTTTCTCCGCCGTCTATATCAAGCAGCATATTGCCGAAAACCTTATCACCTATGCATTTTGTCTGCGCGGCAAGAATATTTGCGGCAATGCCTTCGTCCTTTGCCATTTTTGCAATAAGCGGCGTGTCCGCAACCAAAGCGCCGTTATACACAAGCCGTATAACAGAGTCGGAAGCAAAACTCGGCACAGAGCTTTCCGCCCCGTCCGGGAACACAAGTCTTTTCGCAGCATCGGAATGAGGATTTGTGAATACCTCCGAAACGCTGCCTTCTTCCACAACCTCTCCTCCGTCTAAAATGGCAACCTTTGAACATATCTTTTCCACAACGCTCATTTGGTGCGTTATAACTATAACCGTAATACCGAGACGCTCGTTTATTTCGGCTATAAGATCCAAAATAGACTGCGTGGTTTTCGGGTCAAGCGCACTTGTTGCCTCATCGCAGAGAAGAATTTCAGGTTCTGTGGCAAGGGCGCGCGCTATGGCAATTCTCTGCTGCTGACCGCCCGAAAGCTGCGCCGGATATGCGCCGCCTTTGTCAGGCAGACCTACGGTTTCCAAAAGTTCCGCCGCCTTTTTTCTTGCCTCTTTCTTTTTAACTCCGGCAAGCTCAAGCGGAAAGCATATATTATCTATGCATGTTCTTTGCATAAGCAGATTAAAACCCTGAAAAATCATGGTTATTTTGCGGCGCTCACGCCGAAGCTCCGCCGCGCCGAGCTTTCCGATATCCACACCGTTTATAATAACGCTGCCTTCTGTCGGGCGTTCAAGCATATTTATGCAGCGCACAAGCGTGCTTTTTCCGGCACCGCTCATGCCTATTATTCCGTATATGTCTCCGTCCTCTATGGAAAGATTTACGTTTTTCAAAGCTTCAACCGTTCCGTCTGCGGTTTGAAATGTCTTTGAAATATTCTTCAGTTCAATCATATAAAAACTCCGTTTCGGAACAGCAAAACAAACGGGTTCATCGCCCGTTTGTTTTACAGCTCATTTTATTTTGCGGCTTTAATAGCGTCAAGCGACGTCTGTTTGCCGGCATAAAGTGCAATAGGTTCAACATGAATTGCGCCGATTGATACAATATGTGTTCCGTTTTCTTTGTTGAAATCGTCAAGATACGGGAAATGCTGGAAGTAGTTTGCGTCAACCTCGCCGCTTTCAACCACGTTGTTTGGCTGTACATAGTCTGTAAACTCTTTAACGTCAAGCGTTACATTTTTTTCGGCAAGAATATCCTTTGCAATCTTAAGTATCTCCGCGTGAGGTGTGGGAGACGCCGCAACAGTTATTTTTTTACCCGCAAGAGCCGCATAATCCACGGAAGCGTCATATCCGTCTCCGGGGTTGTCAACCGTGCTTACTACCGCACCGTTATATTTCTCGGTTATAAAGTCCTTAACCTTTTTGCTTTCAAGCGCCGCCTTGAGCGCTTTTACGGCATCCGTGCCTTCGTTTCCCTCTTTAACGGCAACTATGTTTCCGTATTCCGAAGATGAATCCTCCATCAAAAGCGAATCGGAAACGGGATTCAAATCCGCCTGAATTGCAAAGTTTGAATTGATAACCGCGTAATCCACATCTTTGAGCATATTCGGAAGCTGCGCCGCTTCAACTTCTTTAAAAGTTATGTTGTAAGGATTTTCTTCAATATCCTTAATTGTCGCCGTGATACCTGCGCCGGATTTAAGTTTTATGTATCCGTTCTTTTCAAGCAGCAAAAGCGCTCTTGCCTCGTTTGTTGTGTCATTGGGAACAGCTATTGTAATTCCCTTGCTGCCTCCGCACGCTGTCAAAAGCGACAGAGAAAGCACTGCGGCAAACACCGCCGATAAAATCTTTTTCATAATGATTTCCTCCCTTGTTTTTTTGATGTACTCATTGTACCACATTTTTCTGAGTTTGTCCAATACAATAATATTATGAAAATATATAAATAAAATTTATAGCTCAAAACAAAAAAGGATACGGCAAAACTTTTTCGTTTTGCCGCATCCCCCGATTCATAATGCGGCTCCCCGCTATATTGTCAGCGTTCCGTTTTCGTTGACAAGCAGCATTAAAATATTTTCCTGCCTCAGCGTTTCCGCATTGAGATAAATCAAAAATTCGTAATCGTCAAACCCTCCGTGAACCTCATAGCAATAAATTTCTCCTCCGCCGTCTGTCGGAATCAGGCAGCGTTTTAATGATGTCGCATTTATTTTCGGGCTGATTGCAGCCAGCACCTCCGCATCGGAAAATTTAAAATTGCCGTTTTGGCGCACTTTGTGGTTCATTATATACCCGTGACTTTCAACACCTAAAATTTCTCCCGTATCGAGCGCAACTTTCACTTTGACAAGGTCTGGATAATACAAAACGCCGCCGTCACCAAACGCAAAATTAATAAGAACACTGTTGTCTTTTATTTCATAATAAGTGTCGTTCATGGAAGATATTTTCAAAAGCGACAAAAAGTCATATGCCTTTTTAACCGCTTCTTCAACCGATATGCGCGTCTCCTGCGGAATTCTTGTGTCCAGCATCCACAAAAGCATGCCTCCGTTTTTTGTCACCTCGGCGGAAATACTTCTGTTTTTATCGTTTTCGGGAGTTATGTTAAACCCGTAAGAAGGAATTTTTCCGTTTATCTCTCCGCTTTCGGAAATATCTCCGCGTCTTTCGTCACCCACTGCCGAAAGGGCGCGTTCCTTTGCCTCGTCCGGCGATATTTCAGACAAAGCGCCGAGTATTGAGGACGAAGCGTTTTGAATGTGCTCGGAAAAAGGTCCGTCATATATAAGAGCCGGGTACTCCGCAAAACTCTGTTCTATTTCTTCAAATTCTCCGGCAAAAACCGTATTGTCTCCGCCACCGGAGCCTTCTCCCGAAAACAGCGAGTCTTGTATACCGTAAAGCGATTCCGAAAGCGATTTTGCATATCTGCCGAGATTTAACAGCGTACTGTATTCTTCATCGCTTATCTCTCCGCCGTCAATGTGCGCAAGGGACAGATTGTAAGTATAATCCCCAACCTGCGCCAAAAATTTTGAAGTATTCGAAAGCGTCACATCTGTCACCGGAAGCGATGAAAGAGCCGCAGCCGCCCCCGCCGATGAGCTGTATATTTTGTTTGCAAGCTTTGAAAGCTCACGCGAATCACTTGCCGCAACGCTCTTTGCAAGATTTACATTTATATTGTCAACATACGTTGTAAGCTCGCTTAAAGAACGCGTATAGCCTTGCTGCATCTGCCTTTTTACATTTTTTATTTCCGCACCCTGGCATATTGTCACAACGCCCAATATAAGTACGACACATATTGAAATAAGCAAAGTATAAAGAGGTGTAAACTTTGAAAAAATTTTTTTGATCTTTTCTTTGAAACTCATAGCTGTCTCCATTCACCGATATTTTCTTATATTATGCAATTAGTTTTACACTTCCGCTTCAAAATATACGCCACAGACAGCAAAATATATGTAATTCTGAAAATAACAGCAAAAAATCAGTAGAAAATCCAATTTATTCTTTTATAATAGAAGTATAGAAAACAATTCAAAAAAAGGAGTACAGAAAATGAAAGTTGAAAAAAATTCCGCTTCGGAAATCAAAATCGCTTATATAGGCGGCGGCTCGCGCGGCTGGGCATGGAATCTGATGAGCGATCTCGCTCAGGAAAAAAGCTTAAGCGGCGAGGTTTGCCTTTATGATATCGATTTGGAAGCGGCAAAGGCAAACGAAATTATCGGAAACAAAATCAGGGAAGTTCACAAAGACGCGGACAACTGGTATTACACCACCGCCCCTACTCTTTGTGAAGCTTTAACCGGTGCAAATTTCATTATCATATCGATTCTGCCGGGAACGTTTGATGAGATGCGTTCGGATGTTCACGCGCCCGAGGAATTCGGCATATATCAGTCTGTGGGCGATACCACAGGTCCCGGAGGAATTATCCGCGCGCTGCGCACGGTGCCCATGTATGAAGTGATTGCCGCGGCAATACGCGACTATGCGCCCGATGCATGGGTTATAAACTACACAAACCCCATGGCAATGTGCGTCAGAACTCTTTACAGAGTGTTCCCGAAAATCAAAGCTTTCGGCTGCTGCCACGAAGTTTTCGGAACTCAGAAGTTTTTGGCTAAAGTTATGCAAAAAGCTTTGGGATGTGAAGAAATAGACAGAAGTGAAATCAAAACAAACGTAATCGGAACAAACCATTTCACATGGCTCACCTCCGCTCACTTCAGAAACTATGATATTTTCCCGTATTACGAAAAATTCTGCGAAGAATACGGCGAAAAAGGCTTCACCGAAGGCAACGATACAAACTGGCTCAACAGAGTATTCCAGTGCGCTCAGAAGGTTAAAATGGATTTATTTAAAAAATACGGATATATCGCGGCCGCGGGCGACAGACACCTTGCCGAGTTCTGCCCCGGAACATGGTATCTTGACAATCCCGAAACCGTTAAAAGCTGGGGATTTGATCTCACTTCCGTAGACTTCAGGCTTGAGCTGCTTGCCGACAGAATGGAGAAAAGCCGCAAAATGGTCTCCGGCGAGCAGGAATTTGAGCTTAACCCCTCGGGCGAAGAAGGCGTTATACAGATTAAGGCGCTTTTGGGTCTCGGAGATCTTGTTACAAACGTAAACCTGCCAAACTACGGCCAGATTCCGAATCTGCCTTTGGGCGCCGTGGTTGAAACAAATGCATCGTTTACGGCTGACAGCGTAACTCCCGTATTTGCGGGTGCTATGCCGCAAAGCGTTCTCGCCCTCTCGTCGGACCCGATTATCTGCCAGGAAATGACGGTTGAAGCGGCGCTTACGCGCAATCTTGACCTTGCCTTCAGCGCGTTTGCAAAAGATCCTCAGGTTACAAAAATATCCCGTACGGATTCCAAAAAGCTGTTTGATAAGATGATTGCAAATACCGCTGATTATTTGACGGATTATAAAATCTGAATATAGCAAAAAGAATTTATGGTATTAAAACAGGCTGTTTAAAAGTCAATTGACTTTTAAACAGCCCGTTTTTTCAAGGGGATTGGAAAAAGCAACCCTTGAAATTGCGCCCTCCGTGTAAAAACCTATTTTAAAGTAACTTTTATGTCATCCAAAAGCATGGTGCCTTTTGCGGCATTAAATGCGGTGAATTTAATGGATTTATGCTCCTTCTGCGGAAACGCTCCGTCTTTTCCGCCGTTGAAAAACTTGACAAGAACGGATAATATATGATAAACTATTTAAACAGAATATAACAGAAAAAAGGAGAAAAATATGATAACAAGCAAACAGCGCGCATATCTGCGCAGCCTTGCAAATAAAATTCCGGCGCTGTATCAGATAGGCAAAGGCGGCATAACCGACGAGCTTGTCAGAATGACAGAGGACGCCTTGGAGGGGCGTGAGCTTATAAAATTTCACGTTCTTGAAACGTCTCCCCTCTCGGCACGCGAAGCATGCTACGAACTTCAGGAGAAAACATATGCCGAAGGCGTTCAGATTATAGGGAACAAGTTCGTAATTTACAGACCGAAAAGAAAAGACCCCGTTATAGTTTTGCCGAAATAAAAATGCCGCTCCAAAGCGGTGAATCCGGACGAGATTCATTATTGGAAAGAGGGTGCTGCAAAACAAAATTGTTTAGCAGCACCCTCTTTGGGTTTACGTTTTTTTCGCGTTTGTATTTATACTTATATATTTGTATTTTTTTGCTTTATGCGGTCTGTGCATTTTTCCACACCTTTTTAGGGATTTGGAAAAATAGTGCAGAATGGGCAAACTGAGCCAAAGCGCAAGCTTTGGGTTACCCGAAGGCGTACATAGGTACGCCGAGAGGCGAAGTTTGTTCATAGCATAAAGCAATAATTAAAATGAAATTCGGGGAAACACGAATTTCGACATCATTAAAATTTTAAGAAGTAACGTTATTAATGAAGTTTAAAAACATTTATTTGCTTTATGCGGTCTGTGCATTTTTCCAAAGTCCCGCTTATTCTATCTCGGGCATAACGCTCAAATATGCCGGGCGGATAATCTTTTCCGCGCAGATAAGCTCTTCTGTTCTGTGCGCGCTCCAGCCGACAATTCTTGCCACGGCAAACATAGCCGTGTAAAGCTCGCTCGGTATTCCGAGCATATCATAAACAAATCCGCTGTAAAAATCAACATTCGGGCTTACGCCTTTATAAATTTTTCTTTTTGCGGCTATAAGCTCCGGAGCGGTGCTTTCTATCGTGTTATAAATAAACAAATCTTTTTCTCTGTGCTCGGCATGAGCAAGCTCTTCAACATACTGTTTAAAAATTCTTTCTCTTGGATCGGAAACTGAGTAAATGGCATGTCCCATTCCGTATATAAGACCCTTTCGGTCAAACGCTTCTTTATCAAGCAGCTGTTTGAGATATTCGCGTATTTCCTCTTCGGAATTTTTGTGTTTCACATGCTTTTTAAGGTCTTTTATCATTTCCGTAACCTTAATATTTGCACCGCCGTGCTTGGGTCCTTTAAGCGATGACATTGCCGCGGCTATTGTTGAATAAGTATCGGAGCCTGCCGATGTTACAACGCGCGTTGTAAATGTCGAGTTGTTTCCGCCGCCGTGCTCCATATGTAATATGAGAGCCGTATCCAAAACCTTTGCCTCAACCGCGGAATAATTCTTGTCCGCACGCAGAAGCATGAGCAGATTTTCGGCAGTGGAAAGCGCGGGATCGGGCATGTGAATATACATGCTCTGCTCATTTACATAATGATTATATGCATGGTAACCGTACACCGCCAGAAGAGGAAACAGCGCAATAAGACGAATGCACTGCATAAGTGACGTTGCAATATCGTTTTTTGCTATGTTGCGGTCATAAGAAGCAAGAGTTAAAATACTGCGCGTCATAGAGTTCATTATATCCACGCTCGGCGCTTTCATAATAACGTCCTTTGTAAAATTCCTCGGCAATTTTCTTGCGGCCGTAAGCGCTTCGCAAAACTCCGACAGCTCAGATTCCGAGGGCAGCTGCCCGAAAAGGAGCAGATATGCCGTTTTTTCAAAGCCGAATTCGTCGTGCTTTATATGCTTGTCAAAAAGGCTCTGCAATGTATAGCCCCTGTACCAAAGCCTGCCTTCGCACGGCTCACCGTTTTCGTCAAACGAAATTATTTTTGATATATTGGTAAGTCCTGTGACAACGCCTTTTCCGTTGATATCGCGAAGACCTCTTTTAACATTATGCTCTTTATAAAGCTCGGGGTTAATACTGTCATTTTTGATGCACAACTCCTTTTTGGCTTCCGCATATTCGTATAGAATGTTTTTCATACATCTCATCGCCTTTCTTTTCAGATTTTTGTGATATATTTATATTTTAACACAAAACGGAAAAAATTTCAACCAAATAAAATTTTATTCACAATTTATTAAAGATTGCAGCGTGTCCATCATGCGCGATGCAAAAATCCCGTATCCCTCGCGCGGATTGTCGAGAAAAACATGCGTTACGGCTCCCACAAGCTTTCCGTCCTGAAATATGGGGCTGCCGCTGGTTCCCTGGACTATGCCGCCCGTGCGGTTTATAAGATTTTCATCCGTCACGCGGATAACCATGCATTTCCCGTCCGAATTGCCAAAACGAAGTATTCTTGATATTTCCACAGAAAATTTTTCCGTTTTTGTTCCGTCAATATTTGCCAGGATATATGCCTCTCCCGTGTGGACTTCGCCTTCATCGGCAATCTCCGCCGTTTCAAAACCTAAGTTGCTTTTTTGCAGTCTGCCGTATATCCCGCTTGGCTCATTTGCAAAAACCTCACCCGAGCAGCTGTCTGTAAAAGAGCCGCGCAGTTCCCCCGGAGCGCCTGCCTCGCCGCGCACAACCGACTCTATCTCACTTCCCGTTATATCTCCGCTTTTCATTCTGACAATTTCTCCGGCGTCTGCGTCCGATATACCGTGCCCGAGAGCCGCAAAGCTTCCGTCTTCAAGCATAAAAGTCACCGTGCCTATTCCGGCTATGCTGTCTCGCACCCACATTCCTGTTTTGTATTCACCGGCATCTGCATAATAGACGGGTTTAAGCCTTTTCTCCGCCGTTTCATTTCCGCTTATAACGGTGAGTACAACCTCATTTTCACCGTTTTGCTGAATAAGTTCGGAAAACATTTCGGCGTCTTCGATAAGCGCGCCGTTTATATGCGTTATCCTGTCACCCCTCTTAATTCCGCACCGCCGTGCCGGACACGCACCGCTTATTTCGGAAGTTCCCACGCACAAAAGTCCGTCAAGATACAGCTTTATTCCCACTGTTTTGCCGCCTGCCGAAACGGGTACATATGCCACGGCGCTTCTCTCTGTTTTTATTGTTGTTGCCGCAAAAGACAAAAAAAGCGTCAGCACAAAACAAATAATTTTTTTTCTTTTCATAAAAACACGCTCCAGTCAAAAGTATTATTGACCGAAACGTGTTTTTTAAATAAAGTATGTTTTGGAATTTTAAATTTTTTTATATGCCGCGTGTCTCTTTTAAATCATCATAAAGCATGCCCAATGCTCCAACAATCGGAACGCCGAGAATCATTCCCCACGGACCCCATATTCCGCCGAAAAACGTAACGGCGAAAATAACCCAGAAAGGACTTATTCCAACCGATGTTCCCACAATTTTCGGCTGTATGAGATTTCCGTCAACCTGTCCAAGAACAAGCTGGAAAAGAAGCACCCATATCGCCTTTAAAGGCCCCATAGAAACGGCTGTTGCAATATATCCGACTGCTGCTGAAGCAATCGGTCCGAAAAACGGAATCATATTTCCTATTGCAACGCATAAACCGAGAAGCAGCGGAAACGGAGAGCCGAAAACGGCAAAAAATATTGAGCTCAAAACGCCCATCAGCAGCGCATCAAACATAAGCCCGAGAAAATATGAGTTGAAAAGCTTTGCAAACTCGCCGCAGTACATAGCAACGGTTGCCGAATGTTTTCCTTTAAAGACAAGCTTTCCGAGCGTTTTAAAAAAGTTTGCGAGAGATTCCTTCTCAAGCAAAATATAAATCGACAATATGATTCCGAGGAAAAATGTCAGCACCGAGTCTGTCTCTTATACACATCTGACGCTGCCGACGATAC
>ENA-OUQH01000095-OUQH01000095.1-human-gut-metagenome-genome-assembly--contig:-NODE-95-length-73763-cov-8.381370_pt1 | contig 73763 bp, 64 predicted proteins | sample MGYA00237948_ERZ548828 | MGnify/ENA primary metagenome ERZ548828 (study PRJEB26490, sample SAMN05194711) | human gut metagenome | biome: terrestrial biome; feature: human-associated habitat; material...
AAGGTTATCGACCTTATCCAGCCCTTCATTAAGGGTGGTAAGACCGGTCTGTTCGGCGGTGCAGGCGTTGGTAAGACCGTTATCATTCAGGAGCTCATCAACAACCTGGCTCAGGAGCATGGTGGTACGTCCGTATTCACCGGCGTTGGCGAGCGTACCCGTGAGGGTACCGACCTGTTCCTGGAAATGACCGATGCAGGCGTTATTAACAAGACCTGCTTGGTTTACGGTCAGATGAATGAGCCTCCGGGAGCTCGTCTTCGCGTCGGCCTGTGCGGCCTGACCGAAGCAGAGTACTTCCGTGACCAGGGTCAGGACGTTCTGCTGTTCATCGACAACATTTTCCGCTTTACCCAGGCAGGTTCTGAGGTATCCGCACTTCTCGGCCGCATGCCTTCCGCAGTAGGCTACCAGCCCACCCTCGCTACCGAGATGGGCGACCTCCAGGAGCGCATTACCTCTACCAAGACCGGTTCTATTACGTCCGTACAGGCCGTATATGTTCCCGCCGACGACTTGACCGACCCCGCGCCGGCCACGACGTTTACCCACCTCGACGCTAAGACGGTTCTTAATCGTTCCATCGCCGAAATGGGCATCTATCCTGCTGTTGACCCGCTGGAGTCCAGCTCTCGCGCTCTCGATCCCGAGATCGTTGGCGAAGAGCACTACCGCGTTGCTGTTGGCGTTCAGGAGATCCTGCAGAACTACAAGGACCTCCAGGACATCATCGCAATTCTTGGTATGGACGAGCTCACGGAAGATCAGAAGGTCATCGTTAACCGCGCACGTAAGGTGCAGCAGTTCCTCGGCCAGAACTTCCATGTTGCTAAGCAGTTCACTGGCCAGGATGGCGTCTATGTAAAGATGGAGGACACCGTTCGCTCCTTCGACGAGATCCTCAAGGGCAACTGTGACCATATCCCCGAGGTTTGCTTCCGTACTACCGGCTCTATCGAGGATGTTTACGCAGCCTACGAGAAGCTTCAGGCAGAGGAGTAAGTCATGTCGGTGATCAGGTGTGATGTCGTAGCAAAGAACAAGGTGCTCTTCTCAGGTGAGCTCTACAATGTCATGGTTCCCGGCACCGAAGGTGAACTGGGTATCATGGAAAACCATGAGCCATTTGTATCCGCCCTTAAGGACGGCGTCATCTGGGCCCGCACCCAGCAGGAGGGCGGCGAAGTTTTGAGCGCTGCCATCATGGGTGGTTATGTCCAGGTGTTGAAGGACCGCGTCATCGTTATTTGCGACAAGACGCGCCAGATCCAGCGCATCAACGTCGACAGGCTTAAAAAGGATATTCCTATGCTTGAAGAGAAGATCGCTAACCTCAGCGAGACGAGCATCGTTTCTCGCTCTCTTCTGACGCGTAAGCTGCGCTGGTGTAAGGTTCAGCTTGCTGCAAAGGAAAAGGAAGACCTGTACAAGTAAGGATCATCCACGATTACCTTCAGTTGGTTTTTCTGATCTGTGCCAGAATCGAAAGGCGACCCTACGGGGTCGCCTTTTTGCGTTTGCATGGGCACGGGCGGGTGTCGAAGCCACCTGATCGGGGGGCGAGCGCTCCATCTGCATCTCGCGGCACTTCGCGTAGCAGTCGAAGCCGTCTGATCGGGGCAGACGGCCATCCGAGGCGCCTGATCGGGAGGCAGACGGCCATCTGGAGGTGCCCGATCGGCGGCCCCTCGGGGCTTGCCCGTACCGTAGGCATTGTGCCGAATGATCGCCACTGAAGTTTATCGACGGGTCATCTCAGACCGTAATATGTGTCAGGGGCGGGCGATCTGGTGTTGGCGATTTGCGCGGTTAGGTGAGACCGGTTGGCAAGATATGCGCGCTATGTATGATTTGGAGGCCTCGGACGGGATTAGGGGTCCTTCCTGGCAAGAATTTCACGTAGTGTATTCCTGGCTAGCGGTTTGTAGGGCATTTTGGATACACCGCGCGCGAATCTTGCCAAAACCATCTAATTTTGGATACATAGTGGCGATATGTTGCCATGAAGGGGCGTTTTTTCTGTCCGAGGCTCCTTTGGGGATGCTTCAAGTGAAAATCTTGCCGCGGTTGGATGGTGGGGAAAGCTTTAGGCGAATATCTTGCCATTGCTGACCGGTGGAGAACGCATCACGGAGAAATCTTGCCATCGCTGCCCAGCGGAGAACGCATCGCGGGGGAAATCTTGCCATTGTCGATCAGCGGAGAATGCGTCACGAAGAAATATTCCCATCGTTGAGCACTTTGAGATGCGCCTTAGCGGAATACAGCGGCAGCCATCGCGACCTCTGAGATTTGCCTTAGTGAAATAGCGCGGCAACCGTCGCCGAACGCTTTGGGATGCACGTTGGCGAAATGATGCTGCAGCCATCCCCCCCCCAGCAGCAGCGAGCCTCAACCAGCGAAGGCGGGCCCGCATCCCAGGATTAAACTCTCGGCGCGCGGGTGCGCCCTCTCGTGGGGGTGTGCACTCTCGCGCGAGTGCGCCTTCGCGTGCTTGTGCCCCCCCTCGCGCGGGTGCGCCTTCGCGTGCTTGCGACCCCTCGCGCGGGTGCGCCTTCGGATGCTTGCACCCTCTTGCGCGTTTGTATCCCCTCGCGTTTCTGCCATTTCGGCCCTGAGGACTTTCCCGTTTCTCTATCCTTGTGCGTTAATCGAACAAGAACTGTTGTTTTGATTGCAAGTCTGCCATTTTTGGCATTCGATGGCACAATAAAGAACGATAAGTATTTCGAGGTTGCGCATTCGCGCACAGCATAGGAGACGTACATGGCATTTGCTCATCTACACTGCCACACTGAGTATTCTTTGCTAGACGGTGCTACCCACATCTACGACATGGTTAAGCGCGCAGCCGATTTGGATATGCCAGCCGTGGCTATCACCGACCATGGTGTTATGTCTGGCGTTCCGGAGCTCGACGAAGCTTGCCGCAAGGTCAAAAAAGAAACCGGCAAGTGGGTTAAGCCTATTTTTGGCTGTGAGATCTACTTCACCACCGACAGCGAACTGAAGAAGCAAAAGCAAAAGCTTCATCACATGATCCTTCTGGCAAAGAACAATGCGGGTTACCACAACCTGTTGAAACTGGTCAGCGAATCGCACGTAGACAATTTCTATTATCGTCCGCGCACAACATTCGAGATGCTCCAGAAGTATTCTGAGGGCATTATCGCTACCAGTGCGTGCATCGCAGGTATTATTCCTCGCTGCATCGATGACGGGGCGTTTGCCGAGGCCAAGGAGTGGGCGCAGAAATTTGCTGCACTCTACGAGCCCGGTGATTTTTATATCGAGCTTCAGGATCAGGGCATCACCACCAATGCGGGCATGTCCCAGTACGAAATGAACTGCAAGCTTACCCAGCTTGCTCGCGAGCTAGGCCTGCAAACTATTGCCACCAACGACTTCCATTACCTTACGCAGGAAGACGCAATGGCGCAGGACGTTATGCTCTGCATCGGCACCAACGCCACGATCACTCAGGAAAAGCGCTTCAAGTTCCCGAATGACCAGTTCTACATGAAGACCGAAGAAGAGATGCGCCAAGCGCTGAAAGACTTCCCTGAGGCGTGCGACAACACGGTTCTGCTCGCCGAAAAGTGCAATGTGGAACTGGAGCGAGACGAAATTCTCCCACGTTTTCCGTTGCCCGAAGGCTATACCGAAGAAATGCTCTTCCGCGAAGAGATCGAAAAGGGCCTCGAGCATCGCTATGGACCCGATTGGCGCAATGTCGTTATTGCCGACAACACCGGCAAGGAAAAGTCGGTTCTGGAACAGTACGAATACGAAGCCGACATCATCGTTCAGCAGGGCTTCCCGGCTTACTTCCTTATCGTTCAGGAGTATATCCGCTGGGCTCGTGAAAATGGCATCGGCGTAGGTCCCGGTCGTGGTTCTGCAGCAGGATCGCTCTGCACGTACGCTATGGGTATCACCGACCTTGACCCCATCAAGAACGGCTTGATGTTCGAACGCTTCCTCAACCCCGAACGTGTTGAGATGCCCGATATCGACGTCGACTTCGACGATCAGCATCGTCAGGATGTTATCGAGCATATTCGCGAATTCTACGGCGAAGACCATGTTGCGGGCGTTATCACGTTCGGCAAGTTGCAGGCAAAAAACGCTGTGCGCGATGCTGCGCGTGTTTTGGACTACCCCTATGCTGTGGGTGACCGTATCTGCAAACTTATTGGTGGAGAGCTGGGCATCACCATCAATGGTGCGCTCGAGACCAATCCCGACCTGAAAAAAGCCTACGATACTGAAGAAGATGTAAAGCGCGTTATTGACGCCGCAAAGTCTATCGAGGGCCATGTGCGTGGTGAAGGCGTGCACGCGTGCGCAACTATCATTTGCCGCGACCCCATGAGCGATCATGTCCCCATGAAGCGCGATACCAAGGGCGGCGGCATCATCACCCAGTACGACGGTCACTATACGCCTGACCTGGGTCTGCTAAAGATGGACTTCCTTGGCCTGCGTACCTTGGGCGTGCTTTCGCGTGCCTGCAACAACATTGAGGCAACCACGGGCGAAAAGCTTCTTCCGGAAGAAATCCCCATTGAAGATGATCGTGCGTTTGCCCTGATGCGTGGCGAGCTTCGCAAGAACGGAATGCCCCTTAACATGGATGGTTTGTTCCAGGTTGAAGGCGCGCTGTATGTGAGCTTGTTTGCGCAGATTCCGCCAGAGCGCTTTTCTGACGTTGTGGCTTCCATCGCACTTAACCGCCCGGGCCCGCTTGAGTCTGGCATGGTCGAAGACTATGTAAAGGTGGTACAAGGTAAGAGCCCCGTCCACTATTACGACGATCGTCTGCGTCCTATCCTGGAAGAAACCTACGGCACGATGGTGTACCAGGAACAGATCATGCAGGTGTCCATGGTAATGAGCGGTTTTTCTGCTGGTAAGGCAGATAAGCTGCGTAAAGCAATGGGTAAGAAGAAGCTCGATGTTATGCGCGAGCTTCAAGAAGACTGGAACAATGGCGCAGTAGAAAACGGCTATTCGCTCGACATCGCTAAAGAAATTTGGGAAGACGCCGAGAAGTTCGCAAAGTACGCGTTCAATAAATCGCACTCTGCAGCATATGCGTTGCTTGTTATGCGTACGGCATACCTGAAGGCGCATTATCCGAACGAGTATATGGCTGCTGTTCTGTCCAGTTACATGGGCAACAACGATCGCCTTATCAAGTACATTGCGAGCTGCAACCGCAGCGGCATTCCTGTTTTGCCGCCTGATGTTAACTCGTCCAATCTGGAATTCACCCCGCTTGAAGAGGGGATCCGTTTTGGCTTGGCGGGCGTTCGCGGTGTAGGCGAAAAGGTGGCTCAGTGCATCATCGACGAGCGAGAGAAGAACGGTGAGTTTACTTCGCTGCATGATTTCGTGAATCGCGTCGACTCTTCGGCTTATAACCGCAAGACGCTTGAGGCATTGGTGAAATCAGGAGCGTTCGATTCTACGGGCTATACTCGCAAGCAGCTGATGCATCTTATCGACGAAACGTCTCTCCTTGAAAGCGCGGCGAAGCGCCAGAAGGACAAAGCGGCTGGTCAGCTTGATATGTTTAGCATGTTCTCGGATGTGGATGAAAGCTTCAAGGACGATATTCCCGAGCCCGATGGCGTGGAGTGGGATAAGAAGACCTTGCTTGCCTTCGAGAAGGACATCTTGAAGATGTACGTTTCCGACCATCCGTTGCGACGCTACGAGAACTACCTTTCGCGTACCATGAAATACACCTTGGGTGAATTGAGCGAGCGAGAGCAGGGCATTAAGTCAGCTACATTTGCTGGAATGGTTTCCGAGACGAATGTTCGGCGAACCAAGCGTGGCACCCTGATGGCAAGTTTCACGCTCGAAGATACCTCGGGGCATGTTGAGTGTGTCTGCTTCAACTACGACAAGTTCAAAGAAGCCATTCAGGAAGATGCGATTATCACCTGCAAGGGTAAGTTCGAAGTAAGCGATCGCGGCAGCCAGATCATCGTGTATGAAGCTGCTCTACTGGAACTTTCCGACGAAGACGCTAATGTTGCCCCGCTTCAGCTTGAGTTGAGCATCGCGACGCGCGAGCTTGATTCGGTGACTTCCGATAAGCTGATGCGTATCCTGAAGGATCATCCAGGAAAAGATCCGGTAGTGCTCTATGTGCGTCAGGCCGACGGACGACGCATGCGCGCCGAGCTGCCCATGACGGCCGATTCGGGCAATCAGCATTTGAAAGCGCACCTATATGACCTGTTCGGACGCACGGTTTGGAGGGCTTCTTAGTGGAACCCGGCAACAACGGCAATGCAATACAGAAGGAGAAGGCAACCGAAGAGGGGAAGGGCGAGGCGATCCTTTCCCTTTTGGTTTCGTACAACGGAGAGCCCTTTGCCGGTTTTGCGCGACAGCCCGGCCAGCTTACGGTGCAAGGAAGCATCGAAGAGGCGCTGGGGCTGGTGTTCCGTCGCCCTATCGAAACGGTATGCGCGGGACGCACCGATTCGGGCGTTCATGCGCGTGGTCAGGTGGTGAGCTTTTCTCTTTCGGAAGAAGAACTTGCTTGTCGCAGCGAGTTCAAATTGCTGCGATCTCTGAACGCTCTGACCCATGAGGATATTTCCGTTAAGTCGGTGCGCCGCCAAGCAAACGATTTCTCGGCGCGCTTTTCCTGCACGGTGCGCGAATACAAGTACTTCATCTGTACCGATGCTTACAAACCTCTTCTGATGAAGGGGTTCTGTTGGCATATTCCCAAAGAGCTCGATCTTGAAGCCATGCGTGTAGCGGCTGCTTACTTGATAGGCGAACACGACTTCAAGAGCTTCTGCATGGCGGCATCCGCTGAAGGTAAGTCAACCATGCGCAATGTGTTCAGCATCGACGTTTCGTGCGGAGATGCGTGGGGTGAAAACCTGGTGGTTATCACGGTGAAGGGCAATGCCTTTCTCCACTCGATGGTGCGCACCATTGTGGGTACGCTGGTGGCGGTTGGCCTTGGGCGGCGCAGGCCGGAATGGATCGCAGAGGTGCTCGAGGCGCGCAATCGCGCGGCGGCGGGCGAAAACGCGCCGGCGCAGGGCTTGGTGTTCTGGAACGTCAGCTACGAAGGTGAGCGCGTGCATGACCCACTGAAGTGAACGTTCTGACGAGAGGGCGGTAAGGCGCCATTGCATGGCGCCGTTAATGTGCCAAGGACGCCGTCCGTCCTTCTCTCAAAACCTCTATAAACGTTTACGCTATAGTAGCCACTATTACAATCATGTTTCATAAGTGTCTAAGGCGCATAGCGGCGCCTGGTGGGCGTAAAGCCCATGTATGATTCCCGCATGCGCGGGATAGAAGGAGAGTGTATGTCAACCTCAACCGAGTCTGCTCAGTTGGCCGGTCGAGCCTCCTGGTCGGGCAAACTGGCGTTTGTTCTTTCGGCGGCAGCATCAGCTGTTGGCCTGGGAGCGATGTGGCGCTTCCCGTATTTGGCAGCCAAGTACGGCGGCGGCATGTTCCTGTTTGTATATTTGGTCTTGGTATTCACCATCGGCATTTCTTTGCTGCTTTTGGAAAATGCTCTTGGTCGTAAAACGGGACAGAGCGCTATCGGTGCCTTCAAGGCGTTCGGCAAGAAGTTTACGTTCATCGGCGTTCTTATGTCTGCCGTGCCGTTCATCATCGTGCCGTACTACTGCGTAATCGGTGGCTGGGTAACGAAGTATCTTGCCGCATATGCAGGCGGCGAAGCAGGTGCCCTTATCGACGGTGGCACGTACTTCACGAACTTCATCGGCAATGGCCCTGAAAGCATCCTGTTCATGCTTATCTTCATGGTCATCACCTATTTCATCGTTGGTCTGGGCGTTAACAATGGCCTCGAGAAGGCAAACTTCATCATGATGCCCGCGCTTATCGTTGTAGCAGCAATTCTTGCGGTATATGCGCTTACCATGCCTGGGGCAATCGACGGCCTTGCTTTCTACCTCGTTCCCGACTTCAGCAAATTCTCTCCCGAGCTGGTAATTGCGGCATTGGGGCAGACGTTCTTCACGCTTTCGCTGGCAATGGGCATTATGGTTACCTACGGCTCCTACCTCGATAAGGCAACCAAGCTCACTTCCAGCGTTGCCCAGATCGCGGGTTCGACGTTCGGCGTTTCGCTTCTCGCTGGCTTCATGATCATTCCTGCAACGTTTGCCGCTATGGGCTCTGGCGAAGCGGTTGCTCAAAACTCCGGCCCCTCCCTTATGTTTATCATTTTGCCCCAGGTATTCGAGGGCATGGGCAGCTTTGCCCCCGTTGTAGGCGTTGGCTTCTTTGTCTTGGTTTTGTTTGCGGCTCTTACCAGTGCTCTTTCTTTAGTGGAAACCTGCACTTCCATCATTCAGGACGCAACCCATTGCTCTCGCGGTAAAGCCCTCGCCACGGTAATCGTGTGGACTACGCTTATGGGCCTCCTTGTTACTTTGGGATATAGCTCCCTTTCGTTCATTGAGCCTCTGGGCGCGGGAACCTCTATCCTCGACTTCCTCGACTTCATCTCCAATTCGGTAATGATGCCTATTGTGGCATTGCTGACCTGCATCTTCATTGGCTGGATCGTTGGCCCGAAGATGATCGAAGAAGAAGTTATGCTTTCCTCTCGGTTCAGGCTGCGTAAGGTTTGGGTCTTCGTGATCAAGTACCTTGCCCCCGTTGCGCTGGTGGTTATCCTGGTGGCCTACGTGGCACAGACCTTCGGCTTCTTCAGCATGTAAGTGGGAATATAGGGACAGGTCCCGTTTTCCCACTTTGGGAATCGGCGGCCCTTCCCGCATTGCCCTCGCCTTGTTTCCGGAAGTGGGAATATAGGGGCGGGTCCCGTTTTCCCGCCTGGTAAACAGAGCCCTGCTTGCAACTAATTGCGCAAGCAGGGCTTTTTCTTTGCGTGGCATTTCTGGGTGGGAAAATGGGACCTGTCCCTATATTCCCAGTCGTTGAGGCTGCACGACTTATGCCCCTTTCGGGTGTTCTCTTTTTGGGTGGTATGATGGAATGCGTACAAAAATGAGAACCCTATCAAGGAGCAAACGTGTCCCTTTCCATTGGCATTGTTGGCCTGCCGAACGTTGGCAAGTCTTCTCTGTTCACCGCCCTTACGAAGAAGAGCGGATTTGCTGCAAACTATCCTTTTGCAACCATCGAGCCCAATGTTGGCTTGGTTCCCGTTCCCGATAAGCGCCTTGACGGCCTTGCCGCCATCGACCACCCGGCGAAGATCATCCCTGCAACGGTGGAATTCGTTGATATTGCAGGTTTGGTTGCCGGTGCTTCTCAGGGCGAAGGTTTGGGCAACAAATTCTTGGCGAATATCCGCGAAACGGACGCTATCTGCGAAGTGGTTCGCTTCTTCAGCGATCCGAACGTAGAGCACGTATCCAAGAAGGTTGACCCGCAGAGCGACGTTGAAACCATCAAAACCGAACTGATCCTTGCCGATATCGCCACCATCGAAAAGGCGCTGCCTCGCTTGGAGAAAGAAGGTAAGCGCTATAAGGAAAAGGCCATCAATTTCGAGGTTGCCCAGAAAGTACTCGAGGGCCTGAACGAAGGCAAGCGCGCTTTGCAGCTCGACCTTTCCGAAGAAGAGCAGGATGCTATTCGCGAGCTGTGCCTGCTTACCATGAAGCCCATGCTCTACATCGCCAATGTGGATGAAGACGAGGTTAATGCCGAGCTTCCCGAAATCGACGGGCAGCAGCCCGTGCCCATCAGCGCGAAGATCGAAGCCGACTTGGCCGAGCTTGATGCTGAAGAGGCCGCCATTTTCATGGAAGAGCTCGGCTTGGACGAGTCGGGCCTTTCCCGCCTTATTCGCGAGGCGTACAAACTGCTGGGTCTTCAGAGCTATTTCACCAGCGGTGAAACCGAAACGCGCGCCTGGACCATCCCCGTTGGCGCTAAGGCTCCTCAGGCTGCTGGCGTTATCCATTCTGATTTCGAGCGCGGCTTCATCAAAGCAGAAACCGCTTCATATGAAGACTACGTTGCCCTTGGCGGTGAAAAGGGTTGTCGCGATGCTGGCAAGCTTCGCCAGGAAGGAAAAGATTATGTCGTGCAAGATGGCGATGTAATGCACTTCAAGTTCAACGTGTAAGCGTTTTTTACGCAGCGTGACCAAAGGCCTCCCGGAAAACTCCAGGAGGCCTTTTTACGTGCGCGTAGTTTTGCGATACTCTGAACTTAACTGAATCAAAACACGTTGGCTTTATGCGGCATAGGGGACAAAGCGTCGTAGCCAACGAAGACAGGAGGGGTGTCATGGAATTGCGTGCTTTCGGCAATGCGGGCATGAAGGTTTCGCCTTTGGGCTTTGGCGTTATGCGCCTTCCCATGAAAGATGGCGGCAAAACGGTAAACAGCAACACCATCGATCAGGTCGATGTCGATACATCGATAGCGATGATCCGTGCGGCCATCGACGGTGGGGTCAATTACTTCGATACGGCTTATAACTACGTAAGCGGCTATTCGGAACGAATTTTGGGTGAGGCCCTTAAGGACGGCTATCGCGAAAAGGTATATGTGGCCACTAAATCGCCCGCATGGCTTTATAAATCGTCTGAAGATTTTGATCGCTTCCTCGATGAGCAGCTCGACCGTCTGGGCCTCGATTATGTCGACAATTATCTCCTGCACTCGATGAATGGCGGTAGTTGGAAAAAGACGGTACGTAACAATGCAATCGACGGCATGAAGCGCGCCAAAGCCAGCGGGAAGGTGCACAATATAGGCTTTTCCTTCCATGACGATCTGGAGCTGTTTGAAGAAATCCTGAATGCTGCCGACTGGGATTTCTGCCAAATCCAGCTGAATTACTACGACCGCGATTATCAGGCGGGTATCAAGGGTATGAAGATGGCTGCCGAGCGCGGTATGGCTGTAGTGGTTATGGAGCCGTTGCGCGGTGGGCTGCTGGTTGATTTGCCGAAAAACGCCCAGGCGGTATTCGACGAATCGGGCATCAAGCACAGCAATGTTGAATGGGCTTTTGATTGGCTCTGGGATATGCCTGAAGTTTCTTGCGTTCTTTCGGGCATGAGTACGCCCGAGCAGCTCCAGCAAAACATCGGGTATATGCAGAACGCGCATCCGGGCATGCTTTCTGACGAAGAACACAAGGTTCTTGACCAGGCAAAGGCCGCGCTCGATTCGCGCGCTGCAATTCCGTGCACCGGTTGCAACTACTGCGTGGATATGTGCCCGAACAAGATTGCTATCCCGTATAACTTCCGCGCCTACAACATGGGTACGCTGTATGACGATATGGAGCTGGCGAGGGACTTCTACCAAAATGAGGTTACTAGCTATGGTCGTCGTGCTGATTCGTGCACAAGCTGCGGATCGTGCGAGGAGATATGCCCGCAGCATATCGCCATCAGCGAGTGGCTCCCGAAGGTCGACGAATTGCTGGGAGAATAGGGTCGGGTACCGTTTTCCCGCTTAACAAACAGAGCCCTGCTTGCGATCAATAATGCAAGCAGGGCTTTTCTTTGAGTGCCATCCCTAGGTGGGAAAATGGGACCCGTCCCTATATTCCCACTTTGCTAAATTAGTGACGTTGTGTCGCTTATGATACCATGCTGTCGAACAACAATGCGTCGTTACGCTGTAATGAATAAGTGGGAAAATGGGACCTGTCCCTATATTCCCACTTGATCGGAGGGGTGCATGGAATCCGATGCTATAGAGAAGATCCTGGAAAGCGTTGCCGCAGGTGAAACCACGCCTGCCGAAGCGTTGCTTTCCTTGAAGAAGGAGCCCTTTACCGACTTGGGGTATGCCAAGGTTGATCATCATCGTGCCCTGCGCCAAAATGCCACTGAGGTTATCTATGGCGAAGGAAAAACGCCTGATCAGATTCGCGGTATTGCGGAATCTCTGCAACAGGGTGGCGCCGAAACGGTGCTTATCACCCGTATGAAGCCCGAAGCGGTAAGCCTTATGGCCAGCCACTTCGCTGATGAATTTACTTACTTTGATATTCCGCGTGTGGGGTTGCTTGGGCGCATGCCTGAGCCGACGGGCAATGGCACTATCGTGGTGGCCGCTGCCGGCACCAGCGACATGTATGCCGCCGAGGAAGCGGCGCTTACTGCCGAAGCTCTGGGTAACCAGGTGCAGCGTCTCTACGATGTGGGAGTTGCGGGGCTTCATCGCCTGCTTGCGCACATGGATGACATCATGCAGGCGCAGGTTATCATTACTGTTGCCGGTATGGAAGGCGCCCTTGCCAGTGTGGTGGGCGGTATGGCTTCATGCCCGGTTATCGCGGTGCCCACCAGTGTGGGCTACGGGGCTTCATTCGGTGGCTTGTCGGCCCTGCTTTCCATGCTCAATTCCTGTGCAAGCGGAACGAGCGTTGTCAATATAGACAATGGCTTTGGAGCCGGTTTTCAGGCCCATCTCATCAATCATCTTCCGGGCGCAGCGCCCGCACAGCAGTAAGGAGCGAATATGGTGCTTTCCTTCGACTTCACCGAAAACGCCACGCGCGGCCAGATCTTCGACACCCTCTTCAACGCAATGGACGAAGCGCAGCACAAGCGTTTCTACGAGATAATCGAACGCGCCGAAGTGCCTGAAAAGCATCACCACGACATCGGTGAAATTAATAAGACTATCGATGCGCTCGATGCTCCCGATCAGGTCAAAGACGATTTGCGCAGCGTGTATGCCATTCTTGCGGCTGCCGAGGCGAAGGTTCATGGATGCGACGTGTCCCAGACCCATTTCCATGAAGTGGGGAAGGCGGGCGGCATCCGTAACGCGCTGGCTATCTGCGCCGAATTCTATGTGCTTGCTCCTGAAGAGGTTGTGGCTACCCCCATTCAGCCCGGCGAAGGCGAAATCGAATGCGCTCATGGTGTGCTTTCGCTGCCCGCGCCCGCAACTGCCGCTATCCTAGAGGGTATGCCGCTCGCTGAGCCGCGCATGGGAGGCGAACGTTGTACGCCAACGTCTGCCGCCTTGATTAAGCATTTTGTAAAGACCTTCAAGGAATAGCGTTTGCAAAAGCCCGAGGGCAAAACACCAGAAACACGCCGCGTTGGCTGGCTTACCTTGCCAGCCCGGCTTTCTGCGCCCTTGAACCGCGATGTCGCCGATGCTGCGGATGCCGATTCACTGTCGCGCGACGATCGGCTGGTGCATGATGCTCAGCCGCAAAACATCGAGCAGCTGTCTGGCCAGGAAGACCTGTTGTTGGGGCGTTATCGCTTGGAAGGGGAGGCTGGCCACGGCGGCTTTGCCTCGGTGAAGGTTGCATGGGACACGCGCATACAGCGTCGAGTTGCCATTAAATGCATGCCCCTTGAAGAGGCTGCTGAAATGTTCCCCGAGGGCGGAAGCATTCTTTTGGGGAAGGGCGCCATCGACACTTCTGCGGTGCCCGGGTTGGAAGAGGCTCGTACTGCAGCAAAGCTTTCGGATTCTTCCATCGTTCAGGTGTACGACTTTGAAGTGCAAGATGGTATGGCGTATCTCATCTTGGAGTATGTCGATGGCATGACTCTTGCCGAAGTGCTTCACACGTACCCCGACGAAGTGGATCCTGATATTGTTTCCGCCGTATTCAAGGCAGTGGCAAAGGCGCTTCAGGTTGCTCATGCCCATCAAGTGCTCCATCTCGATATCAAGCCCGAAAATGTGCTGATCGATAAACAGGGCCATGTTAAGGTGACCGATTTCGGCCTGGCGCGATTGGCGGGAGAAGCTGGTTATGGCGCCGCGGAGGGTGGCACGATCGGCTATATGCCGCCCGAGCAGATGGAGCAGCGCAATCTGAGCGAGCGTTGCGACGAATGGGCCCTTGCGAGCCTGGCTTACGAAATGATTTCGGGTGCCAATCCGTTTTTGGCCAACAGTATCCCCGAAGCCGAAGATGCAATTTACGATGCTGAGTTGGTCATTCCCTCCCTGTGCATGGAGGGGCTTGACCCCGCAATAGACGATGTGATGTTCTGCGCTCTTTCACCCGATCCCGATGAGCGTTATGCGTCGATAAAAGAGTTTGCCGACCAAATGCAGCCTTGTTTGGGTGGGCCGCGTAAAGGCGCCAACAAGCTAAAGCGCCTGGTGGGAGACGAGCTTGAAGAAACCGCGGAAGAGGAACCCGAAGAGTTTGAGTCGGAGTTGCCCGAAGAGCCGCGTGAGCCTTGGCGTCCCACGCCGCGGATGAAATTGGTATTTGCCCGCATATGGGCGGCAGCGAGCGCAGCGGTTTTGGGCTTCTTGACGCTCAATTCCGTCGCGGCTCCTGATGCATGGAACAATCCTATATCGTGGGGCATTTTGGCGGCGTTCGCTTTGCTTTCCGCCTTGCTGCCTTCTGTTGGTGCCCTGTTTGCCTGCGAAGCGCTGGGTGTTTCGCTGTGCGTGCTCGGTTCTCCGATTCTGGGCGTTGCCTTTATGGCTGCAGCGGCATGCTGGTGGTATTTCACTGCTCGCCATTCGCATGAAGCCGCTAACGTTGGTCTGCTTCCGGCTCTTATCGGATCGTTCGGATTTGCGCCGCTTGCTCCCTTTGCGGCTGGTTATTTGCTGCGTCCTCGCGACGCGGCGGCAGCTGCGTTGTTTGCTGGCGTCCTTGCCCTAGTGCTTTCAGGCTTGGGGTCGCATGTTCTTTCGGGCTGGGATGCGTTTTCCTATGCCCTAGTTCCTCTTGCTGGCAGCGTCCAAGATTTGGTTGCCGCTTTGCTTGTGTTGCCTTCGACCTGGATAACCTTGGCGGCTTGGGTTGCCGCTGCCTCTGTTTCGTCGGCTTTGTGCGGTACGGGTAATCGCGCTTTCTGCACGTTGGGCATGGTACTTGCCGGAGCACTGGAAGTGGGCGCCATTGTGGCTGGCTCGTTGGCCGATTCGGCTGGAACCACCTTGCTTGCCAACCCGCTTGCCTTAGTGCCGGCAATTGTCGCTTTGGTGGTTGCCATAGCTCTCACCTGCACCGCCGCCCCTTCGCGCGCCTTTGCTGCTGAAGGGGAGTAACGGGGCGATCTCTCTTTTCCGATATGATGAGGGCAACTTCCCGCTTTATGCGGCATAAAGCGGGAAGTTGCCTAAAGAACATGACGATGTTCAAATTACTTAGATGATGGGGCCTTGAGCGTTCGTCGAAGAGCGGAGCAGGGCGTCTTGCGAAACGATTGCGCAAGCGAGCTCGGGCGATATTTGTGTCACCAGCGGTCAATACGATCGCGAGAGTCCAATTCTTCGAGCGCGTTGATGAGCTGCTGTTGGAGCTGCGCTTTCGTCAATCCCAAAACGTACGAGACGATTTCGCGATGCCGTTCCTCCGCCTCATGTTCCAGGGCTGCGTTGTAGAGAGACTCTTCCAGCTCAACCCCGCCGAAAGACATCCCTGAGGAAGTTGGGCCAGACAGGAACGTGAAAAAATGGGAGCGGACTAAAATCCGCTCCCATTTTAATGCGCATTGAAACTACTTCTTTGCGGCTCTGTGCGTTTTGCGAGAAAGCGCACAGGCTCCGCAGATAGCCAGCGCCGAAACGGCGGCAAGAGCAAGCCAGAGATAGACGTTGGCCGAATCTCCGGTTCGCGCAAGCTGCGAACCGTTTTCATTGGAGTTGCCAGCACTTCCCTGGTCGCCTTCGGACGTGCCGGGCTCCGGCGATGAAGGCGTACCCGGATTGGGGTTCGTGGGCGTGCCCGGCTCGGGATCGGCGGGAACGAAGGTGTTCTTGATCACGAATCCGTCGTTTGCGTCGCCCGAGACCTCGGTGGTGTACTGCGGCACCGCAGCCTCTTCCACCGAGTAGCTTCCGCCTACGGGCAATTCTGTGAAGACGCTCTTCCAGTCGCAGTCCGCAGTGAGGGTCATGGAGTCGATGACCGTTTCGCCGTTTTTAAGGTTGACGGTGACTGCGGCGGGTCTAGAAGACTCGGGATTCGTGCCGTGGTCCCAAATCTTCTCGACGGGGATCTGGCGCTTCTCGTCTTTGCCGATAACGATGCCTCCGTTCGCGCCGATGCCGCCGCCCAGGGCTGCCTGGTTGTTGGAGATGGTGAGCGTGGTTTGCGCGGCGCCCAGGGCAAAGGCGTCTTCGGTCAGCACAGATTTAAGGGCAACGTTCGCTCGGGCCTCCTGGAACGTCAGCGGGTCTCCGTTGTTGCCGCCTTCGACGAAGCGGGGCACCTCGGGGTTGATGGTTGCGGCCATTCCTGCGGGTGGGAACAGGCCGCCGTCCCGGTACCAGAGAACCTTGCCGCCGCCGGGGGCGCGGTTCGCGAGCGTCAGGGTGAAGGGATCGCCCTCAAGGCCAGTGAACACGACGTCGTCGCCGGCGCCTTCCGCTGTGTTTTTAGCGATCAGGCCACCGTCCTGGACGTACACCTTGGCATCTCCCGTTGGACAGAACCACATGCCGCCGCCCTGCTTGCTGGCGGTGTTTTGCGTGACGCACGCGTTCTGGATGTGGAGCGTGCTGTAGTGATCGTTGTTGCCTTCGCTGTAGATGCCGCCGCCCATGTTCCAGGCGGTGTTCCCCTCGATGGTGCCGGCGCTCAGCACGACGCTGTCCGAATAAGAGTAGATGCCGCCGCCCGCAGAAGCGGTGTTGCCGGAAATCGTGCCGGCGGTCGCCGCAGATCGCGCGCTTGCCCCATCTGCGGCCTTCATAGTGAACGCGGTGTTCATCGGCTCGCCGCTGCCTTGGATGCCGGGGTCGACTACGCACACGCCGCCGCCCTTGCCGTCGCCTGCGGCGCTGTTTCCGCTGATTGCGCCGCCCGTCATGGTGAACGCGGCGTTGCCCTCTACGTGAACCGCGCCCGAAGGAGTGCGTTTGCCAAGCTTGCTGCTGGCGTTGTTCTGGATTTCGCCGCCTGCCATAAGGAATGTGGCGCGCGCATCCTGCGCGCTGTCGGGGGCGTACATCATCACGGCGCTGCCCTGATAGCCGTTGTTGTCGGCAATGTTACCGCTGTTCATTTCAAGATGGGCGTTGCCCAGAAGCATGATGCCGGCGGAAGAGAGGTAGTTGCCGTCGCCATCGGCGCTGGCAACGCGGTTGCCGCGGATGCTGCCGCCCTGCAAGGCGACATGTGCGCCGTTGGCGGCAAAGACGGTGCCGCAGTACACCTCATCGACGGTGCATTTCTCGATAACGCCGCCGTTCATGGTAAGCGAGGCAGCTGGCCCCGAAAGCTTCACAGCGCCCGATGTCGTGGAGCTAACGGTTCCGTCGAAGACGGTGGCGCTGTCGGAAAGGACGAGTTCGCCTGCGCTGTTGATGATGGAGCCGGTGTTGTAGCGGCCACGGAGCTCCATTTTGCCCGCAAGCTCGAGGGTTGCGCCTTCGGCAACGTCAACCAGGTTTCCGCGCATACCGCTTGTCGCCAAAATGGTGTACGGCTCGTCGCAGGTGATCTTGATGTTCTTTCCGGCGGGGATGCTCAGCGTGGAGCCGAGCTTGACGTGCTTTTGGATGCTGATGGTGGTTTCAACGCCGTCGGGGGCTTCGTTCACGGCCTCCTGGAGCGTTTTTGCGCCAGCGGCGTTGGAGATGGTGTCGCCAACGGCGTCGTCGATTGATTCGACCAGGTACACGATCTCGACGCCCGCGCCGGGCAGGTTTTCGGCGCCGGTGATGTCGTCGGCGCTGTTGTCGATGACGATTTTCTTAACGGAGCTGTTGTCGAAAAGGCCGGAGCTGATCGAGGTAAGGCCGCTGCCGATGGTGATCTCCTTCACGCCGGCGGTTCTTCCGAAGGCGCCGTCGCCAACAGAAGTAACCGAATCGGGGATCGTAAAGGTTTCGGGGAGGTGGCACACGTAGAAAGCGTAGGGTCCGATCTTCTCAAGCGTCTCGGGAAGGTCGTCCTCCACGCTCGCCCAGATCAAAGACCACTTTCCGATGCTTTTCAGGTTGCTGCTGAACTTTTCTACGGTGACCAGGGAATAGCAGAACGCGTAGTCGGGAATCTCGGACAGGGAAGAAAGATCGACGCTGCAATTGAGGTTCTTGCAGTTGTAGAACGCGTATGAGCCCAGGCTCGTCACCGCGCTTAGATCAGGAACGCTGCTCAGGTTTTCGCAATCCTGGAAAGCAGAGTACCCGATAGAGGTAAGCTGCCCCGGCAATGCCAGCTGAGTGAGCGATTTGCATTCCTGGAAGGCGCTGTTTCCAATCGCGGATATTTCCCCTTTGGCGGTTACCGATGCGAGGGATGTGCATCCGTTGAACGTGCCAGAAGGTATCTTGGTGATCGATTCAGGCAGCACGATGCTGGTCAGCGCGCTGCAATCGGAGAACACGCTTCCGATATCCTCGGCAAATGCTAGACCATCGGGCAGGTTGATGCTCTCAAGAGCCGTTGCGCCGGAGAAGGCTCCCGACTGCGAGATCAGCTTAAGCGTGGAGGGAAGGTCGATCTCTTTCAGCTTGCTGCAGCCGTAGACCATCATGTTCGAACTCAGCTCTTCGACGCCTTCGTTGAAAACGAGCTTCTCAAGGTTCCCGCTGTTCTGAAGCGACAAGTCGAAGTTTTTAACGGAGCCGGGGATCGTGAGCTCTTTGATTTTCGCGAACTTGCGGAAGTAGTTTCCGCCCAGGTCCTGGATGGTGTCGGGCAGGTTCAGCTGCTCGACGTTGTCGCCTTTTGTTCCATAGCGGAATTCCACCGCGGTCACCGTGTACGCTTTCCCGTCCTTTTCAATGACGGAAGGCACATTGACGGTTGCCACGCTGTCGTCAGCGGAAATGCTTTGAATCTCGACTGTGCCGTTCGACAAGAAATCACAGGTATAGGTGATGCCTTCTTGAGTGATTTCGACGTCTTCTGCATCGTAGTCCTCTGCGTACGCTACGCCAACAAGAGGGCTTCCTGCTCCGTGCGAAATCAATCCAACAGGGAAAATGCTCATTGCAAGAAACAGCGAGAGAAAAACCGCTCCAGTTCTTCGAACCCTGCTTAGAACCCTCTCCATGCCCTTGTTTCCTCCTTTTTTGTTCTTATTGCCGTGTGACGCCATTCCTTTCGGGCGCCGTAGATATAAAAAATACAATTTTAATGGATAAAGAAAAGGAAATTGGTAATAAAGTCCCTATCATTTATGGGGCACCCGAAAAAGCGACGAAGCTTGATTTGCCATAATTGCGCACGAATCAGCCTTAGGCGGTATGACGCGGCACGCAGCGGCAGCACTCGGATTGGATTAGTTACTGAGCGGGAATAATGCTCGTTTAGTGCAATGTGCTGTTCAATATCCTGCGGTGCCACTTATTGTTGTGGGCATTGTTATTTCGACTCCTGAATGTTGCAATAGTTGGGAAATAGCCAACAATTGGCGCATGAAGAGCAGAGACCGCATATCGTCGATCATTGAACATGCCGAATCCGAGGGCGTGTTCACCACCGCCCAAGCTGCCCGACTCGATATTCTCCGCGACGCGCTGAGCGACGTTGCGAGTTCGAATAGCGAATTCGACTGCGCCAGGCTGCAGAAAATGCTCGTTGGGTAATATGGCGAGGCAAAGGGTAGCTCTATTTCAAATCGCTACCGCTCCACCTGCTCCCCTGAAAAGTTCAGCCCCTGCGTAAGCTCGCGGGCCTGTTCCATGGTGAAGTTGCCGGAAACAATTTGGGGAATGTATTCGGTTGCCTGCTCAAGCGCCTGGTTGAACAGGTCCTGGAAGCTGGCGGTGCTCACCGTTTTTGTAAAGGGATTGATCCATGCAGCACGCTGATGGTTGTCGAATTCACTGGCAGTCAGTTCGACAGCACGATGGCTCATGGCCTGCACGAACGAATGCTTGCGGAACTTGCGCTCGATATTACCCAGCGCGGTGCGCTTAATGCCGCGCGGCGAATGGAACACATGTTGGATGCGGCGGAACCCCAAAACGCTTTTCGTGAACAAATCGGGGCTTACCTCTTTGCCGTAAGCATCGTGCACCGCCATGCTAACCAGGTAGGAAATGATGGCAAGCGTTTGCCTATCGGCTTTCAGGATTTCCTTGTGCGGGTTGAATGAGGCAACGGTTTTGCCTTCGCAGGTCCAGAGCACCATTTCATCCAAATCGCTTTCGATGATGGCGTGCACTTCCGACCCATCTTTGTCGCTCAACCCATCGATGCCAGCATCGCACAGAGCATACTGCTGCGCGTACACCAGAGGATGCTCGGCTCGGTCGAGCAAGTAATGGCAAAGAAAGCCTGCGATATAGGCCTTCGCCAAAGGGTGAGCGGCTTCCGGCAGGTACACCAGGCTCTGAGCGAGCGAAAACAGCAACGCGCTGGGATCGGCGTGGTGCATCAGGTTTCCCAGCTTGTGGTATTTGGCGGTAGTGGGGTTGGCTACACAGTAAAACAGCGGGTCAGGCCCCTGGTTTCCCAGCAAAAAGGCATTGCGTTCGCGTTCGTTGGAAACAACGCCAGCGGCCGCTTTAGCAAGAGCTTTGCGACCGAATTGGTCGTGAGTGATAATTGCTGGCATATACACCCCTTCGTTTCTTTACGGATATTTTAGATATCCCATATATATGCACCGTATACTGGTGTGCGTTTTATGATGCGTCCAAACGGGCGTGTGTTCAAGGACGAAAGGGTAACGATTATGGCGTTTGGGCTCACTAAAAAAGAGCTGAGCTGGGTTCTTTACGATGTGGGCAATTCGGCCTTCGTCATGCTTTCCACTGCGCTGATTCCCGTGTATTTCGCCTCCATCGCCGACCCTGGTTCTTCGGTGGTGGTTGCTTGGGGCTATGCCGAAACGGTTGCCTCGTTGGTTCTTGCCCTGCTCATGCCTGTGTTGGGCAGCCTTGCCGACTTGGCAGGCAACAAGAAGAAGTTTTTGGTTGGTTTTGCGGGCACTGGCGCGGTTGCCTGTGCTGCATTGGGCATCCCCGAGCATGCGCTTGCTTTTTTGGTCGTATATGTAATTGCCGCCATTATGCTGAATGGCTCAATGGTGTTCTACGATGCCTTCCTGGTGGATGCCACTACCGAAGAGCGCTACGACAAGGTTTCTTCCCACGGTTACGCTTGGGGTTACATCGGCTCGTGCATCCCGTTCATAGCATGCTTGGCGGTGGTTCTGGGAGGATCGAGCTTCGGCATCGATGCGAAGCTCGGCATGAAGATCGCGTTCATCATCACCGCCGCATGGTGGGTGGTCTTTACGGTGCCCGTTGCCAAGAACGTGAAGCAGTTGCACGGCAAAAAGCGCTCCGACCATGTGCTGCGCACCACTATTTCCGGCTTGAAGGGAACGGTGAAGAGCATCGTGAAGGACAAGCGTCTGCTGTTCTTCATGCTGGCGTTTTTCTTCTACATCGACGGCGTGCATACGGTAATCAAGATGTCCACCAGTTACGGCACCGACTTGGGCATCGACTCGACGCAGCTGGTGTTGGCGCTGCTGGTAACCCAGTTTGTGGCGTTTCCTTCCGCAATCGCTTATGGCAACCTGGCGAAACGCTTTGGAACCAAACGCATGCTGAAGGTGGGCGTACTTGCGTACTTCTTTATTGTGCTGTTCGCGGCGTTCTTCTTGAAGAGCGCGGTGGAATTCTGGATCCTGGCAATTTGCGTTGGCCTGTTCCAGGGTGGTATCCAGGCGCTTTCGCGTTCAGAGTATGGCAAGCTCATTCCGAAGGAGCGCGCCAACGAGTACTACGGGTTCTTCGACATTTTCGGCAAGTATGCTGCCGTTATGGGTACCTTCTTGGTAAGCGCCTTTACCCAACTTACAGGAAGCTCTTCGCTGGGCGTGCTTTCCATCGCCCTGCTGTTCATTGTTGGATTCCTGTTCCTGCGCGCTATGCCGGCCATGCTGGGGGATAGCTAGAAAACCTTTCGGCGTCGGACCGGGGGCGCTATTCCTCGTCGAAAAACTCCGTATCGGTATCCTTCTCCCCGCGATCTTTGAAGGTTTTGCGTGTGCGGTATTCCAAAATTGCCGCAATGATGGTGGTAAGAACCAGGCATGCCACAATAAGGCAGCCGATGCCTTCGATGGTTTCAAACAGGAAATGATAGAGCTCGGCGAAGTCCATGGGTTCCTCTCACGGATTTGTTCATTGCGCGAACGGGTAAGCCGCCTGCGCGTGCTAGGTGAATAAGAGTATACTAGCGCTACTGTTTTCAAACGGAAACATACCGTATAAAGCACGTCGAAAGGGCAGTCATGCTAGACATTCGGTTCGTCCGCGAACATCTTGATGAAGTCGCTACTGCGATGCAGAATCGCAATCATACGTGGGATTCTGCGCGCTTCCAGGAATTGGACGAGTCACGTCGTGCTTCAATTGCTAAGGAAGAAGAGCTTCAGGCAAAGCGAAATGCTATCTCCAAGTCCATCGGCAAGTTGATGGGTGAAGGCAAGAAGGAAGAAGCCGAGGCTGCTAAGGCTGAGGTTTCCGAGCTCAAGAACCAGATCGCTCAGTTCAGCGCCGAGCGCGCTGCAGCTGACGAAGGCCTGCGCGATATGCTCATGTCCACGCCGAACATGCCGGCTGATTCCACCCCGGTTGGCAAAGACGAAAACGACAACCCTGAGGTTCGTCGCTGGGGCACCCCGCGTAACTTCGAGGCTGAAGGCTTCGAAATGAAGCCTCATTGGGACTTGGGCGCAGAGCTCGGCATCATCGACGCCGAGCGTGCCGTAAAGCTCGCAGGTAGCCGTTTTGTGCTGCTGGGCGGCTTGGGCGCTCGTCTTGAGCGTGCGCTCATCAACTTCATGGCCGACACGCACACCTCCCGTGGTTACAAGGAATGGTGGTGCCCGGCTATGGCCAATGCCACCACGCTTACTGGTACCGGCCAGCTTCCTAAGTTCGAAGACGACCTGTTCAAAACCCGCGAAGGTATGTACCTCATTCCTACGGCAGAGGTGCAGCTCACCAATATCCATTCTGGCGAAGTGCTTGAGGCAAGCGAATTGCCCCTGAAGTACTGCGCCTTCACGCCTTGCTTCCGTGAAGAGGCTGGTTCTGCTGGACGCGACACCCGCGGCCTTATCCGCGTGCACCAGTTCGACAAGGTGGAAATGGTTAAGTACGCAAAGCCCGAAGAAAGCTACGACGATCTGGAGTCCATGGTTGCTGATGCCGAGAACATTCTGCAGCTTTTGGGCTTGCCTTATCGCGTAATCAGCCTTTGCACGGGCGATATCGGATTCTCCGCAGCTAAGACCTACGACCTGGAGGTTTGGCTGCCTTCCTACAACGCCTACAAGGAAATCTCCTCTTGCTCCAACTGCGAGGACTTCCAGGCGCGTCGCGCCAACATCAAGTATCGCGATCCCGAAAACTTCAAGGGTTCGCGTCTTGTTCACACACTCAACGGCTCTGGCCTGGCGGTTGGCCGCACCATGGCTGCCGTCATCGAGAACTACCAGCAGGCAGACGGCTCCATCAAGGTGCCCGATGTTCTGGTCCCCTACATGGGCGGTATTGAGGTTATCCGCTAAAGGATAGCCTGAAGGCATGGCGGAAAAGAACACAAGCAAGCGCCCTTCAGTGGTGGGGCGCAAGATGAAGGCTTCAAACGCTTCGGTTCCTAGCGCTTCTGCGGGCAAATCCGAAGGCTTGTTCCAAGATTCTTCGAAGGGCGCGGCGCATCCTATGCCGCGTCCTTCTATTCCCGAGGGCAAGAAGGCCAAGTCTTCCCTGAATGTGGAAACCGATTCGGTTTCCGAGAAAACGGGAACGCCTCGCATGAGCGCTAAGGCGAAGAGCCGCAAGCGTCGTCTTTCGCGGCGCTTTATGATAATTGCCTGTTCCGTTGTTGCGGTGTTGGCGATTGCCACGGGTTTGCTTTCGTGGAATCAGTGGCTGCGCTACGACGATACGGCCGACATTCAGGGAACGTGGGTTATCGACGGCAGCAGCGCAACCATCACCGTTACCGATTCTGAAATCAAGATGAGCGACGACGTCTCGTATTCGTATTCCCTTGATACATTCAACAAGACCATCAGCTTCTCGTTCGGCAAGTACACGGGCTCGGGTTCATATGCGTTTTCGCCTGAGCGCGACACGCTTGTTATCACCGAAGAAAACCCTGATAGCGAACAGGGGAAGGCGTCGACCAAATTGGTGAAGCAGCAATGAGCTGGTTGGGATCGAACGAAGGGGCGTGCTCTGGGGAGCTGCCCCTTCGTGCTTTACGGGTGCGTGTGCGCCCCGATAGGGTGGAGGTTGAAGTGGCGGTGGCAGCCGGGCGCTATGCGCAAACAGACTCCGACCTGATAGTGGAGTGCTTGGGCCGTGTGCCAACGCTTGGGCAGCACGCGTGTCGTAATAGCGTAGGCCCGGTATTTGCTTCAGTGATGAGGAACACCTCTACTCCGCATCTTCTTGAGCATTTGATCATCGATGCCCAAACTCGAGCCGCAAAAGACCCCAATAGGGTCTTTACGGGCACCACGCAATGGAGCGCGGGGGATGATCTTGTGGCGCATGTTGCTTTTTCCTATGAGGACGATTTGGTGGCGCTCAATGTGCTCAATCGATCACTCGCATTCTTAAATGGCGTGCTTATCCGCCAACGTGGCTGATATTGGCCCCATTTCTCCTTTAAGATAATAAAGTGAAGCGCATGTTGGAGCTGATGGCTGGGGCATCTGCGAATGTTCTGTCCGCACGCTCTTTGCTGCTGTGACTCCGGTTCCGGAAGCTTTATGCGCTTCGTTTCTTGCTCCATTGGCGAAGGCTCGTTTTTCCTGTTGGGCAAGAAGATACATCGAAGTTCGCATCGCGCCTATGGGGCCTGCTGCTGGTGGGTTTCCAATCGGCCTGTTGAAAGGACGAAAATGAAAATCGCGGTACTTATGGGAGGCTCTTCTGCTGAGCGAGACGCCTCATTGGAAAATGGCAAGCGTATCATTGCCGCCTTGGAAGAGGCCGAGCATGCTCCCGTTGCCATCGACGTGTCGGAAGACTTGGCGGCAACGCTTCGAGCCGAACGCCCCGATGCTTGCATCGTTGCAGTAGCGGGCAAAATGGGCGAAGACGGCACCTTGCAGAGCTTGCTGGATTTCTTGGGCATTCCCTATGTGGGTTCTGGCTCCGAGGTGTGTCGATCGGTTGCCGACAAAAGCTTGCTTTCTGCCCATATGCAGGCAGCGTGCGATTTCTCCGGCGAGCAAACCGTAGCTTCCTGGCCGCAGGGCTTCTGCTTTTCGAAGGTTGTGTTTGACGAACTGGGCGCATTTGGCGCCGTCGATCTGTTCGAGGACCGCATTCCCGGCGGTTATCCTTTGGCGGTAAAGCCCGCATGCGAGGGCCTTGCTTATGGCGTGCACAAGGCAAACGACAAAGAGGAATTGCGCGATGCTCTTCGCGATGCGTTCACTTTTGACGATAAGGTGATTGTCCAGCAGTGGGTTGAGGGCGTTGAGCTTTCAGTGTGCATTTTGGGGTCCGGTTGGGACGCTCATGCTCTGCCGCCTGTTGAAATCGTCCCGCGCAAGGGGCTTTATCTTACCGATGCTCGTCTAGGCAGCGATGCGGTCGATTTTTATGCACCTGTACGCTTGGAGTCGCTTTCCCATGACGAATCGACGGCCCAGGCTATCCGTTCTGAAATCGAGCGCGCGGCGCTTGAGGTTTACCGCGCGTTTGGCATGGAGAGCTACGGATGCGTCGACCTTATCTGGGACGGCGCCCAAGCGCAGGTTCTTGAGGTTAACGTAACTCCGAGCCTGGCAGAACGGTCCGTGTTCTCCGCTGCCTGCGAGGCGTCGGGGCTTTCTGTTCCTGCTGTGCTTGACAGGCTGATAGAGGAGTAACGGCGTAATCTATATTTCACCTCGGCAACAAGAGTGCCAGGTGAACGGTTCTGCTGCCTGAAGGCTGGCAGCGCCTTTATAATGACGGTATTGCAACCAATCTTTTGGGGAAGGTGTTCTATATGGGCAAGTTCGCAACATTTCTTATCGGTGGCGCTGTTGGCGCTGTAGCAGGCCTGCTTCTTTCGCCCCGTTCCGGCGCGGAAAACCGTGCGCTTTTGAGTGAAGTCGCAAACGAAAAGTGCGGCACTGTTTCCTGCCCGCCTCAGCTGCAGGAAAAGGCTGGTCAGTTTGTGGAAGCTGCTGCATCCACCTCCACCAAAGTGATCAATACCGTGGTAGACAACGGCGCTGAGGCTCGCAAGGTTGTTTCCGATCGCGTTCAGAAGTTCGCTCCTGCGCCGGTTCAGGCGTTCGACACCAATGGCGACGAGCTTCGTCAGAAGATCGATGCTGCTCGCGAGCGTATTGCAACCCAGGTTGCCAAGAACGCTGAAGCTGCGCGTGATGCTGCGGTAGACAAGGTTCCTGCTGTGCTCGATGCCGCTGCAGTGGCAAAGGAAACCGCAACGGGTGCTGCTCAGCATGCTGCCGAGGCTGTTCAGGGTGCTGCTGCAACCGCAGCCGATGCTGCCAAGGAAGCTGCCGATACTGCTCAGCATGCAGCTGCCGCAGTGGTCGAAAAGGTCCGTCCTTCCGACAAGTAGTACACGGTTCGGTGACGCTTCGTTTGCTGCAAGGATTTGCGATTACTGTAGAACAAGAACATGCGGTCTTTCGGGACTGCGGGAACGGCGGTTTGCACCGCCGTTCTTTATACCTGCGGGTTATTTACGAAAGGAATGCTCGGTGAAGAAAAGCGAATATCTTATCAGCGAGCTTCGCGGTGTACCGGTCTACGAGCCGGGGAAGAAGGGAAGGCCTTCTAAGCGTGTGGGAAAGGTGCACCATTTCGTATTTCATCCGAAGGCACGTCGCGTGGTCGGATTCACGGTAAAGCGTCCCGATATTGCGCTTATGGCCCACAGGTCCGACCTTTTTGTGGCCCTCGATGGCTTCGAAATCGAAGAAGGCCATATCCTTATCGACCCTAAAAGCTCTTCTGTTGGCAAAGCTGCCTGCAAACATCTGGGTGTTTCCTGGGATGAGTGCATTATGTGGCAGGGTCTCCCGCTTCTAACCGAAGCGGGCGATCGTTGCGGGTTCGTGGGCGATGTTCGTTTTGCCAGCGCCGATGGTGCCGTTAAGGTCGTTTCGGTCGATAGGGGCAAAACTGCCGATATCCTGTTGGGCTACACCGATATCCCCGCTTCCTTGGTGAAGGGTTTCAAATTGGGGGTCGGCGATAGGCTCAACAATGAAGATGGCGAAGATTTCCTTCGTGGTGCCATCATCGTTTCGCCTGAAGTACTCGATATGGCGCCCGAAGGCGGCCTGGCGGAAAAGGCCGGTTCGGCAAGTGCTGTGGTGAACGACAAGGCCTCGCGTGCGGCGGCCAACGTTTCTGCCAAAGTGAAGCCCGCCGCAGCGGAGGCAGCCCATAAAGCGGGCGAAGCGGTTAACGACGGCGCTTACAAGCTGGGCGTTCAGCTTTCCAAGACCAAGGGCATGTTCTCGAATTTCAAAGAAGAGTATCGTCGAGCTCGCAATGGCGAGGATAGCGAGGAATAATGGGCGGCGTTTCCGAGGAAACCGTTTCCGTATTCGGACACAAAATTAAGAAGAGCGATCTGTTCAAGCTTGTTGGCTTGGTGTTCTTTATTGTTCTGGTGTTTGGCGTTGTGGCTGCGTTGTGGCCAAGCCTCTCTCTTATTTTCGAACCCGACGGCCTTGATCAAATGATCGAGAGCATCCAGAGCCAGGGTCCTGTGGGCGTTTTCATCTTGCTCGGCCTTCAGTTGTTACAGATCATCGTTGCATTCATCCCCGGCGAAGTGGTGCAGGTTGCTGCGGGCATGCTCTATGGCCCCCTGTTCGGCACGCTCATCATCTTGCTTGGCTGCGTCATTTCCAGCTCTCTTATCTACGTGTTGGTTCACAAGCTGGGAGCTCCCTTTGTTCGGGCCATGGTGGACGAAAAGCATTTGGTGAAGTTCTACGAGTTTGAGCGCTCGGGAAAATTGAACCTTATCGTGTTCGTGCTCTTTCTCATTCCTGGCATGCCGAAAGACGTGTTCACGTATCTGATTCCCCTAACCAATATGCGCATGCGCGCGTTCCTGGTCCTTTCGACCGTGGGGCGAATTCCCGGCGTTATTATCTCCACGTATGCCGCTGCCGGTTTGGCGGAGGGCGATATTACCACGAGTCTCATCATTTTCGGCATTGCTGCCGTGCTCATGATCCTGGGCATTATTTTCCGTGACAGGATTATGTGTGTGCTGGGTACCCAGCGTGCGCTTCATAAGATGGATAAGGAACGCGAAGAAGAGCAGATAGAGAAAACCTTGCGCGAATCCCTTCAGCAGGAAGACGAAAAGAGAGCAGAGTAGCATGGCCGGCAGGGAACAGGAGCCAATTGCGTATTCTTCGGAATCGCAACCAGGGGGCTCTGCCACACAGTCGTCGGGGAGCTCTGCCCAGTCCGCCGAAGCGTTTCGCGCTTCCCCCGTGCAGCCGCACTATGCGGCGCCTCTTGCTTCGCGTGACCATGTGGCAGCTGGGTTTCTGGCTCTGCTCCTTGGTGTTTTCGGCGTTCATAAGTTCTATTTGGGCTACAATGCCCAAGGTTTCACGTTGCTCGCCCTCACTGTTATCGGTGGGCTTTTCACCTTCGGAATAGCCACGGGGGTTGTTTGGATTGTCTCGGCGATAGAAGCTATTGCTTATTTCTCGAAAAGCCAGAGTGAGTTCGAGCAAATATACGTGTATGGCAAACGTGAATGGTTTTAGCCCTTTAGGCTTCGCTGAGCGGCCTTCTGTTTCTTGTACGGCGAGAAATGAGTGAGAGTTCGTTCATATTTGCGAAGCTTTTTGATTGGAAGATGTTGCCTATGGGGTTTATCGTGCGATGTCGCTATGTCTGCGTCGATAGCACGATATAATAGTGACATCGTGTGTATTCATGCCTTTAAGGAGGAACATTATGCCCACCATCACCCGTGATCAGGTTAAAGTCCCTGCGGACGTTATGCCTGAAGCTCGTGAGACGTACATTGACAACTACATGAAGGCAACCCGTGGTACGGGCCGCCTGATGCTTTTTGCTTGCGACCAGAAGGTTGAGCACCTGAACAAGGACTTCTACGGCGAGGGAATCGACATCTCCGATGCCGAGCCCGAGCATCTTTTCGAGATCGGTTCTCAGGGAACCATCGGTGTTCTTGCTGGTCAGCGTGGTCTTGTTGCTCAGTATGCTCCCGACTATCCGGAGATCAACTACCTTATCAAGATGAACTCCAAGACCAACCTGGTTAAGGGTTCTCAGGACGATCCCTATAGCCCCCAACTCTATGATTTGGAAGCTGTTCTGGCTATGCGCGAAGCTGGCGTGAACATCGTTGGCCTTGGCTACACCATCTACCTGGGCTCCGAGTACGAGTCCACCATGATGGCTGAAGCTGGCGAGCTTATCGCAGAGGCTCATGCTGCTGGTTTGCTGGTTGTGCTGTGGATCTACCCCCGCGGCAAGGCTGTTGCTGACGAAAAGGATCCCGATCTGATCGCTGGCGCAGCTGGTGTTGCTCTGTGTCTCGGTGCAGACTTTGTAAAGGTTAACCCTCCTCATGAAGTTGAGGGCCAGACCTCTGCAGAGGGTCTTGCTATCGCTTCCAAGGCTGCTGGTCGTACGGGCCTGGTATGCGCTGGCGGTTCCAAGGCAGACGCTAACGTATTCCTTACCGAGCTGCACAACCAGATCCACATCGGTGGTGCTTGCGGTAACGCTACGGGCCGTAACATCCATATGCGTTCCACCGAAGAGGCAATCCGTCTGTGCAACGCTATTTCCGCTATCACTCTGGGCGACTGGAGCGTTGAAGACGCTGAGGCTGTATTCCGCGGCGAAAAGACTTTCGCACTCTAAGAGGAGCAATAACGCTGCACGCCGTTCTGGCGCACAGGGAAATCTCAAAGGGCAAGGCATGGCACGAAGGCCAATGTCTTGCCCTTTTTTAATTCTCCCGTACTCGCCAGGACGGCGCTCGTTGACTTACTGGCGAACTGGGAATATAGGGACAGGTACCGTTTTCCCGCCCGACAAACAAGGTCCTGCTTGCAACCAACTTTGCAAGCAGGACCTTTCTTTGCGTGTTATGCCCGGGCGGGAAAACAGTACCTGCCCTAATATCTATTTTGGTTTGGGCTGCTAGACGCGTTCAACGCGAACTTTATCCGGGCTCGCTACCAAAGAAACGCGAAAAGGGTGCGAAGGGGAAGAAAAACTCTTGCGAATATGGCAATAGCTTTATGCTCAACAATGAAATTGCAGGTGAACAAGAAGTTTCCTCTGCCATAGTTTCCCCAACGTGGGTCGCGTTGGAGGGTGAGCTGTGATTGCGTTGCTAATCGCTATATTTTGCTTGTTCGTTCTTATAACGATACGTGATGTGCGCTATCGATTGGTGTATGGGGAAGATCTGCTGCTGTTGGTGTCGCTGCGCATCTTTGCTGGAGCTCTTTCTCTATATCCTGATGAATTTGGTTTGCAAGCGCATCAATGGGGATTTGCCACTTTAGGCGTTTCGATTTTGGTGTCATGTATTGCCGCAGCATTGTTTTGGGCGTTGGGGCAGCTGGTATCTAAGCTTTCGTGCAACGCTTCCCTAGGAGGGGGAGACGTGCTGCTATTGGCTGCATGTTGCCTGTTTGTGGACCTTGGCAATCTGGATAGCTACGTTCTGCTTGTTGCATTGATGGGTATTGCTCTTGCCTTGATTTGGCTGATCGCAAAGAAGAGCAAAACCTTTCCCTTCGCCCCGGCTTTGGTATGGCCCTGTTGGCTTCTGCTGGTTCTGTAGGCATGGGATCTGCGGAATCTGCCCTATTGCGGAGATCAGCCATCACGAATCGGCGGAATCCGCCCCGTTGTGGTGATTTACCCATTGCGAATCGGCGGAATCCGCCCCGTTATGGCGATCTGCCCATTACGAATTCGCGGGATTTGCTCTGTTGCGGCGATTTGCATGTTGCAAAAACAAAAATCCGAGTGTTTTTGCAACTTTTTTGCGATTAGGGACTCCCTTCTGCCTTCGCAAAGCGGAAATGAGCCGTTTTGCGGCCGATTCGCTGCGTTTTTTGGCCGAAATCCGCGTTTTGGCGCCCCGCGGCAATCCCTAATCGCAAAAAAGTTGCATTTTGGTCCGCATTTTTTTGTTTTTGGGGTCCCAGAACGACTCTGTCGGCCAAATTGCTCCGAGGCACATTTGCTTGCATTCCGAGGATGGCTATGGGTGGGGGAGGCTTGAGCGCGGAAAACAAAAAAGGCTTGCTAAAAGCAAGCCTTTACCATGCGAAGTGGTGCCCGAGGCGGGATTTGAACCCGCACGTCTTTCGACAACGGTTTTTGAGACCGCCGCGTCTGCCGTTCCGCCACTCGGGCGCAGGACTGCATTATACCTAAAACCAGAGAATTCGTCATCAGAAACGAATTATTCATAATCCCTCTGTGGGAAATTTTTCTGGCTTTCCATCAGTTTCCTTTAACTAGCTATAAGCAATCCGTAGAGCGGGATTTCTTGCAGTGTGCGCTAATACGGGAGCATAATAACCTCTTAGCCAGTTTTTGGCTCATGTTAGGAGGATTAAATACCATGATCAATGAAACCATGTACGGTTTGGGCAACGCCCCTTCTGCAATCCGCGAGCTTTTCGCGTACGGTCTTGAGCGAAAGGCTCAGATTGGCGAAGACAAGGTTTTCGATTTCAGCATCGGTAACCCCAGCGTCCCGGCTCCTGACAAAGTTGCAAAAACCATGCATGAGTTGGCTGACATGCCCCCTGCTCAGCTGCACGCGTATTCTCCCGCTTCCGGCTTGGAAGAAACCAAAACGGCGATTGCAGACAATCTTAATCGCCGTTTTGGCACCGATTACGCTGCCAAGAACTTCTACCTCACCACAGGCGCTGCTTCCTGCCTTTCTTGCTGCATCAAGGCGGTTATTGTCGATCCTGGTGACGAAATCATCGTTATCTCGCCTTATTTCCCCGAGTATCGTGTCTGGATTGAGGCTGACGGAGGTACCTGCGTAGAGATTCCTGCACGCAAGGACAACTTCCAAATCGACTTAGACGCACTTGCGGCGGCTATCAACGAACGCACTCGTGCTGTCATTATCAATTCGCCCAACAACCCAGTAGGCGTGGTCTATACGCGCGAAACCCTTGAAGGCTTGGCCGAGGTGCTGCGCACGAAGCGCAAGGAATTCGGCAGCTCGCTGTTCCTGATTTCCGACGAGCCGTATCGCGAGCTTGCATATGGGCCGGAAGTTTCCTGGGTTCCCTCCATCTACGACAACACTTTGGTGTGCTATTCCTGGTCGAAGTCCCTTTCCCTTCCGGGCGACCGCATCGGTTATGTTTTGGTTCCCAACGAAGTTGAAGAATCCGAACGAGTGATGTTTGCCGTTGCTGGCGCAGGTCGCGCATTGGGCTACATTTGCGCCCCCGTGTTCTTCCAGCGCGTGATTGCCGCGTGCGTCGATGAGCCGGTGAACGCATCTGCCTATGCCGCTAATCGCGAGCTGCTCACTCAAGGCCTCGACGAGTTGGGCTATCACTACATTGCCCCCGATGGAGCCTTCTATCTGTGGATGCAGGCTTTAGAGCCCGGTGCTCAGGCGTTTTCCGACAAGGCGAAGGAGCACGAGCTGTTGCTGGTTCCTTCCGACAGCTTTGGCGTTGGCGGCTGGGTGCGCGTAAGCTACTGCGTCCCCGCCGATGTTATCCGCAATTCCATGCCTGCCTTTGCAGCGCTTAAGCGTGACTATGAATAGGGAGCTCGATCCCATCAAGGGTGCCATCTTCGATTGCGATGGCACCCTTCTTGATTCCCTGGGCGCTTGGCGCGGCTTGGAGGATGAGGTGTCCCGATTGGCGGGCGTTACGGTAACGCCTGAAGAGCACAAGATGTTCACTACATTCACCATCCCCGAAGTAGCGCGTTACTTCCATGAGCAGTATGGACTTGCATCGAGCATGGAAGCGGTTATGGGCATTATGGACGAGTACATGATGTCTTACTACGAGCGCGCCCATCTTATGCCTGGTGCCGAGGCTATTCTGGAATCGTGTGCACGAAACGATGTGAAGATGAGCATGGCCTCTTCCAGCAAGCCGCAGTTCCTATGGGCGGGCGCTAGGGCAACAGGCATCGCCGATTATTTCAGCGCTATCGTTTCGGTTGAGGAAGTGGGCGCCTCGAAGCGCGAGCCCGCAGTGTACGACCGTGCTCGTGAGGCTATGGGAACGGAAAGGGCTCTTACCTGGGGGTTTGAGGACGCCCTGTATGCTATGGACACCCTTGTGAGGGCAGGCTATCCCGTATTCGGCCTCTACGACGAGGCGCATGGTGTGCCTCAATCTGAAGTGGAGAAACGGGCTCGATTGGCGGCACCGACGCTCGAGAGCGTCGCCGTTCGTGAGGGAAATCTTGTTGTAGGCTAGCTTTTGCCCATCCCGTTTATGGCAGGAAGGTAACTTGGGTTAGCGAAAGGCCGCAAGTGTGGGTTTCTCCCGTGTGGTGGATTCCGTGGGGGACGCGCGCCTAGTGGTTGGACCGTGCGGATTCGCCCACTAAGCGGATGTCGCAAATCGCGCTTTAACGGGGCCTTTTCGCTGGAGCGGTATAGACTCCTGTTGTTTGAAGGAACGTTGGGCGGTGCGCTATTGCTTGCCCAGCTCGTTTTCCAGCTTGTAGTAGAGACGTCGGCCCTCGATGATGGCGCCTTCGAGCTCGGAAGGGTTTTTCATCAGGGAGGGCAGAATGGATTCTCCTGTCATGGAGGCGATGTCTTCCGGCGTGTAATCACGAACCGAATATCCGGACGCTTCCAGGATCAGCTCTTTGCGATGCTTTGCGTGGTAATGGTGCTGCAGGCCTTCGTTGGTGGACAGGATGACGACCGTTTGCTCATCTGCGGGGCGTTCGAAAAAAGCACCTTCTTCGATGCCGCGCTCGATGATGGCAATCAGCGTTCGGTAGAGCTTGCGATAACGGTCGAAGAAAACCTCAAACCCGGAAGGGTTTTCGTTTGCGATGGTCTCTAGTTCCCAAAAATCAAAGGGAAGCTCACATTTATGCACGATGTCGAAAGCGATAAGGGCGTAAAGCTGCGCTGCGCGATTTGAACTATGCGCTTCAAGCTCTTCGGCGGTGGGGATGGCCTCGTTAGGATTAAGAATGCTTTCAATAAGCGCTTCTTTCGAAGCGAAATAGTAGTAGAAAGACGAAGGATCAACTCCGGCTTGACGAGCGATTTCGCTCATGGAGGTGCGCGTATAACCTTTGGTGCGGAAAAGCCCAATGGCAACGGCAATAATATTATTGCGGGTCTCCTGGCTTTTCGCGCGCGTTTTGGTGCGTGAGTTTGCCATGATTCCCCTTTCTCAGCTGTGGCTTCAGTAAGCTTCCATTATGCCAAATCGCAGAAGAGGTATCTAACGTTTTGAGGCAAAGGCCTGTTTTTGATTTAAATGGAACAGGAAAGGTTCCATTACTTGAATTAATCGGTTCCTAAGATGGAATTCATGATGCCAGAGACGATGGAGATAACGATGGAGGCAACAAATCCTGATCCAAACGAATCAATAACGAATCCAGCACCAAACAACGCATTGCCCATGGAGGCGGCAACATACAGAAGAATGGTATTGATTACCAGGTAGAACACGCCCAGCGAAAGCACGGTTATAGGGAGGCCGATAAGCTGGAGGAAAGGCTTTATGGTCATGTTCAAAAGGGCAATGATGAGTGCCATTACGGCAATGGAGCCCCATGAGCTTCCCGCTCCAACGATGTCGATGCCGGGAACAAGCCAGACGGCAACGCCGACCGCAATGAAAATCGCAATTGTGCGCAAGATGAACTGCATGGCAAAGCTCCATTTCCCTTGTAGGCATCATTTACAATAAACACGCTAGCAAAGCATCTTACGGCAGCGCAAGGCGCGCTGCCTCTTTGTTTCCCTCGGGTAGGAATTGGAAGGAAAGCCCTTGATGATAGACGCAATAGAAAAGACTATTCGTACTCAGGGCCTGTTTAGTGCTGCAACTCCCGTAATCGCCATGGTTTCGGGTGGATCTGATTCGACGGCATTGGCATACCTTATCAGCGACCTTTACAAACGCGGTCTTGTGGGACAGCCCGCTATCTTGCACGTCAACCACCTTCTTCGGGGTGAAGACGCCTATGCCGATCAGAGGTTCGTGGAAAAGCTTGCTGCTCGTTTGGAGATCCCGTTCTTCTCGTGCGAGATCGACGTGGCGGCTTTGGCCAAGGCGACCGGCGGCAACGAAGAGGCTATCGGCCGAAATGAGCGCTATCTGGCAGCGCATGAAGCCCTCGAAAGCCTGTGCCGCCATGTGATGATTCCCGTTTCGGAAGGACGCATTGTTACTGCGCACACCCAAGACGACAGGGTGGAAAACTTCTACATGCGATCCATCGTAGGCACGGGCCCTGGCGGTTTTCGCTCCATGCTGTACGCCAACGGGCCGGTGGTACGTCCTCTGTTGGACGTATCTCGTCAGGCGCTACGCGATTTTATGAACGATATTCCCGCTGACGAGGCAGTGTTTGACGAAGAAGGGAACCGTTGGCGCGAAGATGCCACCAACGCCCACACCGATAGGTTCCGCGCATTTGTGCGCCATGAGATAATCCCGAAGGCGAAGGAGCGCAACGGGCAGCTGCTCGATACGCTCTGTCGCACCATGAACCTCATTGCCGACGAAGACGATTTCCTTGATTCTTTGGCGAGCGAGGCAACTGAGAGTAACTTGGAGTGGATTGGCGGTGACGGGGAAGGCTCGTTCGATGGATGTCGCTTGCTTCCTTCTTTCGGTGCGGTTGCGCGTCCGCTGCAGCGTCGTATGGTGATGGCGGTGCTCGAGGCGTTTATCGGAAGCGAGGGACGCATTGAATCGGCGTCGGTTGAGGCGATCCTTTCTGCGTTCGATGAGGAAGGCGCTCCCATCAGCGGTTTTGTTACCAATGTACAGGGGAATTTGGCGGTAAGCGCTAACAAGCAAGGCGTTTTGGTAGAGCCGATGGCCGTATTCCGTGCACGCCGGAAGCCCAACCGCGCATAACGAGCGTTCGGGCGTTGAAGTGTATCGCTTGCCTGAAATTGCCCGAAATTGCGCCAACTGCGATTAAGAGTACCGGCAATTGGCCTAAAAGGAGAATTACATGCCTGATACAACTACTATTCCCGTAAATGTCATTCTGGCTTCGAACAGCCCTCGTCGAAAGCAGCTGCTCGAAGAAGCGGGCGTTAAGTTTACGGTGTATACCGGCTCCACCGAAGTAGACGAATCGCTCGATGCAGATCAACGCTCGCAGCCCTCTGAAGCGGTAAAGAAGCTTGCAGAGCGCAAAGCGGGTTCGGTTATCCAGGACATTTTGGCTGAAAACCCTGTGGGCTTAGGCATCGTTATCGGCGCCGATACCACGGTGGTGCTCGATGGGGAGATGCTGGGTAAACCCTACAGCGCAGACCATGCACGCGAGATGTTGGGCCGTCTTTCGGGTCGAACGCATGAAGTGATCACGGGTGTTTCCGTGTGGCTCGTTATGCTCAACGAGTCGGAGGAAAAAGGCGGCGACGGCAATGTTTCGTTGGCCTTCCGCTCGTTCTCCGAAACCAGCACGGTTACCTTCAAAGAGCTTTCGACCGAAGATATCAACGCTTATGTTGCCACGGGCGAAACCATCGATAAGGCAGGTGCCTATGCCATTCAGGGCAAGGGCCGCAGGTTGGTGGAAAGCTACGACGGCGACTTCAACAACATTGTCGGCTTGCCCGTCGATACGCTTCTGAAGAACTTCCCTGAAATCATGCAGGAAACCATCGAAGCCGAGGTTAAGCCAAAAGAATAATCGCAGTTGATGCATAGCTTGCGCGCCGCCATTCCCTCCAAGAGGGGTGGCGGCGCTTTAGTACAGTGAAGATTTATTGCAAAACAGCCACAGGCACCTTTCCGCAAATGTGCTTAGGAAAGCTTTTGTTACACTGAAGTACTGTCTATACCCGTATTTACTCCACCTATCGGTGGGAAAAGAGGCTTTCGTGGAGAAGCATCCCAATCTTGAGCGCATCCTTTTTTCCGAGGATGAGATTCGTACGCGTGTAAAGGAAATGGGCGCACAGATTACCGAAGATTATGCAGGTAAAAGCATCGTGGTGATTTCGGTGCTGCGAGGAGCGGCTATCTTCATGGCTGACTTGGTTCGCGAAATCCACCTGCCGGTTGAAATGGACTACATGGCCATTTCTTCTTACGGCAACGGCATGAAGAGCTCCGGCGTGGTTCGTATTATCAAAGACCTCTCCAGCCAGATCGAAGGCCGTCACGTGCTTATCGCTGAAGACATCCTGGACAGTGGCCTTACCCTGCGCTACCTCATTAAGAACCTCGAGTCGCGCAACCCTGCTTCCATCGAAGTGGCAACGCTTCTTCGCAAGGACACTCCCAATCAGGCAGATATCAAGTGCAAGTACATTGGCTTTGAATGTCCCGATGAATTTATTGTTGGCTATGGCCTCGACTACGCCGAGCGTTATCGCAACCTTTCCTGCATCGGCGTGTTGAAGCCCGAAGCAACCCAGGAATAACGTCCGTTGGTTCGATCGAAGGACATAAGGAACTAATAACCTATGGCACAAACACCCAATCAAAAGAAGCCTAATCACAGTAAGCCCCCCTTGCCCAAGCAGCCCAATCGCTCCAATATCGTTACGCTGGTTGTGTTCTTGGCCGTTGGTATTTTCTTTGCCGTGATGATGACCCGTACCATGACGGCGACGAACGGTATTACCCAGACCGACGAATTGGTAACGTCTGAGTTTACCCAGGCTGTCGAGCAGGGTCGCGTGAACACTGCTGTTTACGACACCGGCTCCTATACCATTACGGGCACCTACTACCCTGCCGCTACGGCAGGCGAGGCCACAACGGATGCGTTCAACACCGCATTCAACGCGTTGAACTCCGGAATGGCAAGCACCACGGGCGCTCGTCCCACCATCGTGCAGACGCAGGAGCTTGCTGCCTCCAAACTTGGCTCCGAGCATAACTACACCTGCACATGGGTTGGCTCCGATTCACTGGGTCAGCTTATGGCGGCGCATCCTTCCATTCAGTACAGCGTGCGCTTGGCATCGCCTTGGGGTTCCATCCTGGCATCGATTCTGCCCATTTTGATCATTGCCGGCCTGCTGCTGTTCTTCTTCTCCCAGATGAACAAGGCAAACAACTCGCAGATGTCATTCGGCAAGGCGAAGGTGAAGAAAAGCGTTGAGGAGCATCCCGACGTTCACTTCTCCGACGTTGCCGGTGTTGATGAAGCGGTTGAGGAAATGCAGGAGATCAAGGACTTCCTGGAAAACCCTGCAAAGTATCAGTCTCTTGGTGCAAAGATTCCTCGCGGTTGCCTTTTGGTGGGCCCTCCGGGTACTGGTAAAACCCTGCTTGCGCGTGCTGTTGCCGGTGAAGCGGGCGTTCCGTTCTTCAGCATCTCTGGTTCCGACTTCGTGGAAATGTTCGTAGGCGTGGGTGCTTCCCGTGTACGTGACCTGTTCAAGCAGGCAAAGGAAGCTTCTCCTTCGATCATCTTCATCGACGAAATTGACGCCGTTGGCCGTCAGCGTGGCGCTGGTTTGGGCGGTGGCCACGACGAACGCGAGCAGACTTTGAACCAGCTGCTTGTTGAAATGGACGGCTTCGAGGCCAACGATTCCGTTGTCCTTATTGCTGCAACCAACCGCGCCGACGTTCTTGACCCGGCCCTGCTTCGCCCGGGCCGCTTCGACCGCCAGATTGTCGTTGACGCTCCTGACGTAAAGGGTCGTGAAAAGATCCTGAACGTTCACGCTGCCAACAAGCCCCTGGCCGATGATGTTGACCTTGCCAGCATCGCTAAGCTCACCCCTGGCTTCACGGGTGCCGATTTGTCCAACTTGCTCAACGAGTCGGCAATTCTTACGGCTCGTCGCAACAAGCACATCATCACTAACAAGGAAGTTCAGGACTCCATGGAGCGTGTTATCGCTGGTCCTGAACGCAAGGGTCGTGTTCTCGACGAACGTACGCGCAAGACCATCGCGTACCATGAATCGGGTCATGCTTTGGTTGGCCACATGCTTGAAGGCGCTGACCCTGTTCATAAGATCTCGATCATCTCTCGTGGTCGCGCCTTGGGTTACACGCTTTCCATCCCTGACGAAGACAAGGTGCTCAACAGCCGCAACGAAATGCGTGACGAGCTGGCCGTGTTCCTTGGTGGTCGTGTTGCCGAAGAGCTGTTCTGTGACGACATCACCACGGGCGCTTCCAACGACCTTGAGCGCGCAACGAAGATGGCTCGCGCTATGGTTACCAATTACGGCATGAGCTCCGACTTGGGCGTGCAGGTGTTCGGCCAGCCCAATCACGAAGTGTTCTTGGGCCGCGATTATGGCAACACGCAGGATTACTCCGACGATACGGCTCGTCGCATCGACGACGAGGTTGCTCGCATCATGAAGGAAGCCCACGATCGTGCGGTGGAAATTCTTTCCTCCAAGCGCGACCAGATGGACCTTATGGCTACCGTTTTGCTTGAGCGCGAAACGATTGACGGTGATGCTTGCCAGGCATTGCTTAACAACCGTTGGGCAGAGTACCTGCAGGAAGAACAGGCCAAGGAAGCTGAAGGCAAAAAGCCAGAGCTTGAAACTGCTGAAGATGCCCCCGCCGATGTTGCTGCACAGCAGGAACAGCAGGCCACTGCAGTAAGCGAGGCAACACCCACAAAGCCTGAAGCCCCTGATGGGGGAGCGTCGGGTCCCGAATCGGGCAACCAACAGTAATGGTTAGCAACGCCCCGGGCCATACGGCCTGGGGCGTGGTTTATAAGGAGCAAAACTATGATTTGGCGCTGTGGACGCTACCCCTTTGATTCCCGCACCCCCGTTATCATGGGCATTTTGAATGTGACCCCCGATTCATTTTCCGATGGTGGTTCGTACGCCAACGTAGAAGAGGCGGTTGCTGCTGCCCAGAAAATGGTTGATGAGGGCGCTCTCATCATCGATGTGGGCGGTGAGTCTACGCGCCCTGGCGCAAATCCTGTGTCTGTCGAAGAAGAGCTTTCTCGCACTATCGAGGTAGTGAAGCAGCTGGCTGAAAAGGATATATGCGTAAGCATAGATACCCGCCATGCCGAGGTGGCAAAGGCGGCAGTTGAAGCGGGCGCAAGCATCATCAACGATGTAACGGGTTTCCGTGATCCCGCCATGGTTGAGGTTGCCAAGGGATGCGATGTCGGCTTGGTGGTAATGCATATGCTGGGCGACGACCCGCGCACCATGCAGGACGAGCCCCAGTACGACGATGTGGTTGCGGAAGTATGCGAATACCTCTCAAAGCGTGCTGCCGAGCTTGAAACTGCCGGCATTGCTCATGATCGAATCTGCCTTGATCCTGGTCCTGGCTTTGGCAAAACCGCCAAGCAGACCATTGAGCTTATGCGTAACTTCCAGGAGCTAGTGCATCTGGGGTATCCCACAATGGTTGCCGTTTCCCGAAAGAGCTACATCGGCTACGCCTATGACATCGACGACCCCAAGGAACGCGATGCTGCTTCTGCTGCAGAGGCGCTGATGGCATGCGAATTGGGCGCTTCGGTAATTCGTACGCATAATGTGGCGCTAACCGAAGAGTCGCTAAAGGAAAACCTGCGGCCCTATGCGTTTATCGGCCTTGGTTGCAACGTTGCTTTGGTTGCCGATGAAGGCGAGGAACTCGAGGGCAAGAAGGCAATGCTCAGCCAAGCTATCACCGATATGTGTCTGTTGCCCGATTCTCAGATCATCGATGTTTCCAGCTTCTATGAAAGCGAGCCTGCTTATGTGGAAGACCAGGACTCGTTCGTTAATGCAGTGCTTATCTTGCGTACGGGCTTGCCCCCGCAAGAGCTCCTGCGCTATCTGAATATCATCGAAGACAGGCTGGGTCGCATCCGCGAAAAGAAGAACGGTCCGCGCACGTGCGATCTGGATATCCTTGATTACCAGGGCTATGTGTCCGACTTGGAAGTGCTGACTTTGCCTCATCCGCTCCTTACCGAACGTGATTTCGTGGTAAAGCCACTGCTTGAGATTGCTCCTAACCATGAGCTTTCCGATGGCACGAAAGTCACACTTGATACCGTAACGGTGGGCAAGGCGTGGAAGTGCTAAGCCAGTCCGAACATCAAACCTGCGGCCGTGTTGCAAAAGGTGCCCCCTCGGTGGCGCCTTTGCGTCCGGCCGTTTCTTCTTTCTGGGATTTGCACGCCTATGCATGCGTCCGTTCGACGAACGAGCTCGTGAAAGAAGCTCTTCGTCAGGGTGTGCCTGAGGGATATTGCGCAACTGCCTTGGAGCAAGAAGGCGGCTATGGGCGTCAAGGGAGGGTTTGGACCAGTCCTTTGGGCGGTGTATACACTTCGTTTGCGTTGCGACCTAACGTGCCGCCTCAAATGCTCCCTACCTTGAGCTTGGTGGCCTCATTGGCGGTAGCCGACGCCCTTGAGCAGGTGCGTCCAAGCTGTAGCCCGCTTATCAAGTGGCCTAATGATGTGCTTTGTCCGCAGGGGAAACTCGCAGGCATTTCGCTTGAGGCTTTAGCTGGCGGCGTGTGCGTTGGTGTGGGGGTCAATGTGTATGAGCCTTTTGCCAAACGCGAAGTTGAGGGGAAGTACTCCTTGGCGTATCTGCAAGATGGCGTTGTGGAAGCGGATCTTTCCGCGGAGCAGCGTTCCGTCATGACTCAGTTGGTTGAAAGCATGCTTGAAGCGATGAAGAGCCGCTACGGGCGCTGGCTCCAGGAAGGCTTCTCGGCTTTTATCGATGAGTACAGCCAGCGCTTCGCTTACCGCGACAAGCGGGCATCCCTCGCGCTTATCAATGGAGATAAAACCATCGAGGGGGTAATTCGTGGCGTCGATAGCTTAGGGCGCTTGCTCGTTGAAAACGATGTTGGGGCGATTGTCCCCATGAGCTCGGGCGAAGTGCATGTGACTTCGTTTCAAAGTTAACCTGGAGCTGTTGGCCTAAAGCAGCAGAGACTTCAAACCGATAAGAATGAGCACGGCACCGCCAATGATGGTGGCTTTTTCGCCGAGTGCGTTACCGAAGCGCTTACCGATAACCAGGGCAACGATGCAGGTAAGTGCCGTAGTGACGCCGATGATGCCCGAAGAGGTGAGTACGTTTACTTCCAGGGCGGCAAAGCTTACGCCAACCGCTAGGGCATCAATGCTGGTGGCAACTGCCTGGAACAACAGTACGGGCATGGTGAGTGTTTGCTCGGATGCCTCTTCGCCCTCTTCTTCATGGAAGGCGTCCCAGATCATCTTTCCGCCGATGAATCCCAAGATCACAAAGGTAATGATGCCAGCATATTGGGTGATGAAATCGCTTACCAGCTGACCCAGGACAAACCCTACAACGGGCATGAGGAACTGGAAAAAGCCGAAAGCAAGGGGCATGGAAAAGCTGCGGGCGCGTGAGATGTTAGGATAAGCAAAGCTGTTGGAGATGGTAACGGCAAACGCATCCATGGAGAGTGCTAGGCCAAGTATGACGATTTCGACAATGCTCACGGCAGTCCTTTCTTGTGTGCAAACCTGTATTTTCCCTCATGGCAAGCCGCTTGCTGACTAGGCGGTCAACATGACACACATTTGATAAATACATGCATTTTGCCTAGGGGATATGGCGGTATTTAAGCTGCGTTATCAGAATAGGCAGAGCAACTGATTGGCTGCATGCGTTAAGGCAGGCGGCCTGGAACAATAATGAAACATGAGCGAAAGGTATCGAGCCCGTATGGCCGAAGAACAGATTCGGGGAGAACAAAAAGAGCATCAGGGGGCACATTTCGAAGAGGGCACTATGCGCAAGCATGTTGCTGGGGGAGCAGCTGCTAAAGGCAACGACCGTACCGCGCGTATGGGAACGGGTCCCATTCCGAAATTGGTGTTGGAATTTGCCATTCCCTCTATCGTGGGCATGCTGGTTAACGGTGCCTACAATGTAATCGACTCCATCTTCCTTGGCCAGGCTATGGGCGAGATTGGCCTTTCGGTGGCAACTGCCGCCATGCCGCTGATGACCATCTTCATGGCGTTGGGCATGCTTATCGGCAACGGCGGCAATGCGCTTGCTGCACTGCGCTTGGGCGAAGGCAACAAGCAGGCTGCTGAAAAAAGCCTGGGCAATACGGTGTGTCTTGGCATCATCATTGCGATTGTAGTGGCGATAATCGCCTGCATTCCGCCCTGCATGGAGGCGCTCCTTTCGCTTTCGAGCGCTACGCCTGAAATCCACGATTACACCTACTCGTTTATTCAGATCATCGCTTTCGGTGTTATCTTCCAAATCATCGGCATGGGTGTGAATAATTTCATCCGTACGGCAGGTGCGCCAAACCGCGCCTTGCTTACCATGGTTATCGGCACGTTTTCCTGCATCATTCTGAACTACCTGTTTGTGTTGGTTTTCGGATGGGGCGTTGTGGGCAGCGCGCTGGCAACCGTGCTTGGCCAGGGAGTTTCCTGCGTTTCAGTATTGTGGTACTTCCTGTTTACCAAGAACGTTGCATTCAAGCTATACGCACGCAACTTGAAGCTCGACGCCGAAGTGGTAGGATTCATTTTATCTTTGGGCGCTGCCAGCTTCATCATGCAGATGGCTATGTCGGTCATCAATTTCCTTGTTAACTATCTGTTGGTGTTCTATGGTGCGCAAAGCCCCTTGGGCGCCGAGGCCGCGCTGGCGTCTATCGGCGTTGTACAGCGTTGCGCCATGTTTACCGTGCTGCCTCTTATCGGTACTGCAGTGGCGATTCAGCCGCTGCTGGGATTCAACTACGGAGCGGGACTTATCTCGCGCGTGCGCGAAACCGTGCGTTTTGGCATCCTGATGGCCACGGTTATCGGTACCTGCATGTGGATCATGATTATGCTGTTCTCGGGCGATATCGTAAGCTTCTTCGGTATTCGTGCTGATGGCCTGCGTGACTTCACCGCTTTTGCGCTGAAGATTCAGTTGCTTGTGCTCCCGGTTGTTGGCTTCCAAATTGTGGTGGGCAACTACTTCCAGGCAACGGGACAGCCGATGAAATCTATCATCCTTTCCCTTACCCGTCAGGTTCTGTTCCTTATTCCCTTGTATATCGTGCTGCCCATCGTGCTGCCCATGCTGGTGTTTACGCTTACCGGTTTGGATGCTTTGTATTTTGCGGTGCCGATTTCCGATTGTCTATCTGTTGTTACTGCGGCGGCATTCCTTGCGTTTGAGATGCGCCGTTTGAAGCGCGTTGAGGCAGGGGAGGAAACGTCTCGTTTTGGCAAGGGCGCGAAGCAATCGTAGACACTTCAGATTCCATGCGGGTTTCGCTTGTGGGTTGGTTGGCAGCCTGTGCTAGTGGATGATTGTCATACGCAGCGCCGAAGAACGCGATGTTGAGCACGCCTGCCCGTAGACGAGCGTCAGCTGTTCAGCTGCCCGTAGGCGAGCGGCAGGTATCATGCGTAGCGCCAAAAGCACGATGCAGAGGATGACTGCCCGTAGACGATGCCAGCTGTTCAGCCGCCCGTAGGCGGAGCTGCGGCTGTTCGCGACAGGGCGCACGCTCGAAGGAGTTATCGCCGACTGCCCGTAGACGAGCGCCAGCTGTTCGGCTGCCCGTAGGCGAGCGGCGGCCGTGATTCGCAAAGCACCGTGGGTATTTGTATTAAATGCCCGTTAACGCTGAACTTCGGCCGCTTGTGTTGCGTTGCCGCTAAAGCCAAACTGCATCGAAGGGTCCAGTTGCATACCTGCCACAATTCTGTGCCGCATGGCGCCTAACGCGAAACTGCACCGAATTGAATTGGTTTGGAAAACGCCTGATTGTTTTTAAAAGGCAACATATCATGCCGATTTGTGTATTAACGTAATTTGAAAAAGTGCGTTATACTGCCCGATCATGGCGCAGTATGCGCCTGTTCAAATCGAGGAAGGAATAAATAAATGTCCGAAGCAATGACGCAGCACTCCACCGCTCGTGCTCGCTCCGTCGCGTTCTGCGGCTTGTCCATCGCTCTTATGGCGGTTGCGGCATGGGTCACGGTTCCCTTTGGACCGGTTCCCTTTACCCTGCAGACACTGGCCGTAATGTTTGTGCTGTTTGCCTTGCCTGCTAAGCAGGCACTGGTCGCAATTGGCGGCTATATCGTTCTTGGCGGTCTGGGCCTTCCGGTGTTCTCTTCCTTCAAGGGCGGTTTGGCTGCCCTGATGGGTCCCACGGGTGGTTTCATCGTTGGCTTCTTTGTTGCCGCCGTGGTTGCTATCGCCGTTGCTGCTCTGCTGAAGCGCACTCCCTTGTTTGCTTCCGAAGAGCAGAAATCATTCTTTGGTACCCACATTGCCGCTGGCGTTCTTGCCCGTAACGTGGTTATGGGTGTGGTGTTCCTGGCGGTTCTCTATGTGTTTGGTTGGGCATGGCTCATGGTGGCAGGCCATCTCAGCGCCGAGGCTGCCTTTGCCGCTGCAGTCGCGCCTTTCGTTCTGATTGACGTGATGAAGATGGTTGCCGCTGTGCTGATTGCCCAGGCGGTAAGCGCTGTGGTTGCTCGCTAGGTTTGCAGGTGTAGCTATCGAAGCTGTATTACGGCCGAAGCTGCATTGCGGCCCGTGAGGTTGTCGTTTCATCTAAACACTCGGGCGTAGCTATCGAAGTTGTATTGCGGATATCGGATTGACTTTGACGAACCCGGATGTCGAACTGGCTTCGATCAATCCGGGTATCTGACAGGTCTGGTTCGACCTTGGCATCGGACTGGCACTGTTCGATCTGGATATCGGACTGGTCCAGTTGGATCTAGATATCGGACTGGGCCTGATCAACCACTAGGTAGGAGGATCGCATCATGCGGTCCTCCTTTTTTGTCCTACAGCCTTTGTCCTGCAACCTTTGTCCTACAACCCCTTTTTGCGCGTAAGCATCGGGTGAAGCCTGGCAAGAAACCGCCGTTGTGTATTCGCGTGCTGCCGGAAGGCGCCTTCCTTGGCGAGATTTAGCCGGAGTGTATTCTTGAGCGGCAAGTCATGGCAATATCTCGTCGCGATGCATTCCCGAAGGGGCTCCGGACAGGAAAAACGCCCTTTCATGGCAAGATATCGCCGCCATGTATCCAAAATCAGCTGATTTTGGCAAGATATGCTCTCCATGTATTCAAAATGCCCTGCAAAATGCCGTCGGGGAATGCATTTCGCGAGTATCTTGCCACGAAGACCCTCTTTTTCCGTCCGCATCCCTCAAATCATGCACAGTAGGCAAATCTTGCCACTCTTTTTCGACTTGTCTTTCGTGCGGGAGCTTTGCGATTCCTGCCTGCGCGGGAGCTCAGGGCGCGACCAGCATCGCGGCTCGACCTTCACTGGGATATTAGCGTGTCCCCTACGTGAAGGCGCAAACGCTGTAGCTCGTCCTTTATGTGGGGGTACCGACGTTGTGGTTCGCCTTTTGCGCGGGAATGTCAGCGCAGCAAGAAAAAAATCGCGCCCCGTCGAAAGGCGCCTTCCTTGGCAAGCCCTAGCCGTAGTGCATTCCTAAGCGGCAAGTCATGGCACTATTTCGTTGCGATGCTTTTCCCGAAGGGGCACATCGGTGCGGCAGCGGAAAGCTACAGGGCGGGAAACGCCATCACAAATACGGCACCGCCTTCGGGGGCGTTGAATGCGGTTACCGTGCCGTCGAAGCTCTCAACAATCTCCTTCACAATGGCCAGTCCAAGGCCAGCGCCTCCGCTGTTGCGTGCGCGCGAGGCATCGCTGCGGTAGAAGCGTTTGAACAGAAGGGAGGGGTCATCTTCGATGCCGCAGCCATCGTCTTTCACAGCAACTATCGCCTGGTTGTTTACGCCGGAAAGCAAGACGCGGACATGGCCGCCCTCTTCGACGTGACGAATGGCGTTATCGACCAAGTTGATGATGGCCTGCTTGAGGCGATCGGTGTTGCCCAGGATATCTGGGGCAGCGCCCTCTACGCTCAAGGTGACGTTCTTGTCTTGGGCGATGGGCTCAAGCATTTCGATAACTTCTTGGGCAACGGGCGCAATATCCAGGCGTTTCAGGGCCGCCGCAGGTACGCCTTCTTTTGCGTGCTGCAGTGCCAAGAGCGAATTAGTGAGCTTCTTCAGGCGTTCCGACTCGCTCAGAATGATCTCGCAGAAATGCTCGCGTGTTGACTGGGGCATATCGGGATCGAGCATCAATTCGGCATTGCCGCTGATGGCGGTGAGAGGTGTGCGGAACTCGTGGGCAACATCGCTCACGAAAGAATCTTGGCGGTCCTGCACTTTGGAAAGCTCGTTGAGCTTCGCCTCGTAGGCGCGGTTCAGCTCGCGGAAGTCTTCGGACAGCTGGTCAACTTCGTACAGTGCGCCTGTGGGCTCGAACACGATGCTCTTGTCGCCTTCGCGGTAGGCGCGCGTTTTCTGTGCCAATTCAGTGAGTGGTTGGGCGATGAAGTGCGCAATAAGCAAGCTCAAAAAATAGCAGAGGCAGGAAACGGGGATGATGAATGCCAAGATGAAGTGTGAGCAGCCAAATGCCAGCACGGCAATAGCTGCCGTGATAGAACAGCCGAAAATAGCCAGCAAAGCGGTTAGAAAAGAAATATTGGTAAACAGCCTCATTGAATCCCCTCGAAGCGGCAGATAGCGTATGCGTCAGCCTTTAAGCTTGCAGGCTGCTCAGCACGTCGATGCCGGCGAAGCGGCAGATAGCGCATGCGCCGGTCTGCAAACGCCCCCTTATTTCTTGAAGCGATAGCCGTATCCGCGCACCGTTTCAACAAGCTTCGGATCGTACCCGGCTGCCTCAATCTTATCGCGAAGACGCTTGATGTGCGTGTCGACTGTTTTCGTTTCCGTGATGAATTCCCATCCCCATGCATCGTGAAGAAGGTCTTCGCGGGAGACCACCTTGCCGGCATTGTGCATAAGGCAGCTCAGCAGCTCGAATTCGCGCGGAGTAAGGTCGATGGGCCCTTTTTCTCCTTGGGCGACGTGCGTGTCTTCGTTCAAGGTGATGCCGCTTGCCGTTACCTCATTCGAGGGCTGTGCGTTTTCCAGACCTTGGCTGCGACGCAGAAGGGCACGGGTGCGCGCAAGAAGCTCGCGCACGCCGAAGGGCTTTGCAAGATAGTCGTCAGCTCCAAGCTCGAGCCCTACGACTTTGTTCAGTTCGCTGTCACGCGCAGAAAGGAACAGGATAGGCGTGGTCATCTTCGCGCGGATGCGGCGGCACAGTTCGTATCCGTCGATACCGGGCAGCATGATGTCTAAAATGAACAGATCGAAGTGGTCGCTTTCGATTTTCTCAAGCGCTTCTTCGCCGTTGGAAGCCACTTCGGTGAGGTAGCCTTCCTTCTGCATGGCATAGCTTACGAATTCAGTGATGGAAGGCTCATCGTCTACGATGAGTATGCGAGCGGGATTTTCCATTGCGCCACCTTCTGCGGATGCGTTAATTACGGTTACGGCTAAGGGACTGCCGTCCAAAATCGATAGTATGGTAGCATTCGCTCGTATCGCTTAAACCTGAAGGGATTGTCAGAAACATGTTACTTGCGATTGACGTGGGAAATACCCAAACCGTGCTCGGTGTATACGATGGTGAGCACTTGGTTCATATGTGGCGTGTGGCTACTAACGTAGACCACACCAGTGATGAGCTCCGAATTAAACTGCATGTTCTGATGGAGGCCGAAGGTGTTGACCCCAAGTGCATCGACGGTGCTATTTTGGCCTCGGTGGTTCCCGCTCTTACTCATAATTGGGAAAAGGCATGCTATCGCTCGTTCTGCGTTCAGCTGCTTGTCATTTCCGCCCAAACCGTGGGGCACCTTATCAACATGGACCAGGAGAAGTTCGCCGAATTGGGCGCCGACCGCGTGGCAGATGCTGCTGCTGCGAAATGCCTGTACGGTTCGCCCGTCATTGTGGTCGACTTCGGTACTGCTACCAATATCGAGATCATCGATAAGACAGGCACGTTTGTGGGCGGCATCATTGCCCCCGGTGTCGATTCGTCCATGCGTAGTCTGCTTTCCCGCGCAGCGTTGTTGCGATCCGTAGAATTGGAAGATCCGGGCACGGCAATCGGAACCAACACCGCCGATGCGCTCAAGGTTGGCGTGGTGTACGGCGAGGCTGCTCGTGTCGACGGCTTGGTCGAGCGCGTTTTCGATCAGTTGGGCTACGAGGCCAGGGTGGTGGCAACTGGTGGCTTGGCGCACCGCATCGCCCCCGCATCGAAGCACATCGCCGAAATCAACCTTGAACTCACTTTGCAGGGTTTGCGTATGATCTACGATGAGATCGCCCAGTAAAACCCAGTAGGACAGAGCAATAAGCCAAGAAGAGGAAGCGAACTGTTTATGCTGACGGATATCGAAATTGCGCAGGCGGCAACGCCTTGCCCCATTACCGAAATCGCTGAAAAGGCAGGTATCTCGGAAGAGTACCTCGAGTGCTACGGCAAGACCAAGGCAAAGGTTGACTACAACCTGCTCCGCAACGAAGACCATAAGCCCGGTAAGTTGGTGCTGGTCACGGCAATCAACCCCACCGCTGCCGGCGAAGGTAAAACCACCACGACGGTAGGTTTGGGTGATGCCCTTTCCCGCTTGGGAAAGAAGACGGTAATCGCTTTGCGCGAGCCTAGCCTGGGACCGGTGTTCGGCATCAAGGGCGGTGCCGCAGGCGGTGGCTATTCCCAGGTAATCCCTATGGAAGATATCAACCTGCATTTCACGGGCGACTTCCATGCTATTGGCGCGGCAAACAATCTGCTTGCTGCATTGCTCGATGCCCATATCCACAACGGCAACGAGCTTGGCATCGATGTTCGCCGCATTACGTGGAAGCGTGTTGTTGACATGAACGACCGTCAGCTGCGCAATATCGTGTGCGGCTTGGGCGGCAAAGCCAATGGCGTTCCCCGTGAAGACGGCTTCGATATTACGGTTGCTTCAGAGGTCATGGCCATCTTCTGCTTGGCAACCTCCATTACCGACCTGAAGGCGCGCTTGGGCCGCATCGTTGTTGGCTACACCCGCGACGATAAGCCCGTTACCGCCCATGACCTTCATGCTGAAGGCGCTATGGCTGCGCTTTTGAAGGATGCGCTGAAGCCCAATTTGGTTCAGACACTCGAAGGAACCCCCGCATTCGTGCACGGCGGTCCTTTCGCCAACATTGCACATGGCTGCAATTCCATCATGGCAACCAACATGGCTCTTGCTCTGGGCGACTACGCGGTAACTGAAGCCGGTTTCGGTGCCGACCTGGGAGCCGAGAAGTTCTTGGACATCAAGTGCCGTCTTGCGGGCTTGAAGCCTGATGCTGTTGTAGTGGTTGCCACGGTTCGTGCGTTGAAGAACCATGGCGGCGTTGCCAAGGCAGACCTGAACGAGGAAAACCTCGAAGCGCTGGAAAAGGGTCTTCCCAACCTGCTTCAGCACGTGGAAAACATCACTCAGGTGTTTGGCCTCCCATGCGTTGTCGCCATCAACGAATTCCCCACTGATACTCAGGCAGAAATCGATCTGGTTCGCGCCAAGTGCCAGGAGCTCGGTGTCAACGTTGCCCTTTCCCAGGTCTGGGCAAAAGGCGGCGAAGGCGGCGTAGAGTTGGCTGAGGAAGTTATGCGTCTGTGCGAGCAGGAAAGCTCTCTGACCTTCACCTACGAAGATGATATGGGTCTCGCGGAAAAGATCGAGGCAGTTGCCAAGCGCATTTACCATGCAGATGGGGTAGACTTTGCTCCTGCTGCGAAGAAGGAAATCAAGCAGCTTGAAGAATTGGGCTTTGGATCTATGCCGGTCTGCATGGCGAAAACCCAGTACAGCTTCTCCGACGATGCTGCACTGCTTGGTGCTCCGCGCAATTTCCGCATTACGGTTCGTCAGGTTAAGGTATCTGCAGGCGCTGGTTTCGTTGTTGCCCTTACCGGTAATGTCATGACCATGCCAGGCTTGGGCAAGGCCCCTGCTGCCTTCAAGATCGACGTTGATGAAACGGGCAAGATCTCTGGCTTGTTCTAGGCTGCTAGAAAATAGCTGGAAATACCAGCAAGGTATTATCGGGCTGGCGCAGGTGCGCTGGCCCGTATCGTTGTCATAGGTAATAAACGATTAGGAAACATCTTGAGCGAGTGGACATTAATTGACGAGGTTGCCGCTGGCACCCCAACCCCTGGTGGCGGTGCTGCCGCCGCATACGTGGGAGCTTTGGGGTCGGCGTTGAATTCCATGGTGGGAAACCTGACGGTTGGCAAGAAAAGCTATGCCGACGTGGAAGACCAGGTGAAGGAATGCCTATCGCAGCTTCAGCGGGTGCGTGAAGAGCTCCTTGCCTTGTCGAAGAAGGACTCTGAGGCATTTGCCCCTTTGGCGGCATGCTATAAAATGCCCCGCGCTACCGAAGAAGAAAAGGCGCAGCGCACCAAAGCAATGCAGAAGGCGCTCATCGATGCCATCGAAGTGCCCCTGTCGATCATGAAAGCATGTGCTCGCGTTATCGATCTTTCCGATTTTATGGCTCATAATGGCTCAAAGATGGCGCTTTCCGATGTTGCCACGGGTGTTTCCTTTGCGAAAGGGGCACTAAAGGGCGCTGCCCTGAACATCTTCGTCAATGCCAAAATGCTCGAGGATCGCAAGCTTGCGAAGCGTTACACTGACGAAACAGAATGTCTCATTATTGAATGGGGCAAGCGTGCCGATGATATTTACGTATTTGTGTTGGAGGGACTCAGATAAGTATGACCCGCATTTTGAAATCGAAACCAGTTACTGATGCGATTGCCGCCGATCTTGCTCATCGTGTCGAGCGTCTGAAGATCTTGGGCATCGAACCTACGCTTGCTATCGTTCGCGTAGGGTCCCGCCCCGACGACCTGAGCTACGAGCGCACTGCTTGCAAGCGCGCAAAGGCTTTGGGTCTGACCACACGTGTGTTCGAGCTCGATGAAAAGGTTTCCCAGGAAAAACTGCTCCTGCAAATTCGCCGCATCAACGCCGATTCAAGCATTCATGGTTGCTTGGTGTTCCGCCCTCTTCCCTCTGAGATGGAAGACAAGCTTGTTTGCGATGAGCTTGCTATGGCGAAGGATATCGACGGCGTTTCCACTGCATCGCTTGGTGCGGTGTTTACCGATGCCAAGGAAGGCTTTGCTCCTAGCACCGCAGAAGCTTGCGTAAGGGCGCTCGATTTTTACGATATCCCTGTAGAGGGCAAGCACGTAGTTGTCGTTGGTCGCAGTCTTGTGGTGGGCAAACCTGTTGCCATGCTGCTGCTTCGCCGCAATGCCAGCGTGACCATCTGCCATTCCCGCACGGAGGACCTGCCCAAGATCATGCGCACGGCAGACATCGTTATTTGCGCAACGGGCCGCGCACGTGCCTTTGATGCATCGTGCTTCCGCGAAGGCCAGACGGTTTTGGACGTTGGTATCAATTTTGACAAGGACGGCAACCTGTGCGGCGATGTCGACTATGAATCGGTCGAGCCCGTTGTCGATGCCATCACCCCGGTCCCAGGTGGTCTCGGTTCTGTTACCACTTCTATCACCATGGAGCATACGGTTTCGGCTGCAGAAAAGACCATCAGGTAATTCTGCTTGTCGTTAAATGAATGCATGGGCGCCAAGGCGCCAAAGCGCTCAATGGGGTTGTTCCTCATTGAGCGCTCTTGTTGGATCCTGCTTTTCCGAAGGGAATCTTTATGTCCGGCAAATGGGTTGAAATAGCACGTACCTCTTCGGTAGAGGAAACGCAAGCTTGCGCAGCGGCACTGGCTGGCGTGCTTGATGCAGGTGCTGTTGTGACGCTTGACGGAGATCTGGGGGCGGGAAAAACGCACTTTACCCAGGGGCTGGCAGCTGCCTTGGGCGTTGCGCAGGCGGTAACGAGCCCCACCTTCAACTTGGTGGTTGAATACACCGATGGGCGTCTTCCCCTGTACCATTTTGATCTGTATCGCCTTGATTCCCCTTACCAATTGGAAGACTTGGCATTTTACGAATACGTCGAAGGCGATGGCGTTTCCTGCATCGAGTGGGCTTCGAAATTTCCCGAAGAAATGCCAGAAGATAGGCTCGAGGTGTATCTTGCCGTCGAGGGCGAAAACGTTCGGGCAATTCGGGCATGTGCCCACGGATCGGCAGAATCAATGCTTCAGAGTTGGCGGGCTGCGTTGGCTTAGCTTTTTGCCAGGCGCGTTCTTTTCGGAAGGATTGCGCCTGGTTTTTCTGTTTTCAGGGGCATGCGCTAGGATAGCTAGCGAAAGAAAACAGGCATTAAACGTCGCTTGCCCATCCCGTGCCGCCCCCGTTGCTTTTACGGAGATGGCATCGGCGGCCGCAATGCAATAAGAACAGGATTCGCATGAACAACTACGTAGTTGCTTTCGACACGGCAAATGAAATGATTTCCTTGGGAATAGGTCTTCTCGATCGTGCCAAGAAAACCATTGACTGCATCGCTTCGCGCGAGGTCGGTGCGTTTCGCGCATCGAACGTCAAGCTATTGCCCGAAATCGATGCTCTGTTGGCGGATGCGGGCATTTCGCGCGGTGAAGTTGCGTGCGTAGTGTGCGGCCGTGGCCCCGGTTCGTTTACCGGCGTGCGCATCTGCCTTGCCAGCGCTAAGGGCATTGCCATTGGTTTGGGCGTGCCGCTGTTCGGCGTTTCCACCTCAGACGCTCAGGCATGGCAGCAGTGGGCTAACGGGGTGCGCGGCTCAGTGGTGGTACTGGGCGATGCGATGCGCAAAGAAGTCTATCCCGTTCGCTATCACGTAACCGACAGCGGTATCGAGCGCCTGAACTCCGATACCGTTATGAAGGCGGCGTCCTTGCCCGAGTGGCTGGGAAGCGGAAGCGATCAGCGCATCGTGGGTGATGCGCTGAAGAAATACTCCGCTCTGTGCGAAGGCCACGGCAACATTGCGGGCGAAGAAGAGCGCTACCCAACAGGCGCCGGCCTTCTTCTTGCGGCGCAGGAGGCTTGGGCGGAGGGGACGTTCGATCCCGACGGTGGTGTGTTGGGCGACCCTTGCACGCTTCTTCCCGTGTACACGCGCCTTTCCGACGCTGAAGAGCATGAGCGCATTAAATTTGCCAAGCAGGATGCCGAAGCCAACGCCGTTGAGGCGAAGGACCTTGAGTCGGGTGTGCAGGGCGGATCGGTGATTCGCTATCAGCCGCTCGAAGCGGCATGGGTGCCTGCGGTTGCCGCCATGGAGTCGCAGGTTATGGGTACGGATGCCTGGAGCGAGGCACAGGTGCTCGACGAGCTGCCTCGTCCCGACCGCACGTGGTGGGCGGCGTTTGAGGTTGCTGATACGCGTAAGCGCACGGTGAACGTTGGCGAAGCGAAGCTGGTGGGTTATGCCGGTGGCTGGATAAACGATGGTCAGGTGCAGTTGCTGAAGGTGGCGTCCGATCCGGCTTATAGGCGTCAGGGCATTGCGCAAGAGCTTTTGGCACGCATTGCCCTTGATGCACGTGATTTGGGTGCAAAGGAAATGACCCTTGAAGTCCGTGCGTCGAATACGGGTGCGCATGCCTTCTATGAGCGTTTGGGCTTGAAGAATATCGGTATTCGCCCGCGTTATTATTCCGATGGGGAAAACGCTTGCATCTATGAAGGCCCGCTTCCTCTTTCCGAGCACGACGTTGCCGGTATGGAGTTGCGCTTGAATGCTGCAGCTGCACACGCGGGCGAAGCTGCAGGAGACTGTGTGCCGCTTGAGGGCAAGCTCATCTTGGCTATCGAGTCTTCGTGCGACGAAACCGCCGCAGCGCTTATCGATGAAGCGGGAACCATTGTCGCTGATGTGGTTGCTTCTCAGATCGATTTTCACTCCCGTTTCGGTGGGGTAGTGCCCGAAATTGCCAGCCGTAAGCATATTGAGGCTATCGGTGGGGTGGTGATCGAGTGCTTGGCCCAAGCGCGCGAGCGCACAGGCAAGGCCGATCTTTCTTGGAACGATTTGGCTGCTGTTTCGGTGACCTATGCGCCTGGTTTGGTTGGCGCCCTGGTTGTGGGCGCGGCATTCGCAAAGGGTTTGGCCTGGGCTTGCGATGTGCCGCTTATCGGCGTGAACCACCTGGAGGGCCACTTGTATGCGAACAAGATCGCCTGCCCCGATATCAAGCCGCCTATGGTGGTTTCGCTCGTTTCGGGTGGTCACACCATGTTGGTGCATGTAAAAGACTGGGGCAGCTATGAAACTATGGGTTCAACGCTCGACGATGCGGTAGGAGAGGCCTTCGACAAGGTGGCAAAGGCAATGGGGCTGGGGTATCCTGGCGGCCCGCTCATTTCTGCTTTAGCTGAAAAGGGCAACCCTAAGGCTGTTCGTTTCCCCCGTGCGCTGATGCATTCGGGCGATTTGCAGTTCTCGCTTTCAGGCTTGAAGACCTCGGTTATGACTTACTTGCAGAAAGAACAGCAGGCAGGCCGTGAAATCAATCAGGCTGATGTGGCGGCAAGCTTTCAGGCTGCAGTTATCGACGTCCAGGTGGCCAAGGCTCGCACGGCGCTTCGCCAGACGGGTGCAAAAGAGTTCTGCCTGGGCGGTGGCGTTGCTGCCAACCCTGAGCTGCGTCACGCCTATGAGGCCATGTGCCATCAAATAGGCGTTCGCCTTACCATGCCTCCGCTTTCCGCCTGCACGGACAATGCTGCCATGATCGCCCTGGTGGCGCTCGATCGTTATAAGCAGGGCAAGTTTTTTGGCTTGGATTGCGACGTGAAAGCCCACGCCCCGCTCGACGAGGCGTATTAGGCCTTGCTTCTCGGGTCCTGGTTGGCGGGACATGTTAGTCGGGGCTTGGGATCGTTTATCGCATAGTGCTAGGAATCGCTCATGGCATAGGCGCCCTGGAGAGGGTACCCGTCGCATACGGGGCGCAACGTGTTCGCAGCCTCGGTGCCCTCTTCGGTATAATCGATCGCGAAAACACGCGTAAAGGAGATTGGTATGAAGCGCTCTATCGATGTAATTGAACATGCTGGCGAAATCATGAAGAAGGTCAACGATGCCGTCTTGCTCACCACCAAGAAAGACGGCCAGGTTAACGCCATGACCATCAGCTGGGGCGGTATGGCCATTGAGTGGGGAAAGCCCCTGTTCATTACCTATGTGCGCGAAAGCCGTTTCACCAAGGAATTCTTGGATGCCACGGGTGAGTTCACGGTGAACCTGCCCATGGGCGAGTTCGACAAGAAGATCACTGCGGTATGCGGCGCAAAGTCGGGTCGCGATATGGACAAGGTTGCCGAGCTGGGGCTCACGCTGGAAGATCCCGAAGAGGTTAATGTGCCGGGCATTCGCGAGCTTCCCCTTACGTTGGAGTGCCGCGTCCTGTTCAAGCAGGAACAGGATCTTGCCAATCTTGATGCCGCGGATGCGGAAAAGTGGTATCCCGTCGATGAAGCGCTGGGCGGTCCCAATAAGCACACGGCCTATTACGCCGAAATCGTGGCGGCCTACGTTATTGAGTAGTTCTGGCTACAGTGCACTATGGGCAGGGGCACCTGCCAGCTTCTGAGGCTGGCGCGTCTGCCTATTTCTCCATGCCCCGATGTATTAAAATATGAGTATGGACGCGCACCCTGGTTAAGAACCGAGGCCCGCGTCCATTTTTTAGTGCCTTAACCGTCCCGTCACTATGTATGACGTGTATGTACAGCGCACCATGCCAGGGGCGCTTGCCCGCTATTCCTTGTACGCGATATGAACAGCGGCAACGCCAAACGTTACATTGGTGTATTCGACACGGGAAAAGCCCGCATTCTTCAGCATGCGCGTGAAACCCTTTTGATCGGGAAACGCCTTGATCGACTTCGCCAGGTACACAAAGCCCGAAGCATCGCCTGTGACGATCTTTCCCCAGGTGGGAATACCCCAACGCAAATACAGGTTGTAGCCCAAGCGCATAAGGGGATTGGGCGGGGTTGAGAATTCCAACACGCACAGCGCGCCGCCCGGCTTCAGCACGCGATACATCTCAGAAAGCGCACGTTCGCGTTCGGGCATGTTGCGAATGCCGTACGACATGGTGATTATGTCGAAAGACCCGTCTTCGTAGGGAATGTCTTGCCCGTCAACCACGGCAAGCTCAACGGGAACGCCGTTTGCCTCGCCTGTATCGAGTCGGCTCTGGGCTACTTCGAGCATGGCGGGCGTGTAATCGGAGAGGATGATGTGCTTGGGCTGCTTCCGTTCGCAGGCCGTAAACGTCACATCGCCCGTGCCGCCGGCAATATCCAGCATCAGCGTTTCGCTGGTAATGGGCGATTTATCGATAAGTGTGCGCAGCCAGCTGCGGTATTGGCCGAAACTGGAGAGCTTGTTGAAACGCTCGTACTTCCAAGCAATATCAGTGAAGATTTTCTTCACGCGAGCAGAAGAAATCTCAGCAGGGGCCTCCTGACCCGTGGCGGTGTCGATGGAGTGGTCTGCTTTCTTTTCGGGCGTTTGAGGGGTGTTGCTCATGCGCTATCGCGTCCTTAAGTACGAGTATTGCCGTCTGCGTTAGCTGATTATAGACAAGAACGGCACGCTTGCGTATCTGGCTCGTTAGGGGTCTGTGAAAAACGGCAAGATATAAACGCCGCAATGCTATCATTGCAAAGAATTACTCTATCGGGAGGATGCGCATGCTACTGATCGCTGAATACGTTGTTCCGGTTTCATCCGAGCCCATCGAGCACGGTGCGGTTTTCATTAAAGACGGTGCTATCGCCGACATCGGCGATGCAGAAATGATGCGCTTGCGTTACCCCAACGAAGAGGTAAAAGACTTCGGCATGGCTGCGCTTACCCCGGGTTTTATCGACCTGCATGCACGCATGGAAGACGCTGTGTTCCGCGGTTTGGTGCACGACCTGCCCTTTGTTCAGTGGCGCAAGGAAATCGCTGCGTTGCGTAAGCGCATTTCCTATGCAGAGGCGTTTGACTCTGCGTTCCTGGGCGGCCTTGAGGCGCTTTCCTCGGGCGTTACCACTGTGGCGGACATCACATCTACGGGTGCTTGCGTTTCAGCTGCTCAGAAGCTTGGTTTGCGCGGTATGTTCTATCGCGAGGCAGGAGCAATCGACAAGCGCTTGGTTAACTACGCCATCAAGAAGGCTGATAGCGACTTGGAAAAGTGGTCGCAGGCCATCGACCCCGACCGCATCACCCTGGGCGTTGCGCCAGATCCGGTGTACGAATGCCATCCCGAGCTGTATCGCAGTGTGGTGAAGTACGCCTCCGATAACGGCGACCTGCCTATCGCAATGGATTTGGCGGGCAGCAGCGAAGAGTACCGCTTCGTGAAGTACGGCGCTCCCTCTGGCTTGGACGAAGATCTGGGAATGCAGGGTTTCATGGAAATTCCGCCATGGCTTCCCACTTCTGCAACTCCCGTCAACTATGTGTTGAACTGGGGTTTGTTCGACGCAAAGAACGTGATGATCGTCTATGGCGTACGCGTAAACGACGAAGACATCAGGCATTTGAAGGAATACGACGTTGCCGTATGCGCATGCCCCAGCTTGAATGCTCAGTTGGGCATGGGCGTTGCTCCTGTGAGTGAGTACCTGCGCTCTGGTATGCGTGTGGGCCTGGGCACTGGCGCTCCGGCTTCTATCGACACGATGGATATCTTTAGCGAAATGCGCATGGAATTGCTCATTCAGCGTGCTGTTACCGGCGAATTCCTTGATTCCCGCACGCTTATGGAAATGGGCACTTTGCGTGCCGCCCAGGCACTGCGCATTGACGACAAGGTTGGTTCTCTTGAGGTTGGCAAACGTGCCGACATCGTTGCGGTCGATCTGTCCGGTTCACACTCTACCCCCACGTCAGACCCTGTTTCTGCCCTTTTGGGCTCAGTGGGCAACGGCGATGTATCCATGACCATGGTTGACGGCAAGGTCCTCTACGAACGTGGACGCTTGCACGTTGCTGGTGAAGTGGCAAAGAACATCGCGCACGTTCTTGAGATTCGCGGTCGCCTCCGCTCTTAATGCCTATTGGCACCAGTAAGCCCCTCTTGTCGAAAAGAGGGGCTTGTTTTGCGTACCGTGCGTTAAGGTGACCACACGCATACGGAAAGAGATTCAATGGCTAACGGTAAAAAGCAGAAGATGACGGCAAAGCAGCTGAAGGAGCGCGAGGAGCGTGCCCTCGAGCGCCAGCGTCTTGCCGAAGAAAAAAAGAAGCGCGAAGAGCTTCTCAAGCGCATATTCGTTATTGCGGTGTGCGTGATTTTGATCTTGGCTCTCTCTCTTCCCACCATGGGCCTTATGTTCCTTGGCGGAAACCAATAAAGGCTCCAAGCGGCAAAACCACTAAGCGCTGCCCGTCGTTGTGCGGCTTGGTAGCGCTGAAGAGATAAGGAAGTACCAGTTGTTCGGCATTGGCGGATTTGAGCTATTCATAATCCTGCTGTTCGCGTTCTTGATTTTTGGCCCCGACAAGTTGCCCGAAATGGCAAAAACGTTGGGTGTTGCGCTCAACAAATTCAAGCAGGCGCAGGAAGAAATGAAGGCGGTTATCAACGACGAGGTTTTGGATCCCGATGCAGGCAAAAAGGCCGCGTCTGGTTCTGGCTCGAAGCCGGCACCGCATGCAACCAAGGAATCGTTTGCTGAGCGCAAGGCTCGCTACGACAAAGAGCGTGCCGAGCGATTGAAGCGCCAGCAGATCGACGCCAACCGCGCCGCCATGAAGGCGGAGGCGGCGAAAAAAGCCGAAGAGCTCGAAAAAGCTGCGGAAGGCAAGTCCGAAAAGACCGCGGCGAAGTCGTCCGATCATACGGAACCTGCATCCAAACCCACGCCCTCGGCAAAGTCCGCGCCGGCGCTTACTCCCGACGAGTTATTCGGCACCAAGCCGGTGAAGCCCGCTCCTCGTGCTGCGCAAAAGGAAGCAGCGGCAACGGAAGGGGGCGAATAGCGTATGGCAATCGGACCGGCGCGCATGTCGCTCATGGAGCATTTAGGCGAATTGCGCATGCGTCTTGTACGCGTAATTGTTTGCCTCATTGCGGCAACCTGCGTTTTCTATCTTTCCACGGGTACCGTAGTTCAATTCTTGCTGGCTCCCGTGGCCGAGTTCATGCCCACCGATGGCAACGGCGACGTGATGCTCAATGTCTTAGGCGCATTCGATGCCTTTTCGGTGCGCATTACCGTGGCATTGTGGACTGCCGTAGTTGCAACTGCCCCCATCACGCTGTGGCAGATTTTGGCATTTTTCCTGCCAGCGTTGAAGCCGCGTGAGCGTAAGTGGTTTCTGCCTACGTTTATCGCCGCTCTGGCCCTGTTCATCATCGGCACGGTATTTTGCTACTGCATTATCCTGAACCCCGCCTTCCAATGGCTTACCGACCAGGCTTCGGGTTTTGCGACTATTCTTCCCGAAGCTGGCCAGTGGGTAGACATCATTATCAAGTTCGAGTTGGGCTTCGGCATTGGCTTTGAGATGCCTCTTGTGGTGTTCTACCTAGTAATGTTCGGTGTAGTGCCCTATAAGAAATTGCGCGCAAGTTGGCGCGCTGTGTACATCGGCCTGCTGGTGTTCTCTGCAGCGGTAACGCCCGATGCGTCTCCTGTAACCATGGGCCTCATGTTCGCCGCGATGGTGGTTCTGTACGAGATCAGTCTACTTGCCGCACGCGTTGGCCTCAGCCACCGTATCAAACGCAAGGAAGAAGCGGAAAAGGCTGAAGAGCTTGAAGCTCAGGAGGCTCGTGCTGAACTTAAGGATCTAAAGCAGCGCTATCGCGAGCATCTGTGGGGCGAAGAAGAAAACGAAGGCAAGTAGCCATGCATGAGCTAGGCATTATGACGGGCGTTATGGAGTCGGTCGAGGAAGCGGCTCGCAACGCTGGCGCCACCAAGGTTTTGGAAATTGACCTTTCCGTGGGCGTTATGACCGAAGCCGTGGAAGATGCCCTTCGTTTCGCCTTCGAGGCGCTTTCGGAAGGCACCATGTGCGAAGGCGCCGACTTCAAAATCAATATGATTCAGCCGGTAAGCGTTTGCTTGGAGTGCGGAAACGAATTCGAACACGACCGCTACCACGTAACGTGTCCCCAGTGCGAAAGTGGATTCACACAGCTTATTGCTGGCAAAGAAATGCAGATCGACTCAATCGAGGTTGATATACCCGATGAAAATGATTCCGTCGAGGAGTCGTAGCTTCAATCAAACGAGCATGAGCAAACTGGCATCGGTGCGATGCTTTACCATTCAGTAGGTAACTCCCCAAAGAACATGGAGGCAACCAATGCAGATCGATATGAAACAACCCATCCTAGATAAGAACGACAAGCTTGCAAAGAGTAATCGTGAGCTGTTCGCCGAAAAGAAGGTGTTTGTGCTCGATCTTTTGGCATCGCCTGGCTCCGGTAAAACCTCAACCATCCTTGCCACTATCGAGGCATTGCGCGATGAATTCAACATTGCGGTTATCGAAGGGGATATTGCCTCTTCGGTTGATTCCGAGAAGATAAAAGCCCAGGGCATTGCCGCTGTGCAGATCAACACGGGTGGGGCATGCCACCTGGAAAGCGACATGATCCGTCGTGCGGTTGACGTACTCGACCTGGACAAACTCGACCTTATCATCATCGAGAACGTGGGCAATTTGGTGTGCCCAACCGATTTTGATTTGGGCGAAAACATGAAGGCGATGATCCTTTCGGTGCCCGAAGGTGACGACAAGCCGCTGAAGTATCCAGGCGTTTTCCAGGCTGCTTCCGCCATCGTACTGAACAAGGTCGATACCTTGCCCGTGTTCACGTTCGACAAAGACCTGTTCTATAGCCATATTGCCAATCTGAACCCCCAGGCTCCCATTTTCCCTATTTCCGCTACGAGCGGCGATGGCGTGGAAGAGTGGGCCAACTGGCTGGCTGAGAAGATCCGCGCTCTGTAAACTTTGCATGCTCAGTTTTCTTTTGCTGGGCCTAAGCCGACGCATCCGAACAGCGCAAGCCGCCCTCTATGTTGCATCGAATCGTTTCCTCTTATGCGAGGATGCGATTTGCTGCAACGCGGGGGCGGCTTTTCTTTTGCCTTTTTTAAGAGAGCTGCCAACTGGTTGATGCTTGTAATTGTCTTCTACGCCACCGTCGACGGGGTCGACGGTGGCGCCTGTTCTGATTTGTCCCGTACGAAATGAACTGGTCTCGTGCAGTTCGGCATATTCGGTGTTTCGCGGCAAAAAACCGCGTGGATGTTACTGATCTTTGGGAATTCGTCCCGCAAAAAACGACAGTGCGCATTGAGCTGTGGCGAGGGCTGCCATAAATACCAAGGGCGCTTCGAATCCCTGCGTTGTTTCCGTAAGTGCGCCGAACACAAAGGGTCCGCATGCGGCAAGAAGATAGCCAAGCGATTGAGCAAAACCCGAGAGGGCAACCGTTTCGGCGTGGGTTCTTCCGCGCAGAGAGATAAGGGTGAGCGCCACCACCAGCGAAGCTCCTTGCCCCACTCCCCCAAAAATGCTCCAGAGAAGGGAAAGGTGCGGGTTCAGGAGCCATCCCAATGCAGCGACTAACAGCGGTGCACTAGCCAGGAGCCCCGCGCACACCTGATTGCCGCGAAGGTACATGAAACGTGGAATAAGAAGTCCAGACACAATGCCGAGCGCCTGGAATATGAAGAGGTGCACGCCTGCTTCGCCGGAAGAAAAGCCCGCAGCTCCAGCAATGCTGGGTAGCCAATTGCAGAAGGTGTAGAACGCTGCCGACTGGAGCCCCATAAAGAGCGTAACAAGCCAGGTCGATGGTCTTTTCAGCAGCGCATGAAGTGGAGATTTTGCCTGCGTGTTTTCACTGACGGGGCGGGGATCCTCTGTGCTTTCGAGCTGTTGTTCAAGGTGCGTTTCGGCGACGCCGTTTTTCTCGTCAGTCCGAATGCTGTTGGCGTTCTTGGCGGGTTTTGTGCGCAGCAGCCACAGGAATGCCGCAAGCAGCGCGGGAATTGCCCAGAATGCCAATGCGGGTTGCCAGCCTCCAAGGGCATCGGCGGCCGCTGAGGCGGTTAGACCAGCAAGTGCTGAGCCTGCAGTAACACAGGCGGAATAGGCCCCGGTTGCAAATGAGACGTTATCGATAAAGTCTCGCTTTACGATGGCGGGCGCCAGCACGTTGCCTACGGCAATGGACGCGCCAATCACCAGGGTGCCCAGCCATACCATGCACTCGTCCGAGAGCGAACGCACTATGCACCCACCGGCAAGAGCGATAAGCGCCCAGAGCAGCACCTTGTTGCTGTCGAGTTTTGCGGTTAGTGCACCGACGATCATGCTGAACAATGCAAAGGCCAGAAGAGGCAGGGACCCAAGCAGACCCTGTATCGATTCGCCCCAGCCGAATGTGGCTCCGATGTTGGAAAGCAAAGGGCCCACTGCAACGATGGCGGGGCGCAGATTCAGCGCAACCAGGAAAATTACGCAGCTTGCTAGCAAAGGTGTGGCTTTGCGCTGTTCCGACGTTTGGGCTTTTGGTCGCTCCATGCTTTGCTTATACGCCTTTCTGGTTTCGCCTCTTTTTCGTTCTGTCTATTATGCGCTGCCATTTTGCCTTTCCGGCCAAATGGTCGAATTGGGTTTTGATCGTTGCCCCTCTTTTTATCTCTTCTTTTTTCGCAATGGCTCTGACGTGTTGCTCTCGGCGCCCATTTAGCTGTCTCCCTCGCATTTTTTACACGCCCTATAACGACGGGGCATGCCCCTGTCGCACGTATTCCCGTTGTTATGGAGGCAAGAATGAAAAATCGGACAGGGAACACCCCTCTTTGCCAAGTCACAGCTTCCGCTTGTCGTGCGGAAGAATGGTTTGTGCTTGCTGTTCAACAGTTGAACAGCTTTTGTAGAGACGGGGAGGTGAGAGAACCTGAAATGTCAAAAGCAGAATGGAAGATTTCCCAGGTCGAAAAGCTCATTGGGCTATCGAGGCGCGATATCCAGAGAGCGTGCTACAAGGGACGCGGCGGCGTTGCCATCTTGCAGCCAAAGGACAGCTCGTGGGGAAGGCGCAACTACAGTCTTGAAGATGTTGCGACGCTGTTCGTGGTGAAGTGCCACAAAGAGCGCGGCCTGAGCCTGGTCGAAATCAAGAAAGTGTTCGAGCGATCCGATGCGAGCGAAAGCGGCTATGCGATGCTCGAGGACCAGGTTTCTCTCATGCTCGATCGACGCGATGAGCTGGAGCGGCAAATTGCCTGCGGAAGGTTACTGGCGGCTGCGATGAAAGGCAGGGCGCCGCTGCGCAAGCTGGTTCGCTCGTATGTGATGAGAGCTGTTGTTGATGCCGCAAGCGCTCAGGACAAATCGGACGCTAATGCGTATTTTGCCTTGCTTCAGCGATGCGTTCTGATAAGCGCTGGTGAGGTTGACAAGCTCGAAAAGAATATCAGGAGATGGCTGGAAAAAGGAGAAGGGCCCGATGCGGAATGTGTACGGGAATTTCTTCGCGAAGAATTCGAACGCACTGCCCGGCTTGTTGGAGGGTCAACGCAGACTGACGTGGCAAGGGCACTCGGTGAAGTGCTCGATTCGCCCAGTATGGAACCGACTCTTGAACTGTGGCTTGGCCCAGGATCCTACGAATTCATTGACGAAGCGTTAAGCGTGGCACTGGCAGCGAAAGCTTAGCCTGGGCTGCGAGAAGCAAGGTCAGCAGACGAAGTGTGTCTGCGGCAACGAAAAGAAGGGGAAAGAAGATGAGGAAAACAAAATGGTTGGCGGTTATTGTTGCAGTGTGTGCTCTGGCGTTATGCCTGGTGGGGTGCAGTGGATCTAGTCAAGACGCCCAACAGCAAGAAGCCAAGGACAACGGTTTGTCGGTGGCAAAAACAACGGACGGAATCATCGAGGACATCCAGAACGATTTTAAGACAACTAAGGAAGGCATCCTGAGTGAAGAGTCGAAGGCCAAGGAGACTGCGGGTGACTCATTTGATAGTTATGTTGCTGGAAAGGCAGCGATAACCGATTGGTACGCTTCGACACAGGATGCTTCAGAAAAGCTGTTCGAGCGAACTAATCAGAACGCTGTGAGCTACTACAAGCTCGTTGCTGCTCAGGGAAAGAGCAAAGAGTACAGCGAGCTTAAAGACGAAATGACAAAGTTCTATCGAGCGATTTACGAAGACGAGATGACGGACTTCTATCGGGGCATTTATCAGGATGCGATGTCCGACATGTACGACACTTACTATAGCGGGGTGTTGCAGTCTTCATCAGGAAAGATTGCATATAAGACGCTGTCCGACGAATGCACAGAGTTCTATCGTGCCTATTCCGATGCTCAGTCCGACCTGTACCGAAGCTACTCCGATGCTCAATCCGATCTATATCGCGATTACTCCGATGTAGTGTCTGCGTTCTACAACAAGGAGTATGACGTAGATAAGGCGCTGGGTAACAAATAGCTGCAGCGGATAATCGCATTGCTGTTGGATGTCGGTCGCTTTCTCAGTGAGAAGAGTCTGATTCGCTTGGAGTAGAAGGCTCGTGGCAGACTATGCATAGCCGATGACCGTCGATGCCCATCGTCTCAACAGGGACGATGGGCATTTCGAATAATGTGATAGGAAAAGCAACGGAGAAATGGAGGCGCGAGTGATCGAGCGGGAAGAAGTGAAGGAGCTTTTCGAAGAGAAGCTCGACAAGAGTGATGAGAGGGGAGAAAAGAAGAAGCATTGGCTGCCGAAGCTGGTTATCGCCCTGATCCTTATTGCCTTTGTCGCTGGCATTGTATTTGCCACGGTTCCTCAGGCCCGTGGCATGCTTACGGGTGAAGATTACGTAACGTCGACCCAGCTAAAGAAAGCGGTAAACATTGAAAACCTTTCCTCTGCTGAGTTTGTATATAACGGTATTGCCGAAAAGCACAAGGATAATAGCGACGAGGTTGAATATCGCGTTGCGTATGACGCAACGGTAAAAGTTGGCGTAAAAATGAGCGATATCGATTTCGACATCGACCAATCGAACAAGGTCGTTGTCCCTCGTTTGCCCGAGATTGCCGTGAACAGCGTAGCGGTTGACGTGAATTCATTGAGCTACATGCCTAAAAACCCAGATGCGGGCATGAAAGAAGTTCTTAATCTGTGCGAAGCCGATGCAAAGAACGAGGCAAACAATTCGGATAAGTTCTATCGGACCGCAGAAGACAATATGAAATCCGTTGTTGAGGCGCTTACCCTTCCGCTGGTTAAGGGCAAGGGTTATTCAATTGCATGGGTAGAGAGCAAATAGGGGGCAGCGGTGAAGAAAACAATGATTGGCGTTACGTGTGCATTGACGCTGGCTTTGAGCTCTTTTGCTCTTGCTGGCTGCTCGTCTCAGGAGCAGAAATCCGCCGACTTTTCGGGAGTCCAATCGGTAGCGGAGTTGGCAACGTTGAAATGCTATTACCACAATGTTGCAAAAGCCGAGCAGGACGGCGGTTTGTTTGATATTGGCTACAAGAAGGTGTGGGTTGAATACGACGGCATCGTTGAAGTTGGCGTCGATGTTAGCCAGGTCACAATAAGCGAGCCCGATGCAGAGGGAAAAGTTCGAGTGCATGTTCCTGACGCCAAGATTCTTAATGTAAATGTTGACAAGGACTCTATTGGCGACCCTTTAATTGACAGAGGGCCAATTACTGATGTAACCGCAGAGGAAAAGACTGCCGCTTTCGCTGCTGCCCAAAAGGACATGGAAGAAGCCGCTCAGAAGAACAGCGCGATGATGGCTCAGTCTCGTGAACGTGCGAAGCAGGTTATTGAGGGCTATGTAAAGAACGTCGGATCGGAAATGGGCGAAGAATACACCGTTGAATGGGTGTAGCGGTAGTTTTGTGATTTGACCAGGTGCTTGGCGAATGTTTGGGCCTGCGCCTTATTTGCAATTTGGGAGTGAATTCAATGGGCAAAAATCCTTTCGATATGGTTGGCGGTTTTGTGGCTGGTGCCGCCAAGGCAGCAGGCGGAGCGGCTGGTGACGCCGTAAATGCAGCAGCAAAAGCAGCAAATGACGCAGGGAAGGTTGCTGGGCATGTTGCAGGCGCAGCAGGAAAAGCCGCTGGCGATGCGGCGAATGCTGCCGGAAAGGCAGCGCATGATGCGGAAAAGGTTGCTGAAGGCATTGCCGGCGAAGTTGGCAAAGCTGCCGAAGGCGCCGCTTGCGCTGCTGTTGGCGCTGCCGAAAAAGCGGGGGGAATGGCAGCGGATGCTGCTGGTGCGGTGGCGAAGGGAGCCGCTGGGATGGCGGTGGCTGGCGCTAAGGCAGTTGTGGATGTTGCCCAAAAAGGCATCGAGGACCTTAACGAATTCATCTACAAGCCCGTCTTTCCAGATGAATACAACTCTCCAGACTATAAAATCCCGAAGATGATTGTCATAAAGGATGAAGCATCTCGAAAGGGTATTGATGTTTGCAAGGGGGCAATAGGCTGGACCGATAAAATAGGCGAGCTGGAAGCACTGTGCATGTACGAGGATTGGGCTAAAACATGCGGGCTGTCATTTATGCCTGCTTTGTCCCTTGATACCGCCTATTATGTGCATCCTTTTGACTCGGCGAAATATGTTCGTGTGGAAGATTACATTGCAACAATGAAAAAGGATATGAACGCTGAGCTTGCAGATGTCGCATATTGCCTTGGCGCCAAATCATGCAAGATTGAGCGTACGGAAAAGAAAAGCAAATCTTTTCACATAAAAGGACATAATAAGAACTCAGGGTCTGCGCCCCTTTGTGTTGATGGTGCTCCTGTTCAGGGGTCTTTGGAAGACAGGGAAAAAGCTTCATTTGGGTATGCGGATGAAAACGAATGGCATGAATCCTTCCAGCAGACCTTTGCTGGTGAGGCGAAAGCGTCTGTTCCAGAATTGCGTTGGTATAAGGACGACAGCTCAATCAACCAGTTGATTAAAACTCGCTGCAGCGAGGGAATGAACGTTTCAAAAACGTATCGCTATGAAATCACAAATACCTATTCCTCATGCGTAGGGATAGGCCTAGCGAAAAAGCTCGATGGAGCTCTTGCGGCAATAAAAATTGGGCAAAAAGGCAAGCTTCAAAGCGATCTGAAAAAAGATTCGAAAATGGAATATGTATATGAGGTCAACTTCTGATTGCTAGAGGCTGTTAGTTTTGGTGCGCGAGCTGTTTGATTATCTAAAGGGAAGGTTGTGCGATGCCAGGCTTTGATCCATTCGCATTTGTTGGTGACGTTGCTAAGGGCGTAGGCGATGTTGCCAAAGGCGTTGGCGACATCGCGAACAATGCTGCAAAGGTTGCCGCTGGTGCTGTTGACGGTGCCATAAAGGCGATGGCTCCCGAGGGTAACGAGGGAGAGCAAAAATCCTTCGAAGACCACCACGAAGAGCCTCGCCCCATTCCCGAGCCTCAATACCGAGATTGCGAAATTGACGCATTCTACGTTGAAAAGCGCCACGTCGCTGTAAGGCAGATAACGGTTGGTGCCAACGGAGAGCCCCAGGAGGGCTACTGGCATTACCTTCGCTTGTCGCGTCATGGCGTTGAGCGCGTTCAAGAGACAGACCTGTTCGCCAAGCCCATGGAGCGCATTCGTGTGCGTAACTGCACTCTTTTCAAAAACGGGGAAGAAGCGGGTGAAGACGCTTTGAGGAAAGGTGCGTTTTTCGGTTCTGTTGCAACGCTGTTTTCGTTCCATCCTTTGGCGATTGGCTTCTTGGCCGCAATGACGGCGCGGGGCAATAAGGACCTTTGGGCGTTGGATATCCTCGACTACGACGAAAGGGAATGGCTGTTCATGGTGGAGTCGAGAGAAGAGGGCGAGGACCTTCTGAAGTTCCTGGATCGCTACTATAGGGTCTAGCTGCCCATTTGCCTCTGGTTTTTGGCGTTAGCAAGATGTCCGTATCGTAAGAGAGCTGCTATAAACTAAAAAGCGAGCATGTTTGTGCTCGCTTTTTTTCATGCATGCAAGGGGGCTTGTTATGGGGAGTTTTAGGGAAATCGATCCGGCGCAGTTCGCGCGCCATTTTCTGGATGTTCCGTATGCCAACGAGGATCCTCGTCAGGTGATGGATATCTGGCTTCCAAATGAAAGGGAAGGGCCGTTTCCGCTTATTGTGTTCGTACACGGCGGCGGATGGGTTTCGGGCAACAAGCGCGAAAACACCATGCCGGGAGTATTTAAATTTCCTTCGCAGGGATATGCCGTTGCCTGCGTCGAGTATCGCTTGGTGCCCGATGTTCACTGGCCCGAACCGCTTGAGGATGTTCGGGCGGCAATTCGTTTTTTGCGCGCGCATGCGGCTGAATTCAATCTGAACGCTGAAAACATCGCCATCATGGGCAATTCCGCAGGTGGGCATCTTGCCTGCATGGTGGCGGCGCTTGCTGGTCGTCCTGTAATGAATGGGCGCCGCTATGGCAATCTTGATCAATCGGACGCCGTGCAGTGCTTGGTAGCGGTATATCCGCCCACTGATATGTACCAAATGGATCTGTGCGATCGCACTACCGCCGAAGATCAAGCCGCCGCAACCGACGGCAACACTGTGCGCGGCGATACGGGCGAAAAGGGCATGGGCAAAATGCACAACCAGCTTATGGGTGTAAGCTGCATGGACAACCCAGAAATTGCAGCAACTGCCAGCCCCATTAAGTTTGTGAATGAGAATTTCCCGCCGGCGTATTTCCTTCAAGGGGTGCAGGATCGCATCATCCCCTATACGCAATCGGTTTCTATGGTGCGCATGATCAACGAAAAATGCGGAGAAGGGCACGCAGAACTGAAGCTCTTTCCGAACGCCGATCATGGTGCCGCAGAAATGAAAACGGACGATGAGATTAACCTTGTTCTCGATTTCATCGATCGCCATATTTGGGAAGGCGAACATGCTCGCACTTCGCTTCCGAAGGAGATAGCGCTGTTGTAGTATCTCGCCATTTCGGTAAGTATCTTAGCCAAATACGATAAAATGGCTAAGATACTTACCCTATGGCTAGGATATTCGCATGAACTTTGACTACAGTATTTCGCTGTCAAGCATATGCACGCCCGTAACTATGGGCGCGGTTGCTGCTATCCACGAATACAAAGGCAAGCAGGAGCTGTACCAGGCTTTGAAGCCTGAATCATTCGAAAAGCTTGCAGCTGTGGCTCGTGTGCAAAGCATTGGTTCTTCAAACAAAATTGAAGGCATCGAAACCACCGATGCTCGTTTGGAAGCGTTGGCGGCAGGAGAGGTCGAGCCTCGAAATCGTAACGAATGTGAAATTGCAGGATATCGGTACGTACTCGATCTTATCCATGAATGGTATGCTCATATTCCGGTAACGCCGAATGTCATTCTTCAGTTGCATCGGGACCTGTATGGCATGGAAGAAGTTTCGTTTGCTGGCAGATGGAAAGACTCCGACAACGCTATCGTTGAGCGTTTGCCCGATGGTCGGCTCCGAACGCGTTTCGAGCCTACCAGTGCGGCTGCTACGCCAGAAGCTGTAGAGTCTCTTTGCCAAACGTATAACGAATCAATTAGGCAGGGGGTGTTCAGCCCGCTGCTTTGCGTTGCTCAGTTTGTGTTCGACTTCGTGAGCATTCACCCATTCGTGGATGGAAATGGTCGGATGAGCAGGCTTCTTATGCTTTTGCTGCTGTATCAAAACGGTTATTTGGTTGGAAAATATATTTCACTTGAGGGGAAAATCGAATGCACCAAGCAAACCTATTATGAGGTTTTGCGGGAAAGTTCCGCGGGTTGGGCCGTGCGCGAAAACGACTACCTGCCATTCGTTACCTATTTCCTGGGCATTGTGCTTTCCTGCTATCGGGAGCTCGATGAAAAGCTCAGCATCGTTAATGCTTCAAATAGCAATGAAGATCTAATTCGGAATTGTTTGGCAAAGGCAATCGTGCCTATTTCGAAACGCGAAATAGAAAGATCATGCCCTATGCTTAGCACGCGCACTATCGAGCGAACCCTGCAGAAGATGGTGAAGGAAGGTGCAGTGCTGAAAATCGGTGCTGCTCGCGCAACATGCTATCAGCTTGTTCGATAGGTGAATGGCTTTTAGGGATTGCTCAATCTTTTTACTAACTGCGCAAAATGTCGCAGGCTGTCTGAGCGATGTAGAAGCAAGCACTCCTGCCCTTTGAGTGCCAAGAAATTTGGCAACAAGGCGGTAACGAAACGGTACAACCTTTGTTATCCAGCGCGGGAAACCACCTGTAATTAACCTCTATGATTATGGAAACACCAGGTCAGAGGCTCATACATCAACAAATAGGGCTTTCTGAATATCTAAGTGCCGTACACTCAAGTTTTCTTCACGGATGGTTGCATTCTTGGGTCAACTTGCTAGTATGTATACCCGTTAGCACTCCTAAATGCTGAGTGCTAAACCATGGTAACAACCGCGCTTGCAACTAGGCGCGAATTGAATGGCGAAAGGAAGCACGCTATGAATCTTAAGCCGCTCGGTGATCGCATCATCGTCAAGCAGGACGAGGCTCAGGAAACCACCGCAGGTGGCCTGTACATCGCTGCAGAGTCCAAGGAAAAGCCCCAGTCCGGCGTTGTTCTGGCTGTAGGCGAAGGCAAGGTCAACAACGAAGGTGAGCACCTTCCCATGCCCGTTAAGGCTGGCGACCATGTTCTGTATGGCAAGTACGGCGGAACCGAAGTTGACGTTGAGGGCGAAAAGGTTCTGATCCTTCGCGCAGACGACATTTACGCTGTTTACGCAGAGTAAGTAGGTTCTGGTTTGCCGCATAACTCGGAGCGGCAAGCGCAAGCGCTTTTCGCGCTTCATTCGGTACTACTTCATTTGAAAGGAATTTCAATATGGCTAAGGAAATCAAGTTTGAAGCCGATGCCCGCGCAGGCATGGCTCAGGGCGTAAAGAAGCTCGCAGACGCCGTAAAGGTAACCCTTGGACCTAAGGGTCGCTACGTTGCTCTCGAGCGTTCTTTCGGTGCACCGCTGGTAACCAACGACGGCGTTACCGTTGCTCGCGAAGTTGAGCTCGAAGATCCCGTGGAAAACATGGGCGCTCAGCTGGTAAAGGAAGCCGCTGTTAAGACCAACGACGTTGCTGGTGACGGCACCACCACCGCAACCCTTCTTGCCGACGTTATCGTAAGCGAGGGTCTGCGCAATGTAACCGCTGGCGCTGATGCTCTTGGCATTCGCCGCGGTATCGACAAGGCAACTGAGGCCGTTGTTGCTGCTATCAAGAACGATGCAACCGAAATCTCCACCAAGGAGCAGATTGCAAACGTTGGCACCATTTCCGCTGGCGATGCAGTAATCGGCGAAAAGATCGCTGAGGCAATGGATGAAGTTGGCAAAGACGGCGCAATTTCCGTTGAGGACAGCCAGACCTTCGGCATCGACATCGATGTTGTTCAGGGCATGCAGTACGATCGCGGTTACATCTCTCCTTACATGGCAACCGACTCCGAGCGCATGGAAGCCGTTCTGAACGATCCTTACATTCTGCTCACCGACCTCAAGGTTACCTCCATCCAGGATATGGTTCCCCTGCTGGAAGGCATCATGAAGGCAGGCCGTCCGCTGCTCATCGTCGCAGAAGACGTTGAGGGCGAAGCGCTGGGCACCCTGCTGCTGAACAAGCTGCGTGGAACCTTGAACGTAGTTGCCATCAAGGCTCCTGGCTTCGGCGATCGTCGTGCTCGCATCCTCGAGGACATCGCAGTTGTTACGGGCGGCAAGGTAGTTTCCAAGGACTTCGGCATGACGCTTGCAGACGTTACCGTTGATGCTCTTGGTACCGCTAAGACCGTTAAGGTTTCCAAGGACGCAACCGTTATCGTTGACGGTGCTGGTGACAAGGCAGCTATCGATGCTCGCGTTGCTCAGATGCGCAACGAGCTTGAGCACCTCACTTCCGATTTCGACAAGGAAAAGCTGCAGGAGCGCCTTTCCAAGCTTTCCGGTGGCGTTGCTGTTCTTAAGGTCGGCGCTGCTACCGAGTCTGAGCTCAAGGAAAAGAAGAGCCGTATCGAAGATGCTCTGCAGGCAACCCGCGCAGCAGTTGAGGAAGGTATCGTTGCTGGTGGCGGCGTAGCTCTCATCAACGCAATCAGCGCACTTGATGCGGTTGAGGTTGCAAACGCAGACGAGCAGGTTGGCGTTGACATCATCCGCAAGGCGCTCGAGGCTCCTATGCGTGCTATCGCAACCAACGCTGGCTATGAAGGCTCCGTTGTCGTTGAAAAGGCCAAGGCATTCGCTAAGGGTGAAGGCTACAACTTCGCAAACGGCGAAGAGGGCAGCATGATTGAGATGGGCGTTTCCGATCCCGTAAAGGTTACGCGCACCGCTCTGCAGTCTGCAGCATCCGTTGCTGGCCTGATCCTCATCACCGAGGCAACCATCAACGAGATCCCCAAGGAAGGTCCCGACCTGTCCGCACTCGCTGGTGCAGGCCAGGGCGGCGGTATGGGCATGATGTAGGTTCGGTACGTCCGCTCGTGCACTGAAAAAAGCACCCTTCGGGGTGCTTTTTTTGTGCACTCGCTCCATACGGGATGACGCTGCGCGGCGCCCTGGCGGCACAGCTGGCTTTCAAGCGCTCAGCATGGCCATGAGGCCTATGCTTCGTGCTTTCAAGTCAGCTGCACTCGCCAGGGCGCCGCTCGCTGATTTACTGGCGCATGCCCCGGGCTTTGGTTAACGCCCTTTGGGCGTTTGCTCAAATTCGCTTTGCTCTTTGAGCGTTGGG
>ENA-OUQH01000096-OUQH01000096.1-human-gut-metagenome-genome-assembly--contig:-NODE-96-length-73713-cov-11.709875_pt1 | contig 73713 bp, 67 predicted proteins | sample MGYA00237948_ERZ548828 | MGnify/ENA primary metagenome ERZ548828 (study PRJEB26490, sample SAMN05194711) | human gut metagenome | biome: terrestrial biome; feature: human-associated habitat; material...
CGATGATCAGAGCGACAATCACGACCGCCAGCGCAATAAAATACGCTATCTTGGTGCTTTTCTTTTCCATAGTGAGTGATTTACCTCCTCAAGTTTTGGTATTTTCTATATTATGCGCCCAATCATATATTGTCAAGTTCTTGTCATACGATTCCATTTTTTTAACAAATTGTGAACTCCATTTTTTCTTTTTTGACGAAAAATTTTTGAAAATAATGGGGGTGCTGGCGGAATATTTCTTTCCGGAGAGACTAAATTGAGGAGGAAACTTGATCCAGAGGCTGATGAATTGACCATCTTTTGAGTCACCTTCCCCCACGCCAAAAGGCTGCAGCGGACAGGGCGCGGGTTGCCATCACGGGCCGCTTCCACATCCGCTGCACCACCGGCCTTTCCGGGATGTATTTACTCTTTGCGCAGGCGCAAAAACGCCGGGGATGGCCCCGGCGTTTTATGTATGAGTCTTCTGCGCTTACGGCGCGGCGAGACACCTTCTATATTATATTTGCGTTGATTTAGAAGAAGAATTCCTTGATCTGGCCATACAGCACCAGGATCATGCACAGGGGGGTGATGAACTTGACGCAGATGTTGAAGAAGCCCTTCATCTTGAAGCTCTGACCCTCCAGGCAGCACTCGTCGTCCACCATCTTGGGGCCCAGCTCCCAGCCGATACACAAGCACATGAGCAGCGCGCCCAGCGGCATGAGGATGCCCTCAGAGATGCAGTCGAAGAAGTCCAGCCAGCAGTCACACCATGTGGGCAGATTGCCGTTGACATCCTTTTCGATGCCCAGAATGTTGAAGGGAGAGATGCCTGCGCCGCCCAGAGAATCCACGCAGATGAGGATGCAGCCCAGGCCAACGAATACGGCAGCGATGAGGGAATAGACCTTGCGCTTATCGCCCTTGCCGGCGTCACGGGCCTTATCGCAGAAGTGGGCCACGATGACCTCCAGCAGAGAGATGGAGGAGGAGATGGCGGCAAACACCACCAGCAGATAGAACAGGATGCCGAACAGAGCGCCCAGGGGCATTTTGTGGAACACATTCTGCATGGTCACAAACAGCAGGGACGGGCCGCCCAGAGCGCCGGTGGGGTCCAGGGCGAAACGGCCGGGGATAACGCACAGACCGGCCATCAGGGCCACCAGAGTATCCATGATAACGATGAGCAGAGCGTTCTTTTCGATGTTTTCCTTTTTATGCAGGTAGGAGCCGTAGGTGATCATGGCGCCCATGCCCAGGGACAGGGAGAAGAACATCTGGCCGCCGGCGGTAGCCAGGACGGTGAGGAAGTCAGGTGCTTCCTTAATGACACCGTTCTCCAGAGCCCAGCCGGGAACGAACATATACTTCAGGCCGTCCACAGCGCCGGGCAGGGTGCAGGCGCGGATGATGCAGATGAGCAGGATGATGAACAGAGCGGGCATACCCACGGAGCAGACCTTCTCGATACCACCGCCGATGCCGCCCATGACGATGATCATGGTCAGCAGGACGAAGATCAGGCCGTAGATCACGGCCTCCATCTGGTTGCCCATGAAGGCGCCGAACACACCGGCACCGTCCAGGCCGTTGGAGCCGAAGCTGGCGCCGAACAGATCGCCCACATTCAGCACCACATACTTGATGCAGTAGCCGCCCAGGGCGCAGTAGAAGAACAGGATCAGGAAGGCGGACAGAATGCCCAGCCAGCCCAGCCACTTGAACTTCTTGGACAGGACCTGATACGCGCCCACGGCGCCGCGGCCTGTCTTACGGCCCAGAGCCAGCTCGCCCACCATGACGATGATGCCGCAGCAGGCCGCCAGGATCAGATAAATAACGAGGAAGGTAAATCCGCCGTTTGCACCCATTTTATTGGGGAAACCCCAGATGTTACCCAGGCCGACTGCCGAACCAACGGCGGCCATCAGAAATCCAAAATTGGATCCAAAGCCTTTTCTTTCTTCCATAGTTTTCTCTCCTTTAAAGTTGTTTGTCCTCTCTCCAAAGAGGTCTACTTGCACCTTATCATTTCCGTTTCCAGCTGTAAATAGATTTCGCCCCTCCTTAACGCCATCTTAACGCGTTGCAGAGTTTTCTTAATCGGATGCTTACGGATTTATGCTCCTTTGGCGAAACCTCCCTTCTATAAAAATTCCTTTTGTGAAACTTATCACGATTTCTGCTCTTATTATATGCGCAAGCGGCCCTTGGCATGACGGCAAGGACGTGAAAAAAGGCAGCGATTTTCGCTGCCCTTTATCTTTGTTAAGAAAGGAGTTTTAGTCGTCCTCGCGCATACGGTAGCCCACGCCTACCTCTGTGAAGATATACTCCGGCTGGCCGGGATTCTTCTCTATCTTACGGCGGATATTGGCCATGTTCACCCGGAGGATCTGATTATCCGTCTTGGCCTTGGGGCCCCATAGCTCCCGGATGATAAAGTCATAGGTCAGCACCTTGCCGGCGTATTTGCCCAGCAGCGCTACGATCTTATATTCATTCACCGTGAGCTTGGCGTTTTCGCCCCGAAGCAGCACCTGGTGCTTGTCATAGTCGATGGTCAGCTCGCCGGTGGTAAACTTGCCGGATTGGGCAATCTCCCCATTGGGCAGGGCCGTGCGGGTGTGGCGAATAGCCGTGCGGATGCGCGCCAGAAGCTCCGACGTTCCGAAGGGCTTGACCAGGTAATCATCCGCGCCGTAATCCAACGCCTCCACCTTATCGTGCTCGTGATTCCGGGCAGAAACCACCACCACCGGCAGATTGGACCACTTGCGCACCGACTTCAGCACCTCCATGCCGTCCATATCCGGCAGGCCAAGGTCCAGGATGATGAGATCCGGGCAATGAGAGGAGACCATGGTCAGCGCCTCCTCCCCGGTGCGCACCACGATGGTATCAAAGCCGCTGGCCTGCAGGATCATGGAAATGAAATTGCTGATGCTCTGCTCGTCCTCCACAATGAGGACCTTGTCCTTGATTTTCATATACTTCCTCCTTATCCTATTCTATGGGCAGAGTGATGCGAAACAGCGCTCCACCCTGCTTTTGGTTTTCCGCGGTGATAGTGCCGCCGTGGGCCGTTACGACAGTGCGGCAGACCGACAGGCCGATGCCCATATCCCGCCGGGCGTCCTCGCGGCCCTCCTCCGGGTGGAGCGTCCCGTCAAACAGATGCTCCAGCCGGCCACGGGCAATGCCCACGCCGTTGTCTGCCACGTCCAGAATCGCCCACTCATCCTTTTGGCTGAGGGAGATATCGATTTGGTTCACCGTCTCCCCGTGGCGGGCAGCATTTTCCATTAAATTAAACAGCACCTGCTGCATCAGCAGCGGATCCATAGGCACCAGCATCGGCTCCTCCGGCAGATGCACCTGCACGGTGATGCCCTTATAATGCCGGCGAAACTTGCTCACTGCGCCCTCTATGATCTCCTCCACCAGCTCCGGTGTTTTTTTCACTCCGGCATTTTCGCCGTCTATGCGGGTGATAGAGAGCAGGTTTTCCGACACCCGCATAAGCCACCTGGCCTCCTCATTTATCGATTGCAGCAGCTCCCGCCGCTGCTGAGGTGTCAGGCTCCCATCCTGCTCCAGCAGTACGTCTGTGGCCCCCACGATGCCCGTGAGCGGTGTGCGGATATCATGGCTCATGCCCCGCAAAAGATTTCCGCGCATTTTCTCCCGCTGCATCTGCCTCTGCGTGACCTCCACCTGCTTGGCCCGGCTGGCCAGGGCGCCGGCCAGGATGGAAATGGTCATCATTACCAGGAAGGTCAGCGGAAAGCCCGCCAGGGTGAAGCTGATGTGCCAATAGGGCTCAGTAAATATGTAGTCCACGCTGAATACGCCCAATACTGCACAGAGGATACTGAACAGGTACCCATCCGTCAGCACCGCCGTGAGGAACACATCCGTTAGAAACAGCATAGCCACATAGCTGGTATCCCCGGTCTCGTCCAGGGAGCGCAGCAGCATACAGGCGATGACTGTGATAATGTACAGTGAAAACGAGATGATAAAGTCCTTAGGTGTATAGATAAGGTTTGTCCCTTGGGTAGACAGGTGTATCTGCTTCTTCCACTCCTCCGGCCAGGGAACACGAATCCGCTTTTTCATGATGCGTCCTCCTATATGGAAATCAGTATACCATATATCGCCGTTAAAAACTCGTGAAGGAATCGTTAAGACAGCTTCCGGCAAGCCCCTCTTGACAGAGGCTGCCGTCCCTGCTATTATACATATAGAATAGCATATAGTGCAATGAGAATTTGAGCCATGCAAAAGACCACGCAGATTTTCTGCGTGCTGTTTTGTATGGCTTTTTTGTTTGGAAAGGGAGTGCATTCAATAATGATTTATGATGCCATTGTCATCGGCGGCGGTGCTGTGGGCTGCGCCACAGCCCGGGAGCTGAGCCGCTACGACCTGCGCCTGGCCCTGTGTGAAAAGGGGGAGGATGTGTGCGTGGGCACCAGCAAGGCCAATTCCGCCATTGTCCACGCCGGCTTCGACGCTGTGCCGGGAACGAAAAAAGCCCATTTCAACGTGGCCGGCAGCCGCATGATGGAGCGCCTAAGCCAAGAGCTGGACTTCCCCTATAAGCGTAACGGCGCCCTGGTGCTGTGTTTTAACGAGAAGGACCTGCCTCGGCTGGAAGAGCTGCGGGAGCGCGGCGAAAAGAACGGCGTGGAGGGCCTGCGCATTGTTAGCGGGGACAAGCTGCACGCCCTGGAGAGCGCCCTGTCTCCGGAGGCGGTGGCGGCCCTGTATGCCCCCACCAGCGCCATTGTCTGCCCCTTTGCCATGACCATCGCCCTAGCGGAGAACGCCGCTCAGAATGGCGTGGAGTTTTTCATGGATACCCCCGTAACGGCTATCACCTGCCGGAACGGTCTGTACGAGATCACCGCCGGGGAAAGAATTCTTCAGGCCCGCACGGTGGTGAATGCAGCCGGGTTATACAGCGACGCCCTGCACAACATGGTCTGCGAGCATAAGCTCTCCATCGTTCCCCGCAGCGGTGAATACTGCCTGCTGGACAAAAAGGATGGCCACCTGGTAGAGCGGACGGTATTCCAGCTGCCGGGTAAATTTGGCAAGGGTGTGCTGGTGACGCCCACGGTACACGGAAACCTCCTCATCGGCCCCACCGCCGTGGACCGCAGCGACAAGGACGCCACCAACACCACCGCAGACGGCCTGGCCTACGCCACCGCAATGGCAGAGCGCAGTGTGCCGAACCTGCCCATGCGAGACACCATTACCAGCTTCTGCGGCCTCCGGGCCCACCTGGAGGGGGATGCGGACGATTTTATCATCGGCGAGAGTGCCGATGGCTTCTTCGATGCCGTGGGCATTGAGTCTCCGGGTTTGTCCTCCGCTCCGGCCATCGGACAGTATTTGGCCCAGTGCATCGCCCAAAAGCTGGACGCCACGGAGAAGCTGACCTTTGTTTCCACCCGCAAGGACATCCCCCATCTGCGTGAGCTGCCCCTGGAGCAGCGCCAGGCTCTGGTGCAGGAGAACGCCGCTTACGGCAACATCATCTGCCGCTGCGAGCAGATCAGCGAGGGGGAGATCATGGACGCCATCCACCGTGTCCCCGGAGCCAGATCTCTGGACGGGGTAAAGCGCCGGGTCCGGGCGGGCATGGGCCGCTGCCAGGGCGGGTTCTGCGCCCCGAGAGTGATGGAAATCCTCAGCCGCGAGCTGGGTATTGCACAAACAGAGCTGACCAAGTCCGGCGGGGACAGCAGGCTTTTGGTCGGATATACCAAGGAGGTGCAGGAATGAAACAGGTACAGCTTGCCATTATCGGCGGAGGCCCTGCAGGTCTGGCCGCCGCTATTGCCGCCCGGGAAAAGGGCGTGGAGGACATCCTCATTATTGAGCGGGACAAGGAGCTGGGGGGCATCCTCAACCAGTGCATCCACGCAGGCTTCGGCCTGCACACCTTCGGCCAGGAGCTGACGGGCCCTGAGTACGCCGGGCGATTCATTGACCGGGTGCAGCAGATGCACATTCCCTATCTGCTGCGCACCATGGTGCTGGATCTTTCCGAGAACCGGGTGCTTACCGTCACCGGGCCGGAGACGGGGCTCATTCAAATCCAGGCCCAGGCGGTGATTCTGGCCATGGGCTGCCGGGAGCGGCCCCGGGGCGCACTGAACATCCCCGGCTACCGCCCGGCGGGCATCTACTCCGCCGGAACCGCCCAGCGCCTGGTGAATATGGAGGGCTTTATGCCCGGAAAAAATGTGGTGATCCTCGGAAGCGGCGACATCGGGCTTATCATGGCCCGGCGCATGACCCTGGAGGGGGCCAAGGTCCACGCGGTGGCGGAGGTCCTCCCCTACTCCGGCGGATTGAAGCGCAACATCGTTCAGTGCCTGGAAGATTTTGACATTCCCCTGTACCTCTCCACCACCGTGGTGGACATCCACGGCCGGGAGCGGCTGGAGGGTGTGACCCTGGTCCGGGTGGACGAGAATCGCCGTCCCATCCCCGGCACGGAGCAGTACATCCCCTGCGACACGCTGCTGCTGTCCGTGGGATTGCTGCCGGAGAATGAGCTGTCCTCCGCCGCCGGGGTGCATCTGAGCGGTGTTACCGGCGGCCCGGAGGTGACGGACCGGCTGGCCACCTCTATCCCCGGGGTATTCGCCTGCGGCAACGTACTCCATGTCCATGACCTGGTGGACTTTGTGAGCCAGGAGGCCCAAAGGGCCGGAGAAAATGCCGCCCTATATCTGCAGGGTGCCCGGGCAGGCAGCCGCTCCGTGCGTCTGGAGGGGAAAAACGGCGTGCGCTACACCGTGCCCCAATCCATCGACCCGGAGAACATGGACGAAACCGTTATCGTCCGCTTCCGGGTGGCGCAGCCCTATCGGGATGCCGCCCTGTGCGCCTACGCCGACGGCACGCTCCTGCGGCGCATCCCCAAGCGCATTCTCACCCCGGGTGAGATGGAGCAGTTTCCCCTGCGCAGGGCGGAGCTGCCCGCAGGCTGCGAATCCATTACCTTTACCGTAGAGGAGGTGGCGAAATGAACCAGCGTCAACTGATCTGCATCGGCTGCCCCATGGGCTGCCAGCTTACCGCCACTATCGAAAACGGCGTGGTCACCGCCGTCACCGGCAACACCTGTAAGCGGGGCGATAGCTACGCCCGGAAGGAGTGCGTGGCCCCGGCCCGCACCGTCACCGGCACCGTCCGCTGCATAGGCGGCTTGGTTCCCGTTGTGTCCGTCCGCACAGAGGGTGAAGTTCCCAAGGAAAAGGTTTTCGACGTGGCGCACGCGCTGAACACCGCCCTGGCCCACCTGCCCATTGCCGCCGGGGATGTGGTGATCCCGGATGTGTGCGGCACCGGCGTCAATGTGATAGCCACCAAGAGCGCAAAATAAATATTGTAAGTATCCTCCTGCCCGTGGTATGATAGGCAGGAGGATATTTTTTGTCTGCTGAGAATCTGTCATTGCGAGCCAGTGACCGATGTCACTGGTGTGGCAATCCGTTTCCCCAACTCTTTGCGCAGGGGCATTGCAGATTTCCCCGGGGCCTCTTTGCTCCCTTGGGATGACGAGAATTATTCCCCCCACGCGCATGCTGCGGTGAAAAATGCTCTTGATTTTTGCCGCCTGCGGGCGGCAAACTCTGCGGGGCTTTTTGCTCTATTCCATTCCACAAAAGGAGGGATTCCTATGCGTCATAGGTTCATTGACCTTTTGGAGCAGTCCCCGGTGATCCCGGCGGTGAAGGCCGAGGCTGCCCTCCCCTGCGCGCTGGCCTGCGAAAGCCGGGTGCTGTTTCTCCTGGGCGGCGACCTGCTGACCATCCGCCGCTGGATCTCTATGGTCCACGAGGCGGGCAAGCTGGCGGTGGTGCACATCGACCTGGTGGGCGGCCTGGCCCCCAAAGAGGTGGCCGTGGATTGGCTGCAGCAGCAAGGGGCCGACGGTATCATCTCCACCCGGCCGCACCTGATCCGCCGGGGCCGGGAGCTGGGCATGCTCACGGTGTTGCGGGTGTTCGCCATCGACTCCAAGGCTGTGGGGAACCTGCAGAAGGAAACGGAAATGGTCACCCCGGATGTCATCGAGATCCTCCCGGGCACCCTGCCTAAGATCATTGAAAAGCTATCCGGCAAGCTCCCGGTGCCCCTCATTGCCGGGGGCCTGATGACGGACAAGTGCGATATTGTATCCGCCCTGCAGGCAGGGGCGCTGTGTGCCTCCACCTCAGAGGAGGCCCTGTGGGAGGTATGACGCCATGAAGAAGATCTGGTCCTATCTATCCATCCCCGCCGCGGCATTGGCCGTATTGACCGGGTCTATCGCCTGGGTGGTGCTGCTGCGCCCGTTTTACTATGTGCAAATCGGCCCCTTGGGCGTGTGCCAGGCCAGCGGTCTCACCGCCGCCCAGGCCCGGGCCGCCTATAGCGACGTGATGGATTACTGCCTGGGCCTGCGGCCGGATTTTGCCGCCGGGGTGCTGCCCTTTTCGGCGGAGGGCGCCAGCCACTTTGCGGATGTCCGGGTGCTGTTTATTTTGGACCTGGCCGTGCTGGCTGTGACGCTTCTCTTCCTCCTGGGACTTTGGATCGCCTGCCGCCGGCGCACGGCGCTCCCCCGGCTGGCCGGACGGACCCCGGGCTTTTGGGCCGCCTGCGGATTGTGCGGCATCATTCTGATCGTGGCCGCCCTGGCCGCCACGGACTTTGACCGGGCCTTTACCGTCTTTCACGGCATCTTTTTCCCGGGAAAAGAGAACTGGCTCTTTGACCCGGCCACGGATCCGGTGATCCTGCTGCTGCCGGAGGAGTTCTTCCGCAACTGCGCCATTGCCATCGCCGCTTCCCTACTACTTTTATGCCTGGTGCTGGCGCTGACCGGGCGAAAGCAAAAAAAATAAAGCGCTTCTTGCGGCGCTTTGTAAAAAAAATACCCACGCCTCTGCGTGGTGTTCTCTTTCGGGATCGGACTTACCGCTCGCTGGGCTGCCAATCGCAGTCTGCAAAGATCATATCGTCCAGATCACCCAGGATCCAGTTGTTCATCATACTGTATCACGCTCCTTTCTTCTCTTGTTTTCCAAGACGCAGTATAGCACAGCCCCAAAGCAAATGCAAGTATTTTTTCGGGAGTTTACACAAGTTTAACATTTATTATTTGTCACTTTTTACAAAGACCGAGGTTTTATAGATGAAGGAATTTCTGGCGGGAAAATTTGATATAGCCGTCATAGGTGCGGGTCACGCAGGCATCGAGGCGGCCCTGGCAGCGGCCCGGATGGGCCTGGAGACCATTATTTTCACCATCAACCTGGACGCTGTGGGCAATATGCCCTGCAACCCGGCCATCGGCGGCACCGGCAAGGGCCACCTGGTCCGGGAGCTGGATGCCCTGGGCGGCCAAATGGGCCGGGCCGCAGACCGGGCCTGCATCCAATATCGGATGCTCAACCGAGGCAAGGGCCCGGCGGTCCACTCCCTGCGGGCCCAAGCCGACCGGCGCAAGTACCAGCAGGTGATGAAGCACACCCTGGAAATGCAGGAGCAGCTCACGGTGCGGCAGGGGGAAATCGTGGATCTGCGTGCCGAAGGGGGCCGGGTGTGGCAGGTTGTGCTGCGCACCGGGGCCGTGTATGAGGTCCGGGCGGCCATCCTCTGCACCGGAACCTATCTGCAGGGGCGCACCATCGTGGGAGAGTGCATTGAGGACTCAGGCCCCGACGGGATGCACGCCGCCGGACCCTTGACGGAGGCCCTGAAGCGCCTGGATCTGCCCCTGCGCCGCTTCAAGACCGGTACGCCCCCTCGCATCAACGCCCGGAGCATCGACTTTTCCAAAATGGAAGTACAGCGGGGGGACGAGGACCCCCTGCCCTTCAGCTTTTCCACGGAGCAGGTACGGGAAAACCGCGCCGTCTGCTGGCTCACCTACACTACAGAGGAGACCCACCGCATCATCCTGGAGAATTTGGACCGCAGCCCTATCTATTCCGGAGTCATCGAGGGAGTGGGCCCCCGGTACTGCCCGTCCATCGAGACGAAGATCGTCCGCTTCCGGGATAAGCCCCGGCACCAGCTGTTCATCGAGCCCATGGGCCTGGACACGGAGGAAATGTACATCCAGGGCTTTTCCTCCTCCATGCCGGAGGAGGTGCAGCTCAGAATGCTCCACTCGGTGCCCGGCCTGGAGCACGCGGTGATGATGCGCCCGGCCTACGCCATCGAGTACGACTGCATTGATCCTCTGGCCCTGCGGCCCACCCTGGAGGTAAAGAGCGTAGAGGGTCTCTACGGCGCAGGACAGTTTAACGGCTCCTCCGGCTATGAGGAGGCGGCGGTCCAGGGCTTTGTGGCCGGGGTCAATGCGGCGCTGAAGCTTTTGGGGCGAGAGCCCATGATCCTAAAGCGCAGCGAGAGCTACATCGGAACCCTCATCGACGACCTGGTGACCAAGGGGACGGAGGAGCCCTACCGCATGATGACCAGCCGCTCCGAGTACCGTCTCCTGCTGCGCCAGGACAATGCCGACAGGCGCCTGACTCCCATCGGCTACAGGCTGGGCCTGGTGCCGGAGGAGCGGATGCAGGCGGTGGCGGAAAAATACGCCGCTGTGGAGGCGGAGATATACCGGCTGGAGCACACGGGCATCCCCGGCAGCCGGGAGCTGAACCGCCTGCTGACGGAGCGGGGCTCTGCGGCGGTGACAGACGGAGCCAGGCTCATTGATCTGCTGCGCCGCCCCCAAATGACCTATGACGAGCTGATGACCTTTGACCCCCACGCGCCGGCGCTTCCCAAGGCCGTGCGGGAGCAGGTGGAAATCTCCGTGAAATACGAGGGCTACATCCGCCGCCAGCTGAGCCAGGTGGAGGAGTTTGAAAAGCTGGAGCAGCACGCCCTGCCTGCGGACGCGGACTATGCATCCATCCAGGGGCTGCGCCTGGAGGCCCGAGAAAAGCTGAATGCCGTGCGGCCGCTGAATTTGGGCCAGGCCAGCCGCATTTCCGGCGTCTCCCCGGCGGACATGGGCGCGCTGATGATCTATTTGGAGAAAAGAGGCAGCAAAAATGAACGTAATTGAGCTGACGCATACCATCCAGGGCGATATGCCCGTTTATCCCGGCACGGAGCAGCCTGTTCTCACCACCGCCTGCACCATCCGGGATGCAGGCTACCGAGAGACCATTTTGCATATGTATTCTCACACCGGCACCCACATGGATGCTCCGGCCCACATGATAGAGCTCGGCCGCACCCTGGATGCTTTCCCGGCGGAGACCTTCGCAGGCCCCGGCTTTGTGCTGGATTGCCGGGGGCTGGCAGAAATTCCCCTCTCCCTGCTCCGGGCCCACGAGAGTGAGATCCGGCAAGCGGATTTCCTGCTCTTTTGCACCGGCTGGGATAAGCGCTGAGGCCGGGCGGATTACTACGAGGCCTTCCCTTGCCTAACACAGGAGGCGGCGGCCTTTGTGGCACAGCTCCCCCTCAAGGGCATCGGCGAGGATTGCATCTCCATCGACCCCTGCGACAGCATAGATTTTCCCAATCACATAACGCTCCTGGCCGCAGGCCTTGTGAACACGGAGAACCTGAAGAATTTAGACCAGCTGCTGGGCAAATCTTTCCTCTTTGCTGCTTTACCGTTGAAATTCGAAAACTCCGACGGCTGCTCCTGCCGCGCCGTGGCCATGGTGGAGTGATGGCAGAAAAATCAAGGCCTCCGGCTGCGCCGGAGGCCTTGATTTTAAATTACACTTCTATATTCCCCTGAAACTGCTCCAGCCGCGCCCTGTACGCCTGGCGCACTTCCGTCTCAAAGGCCAGGGGTGCATCCTTGGCGCCCAGATCGTCCAAAAGCCACCGGGTAAAATCCGGATTCAGCACCAGCAGCGGCCCCAGCAGATAGGTGCCCAGCACGCCGCCGGAGCGGATACCCTCCACCGCTGCGCTCTCGCTGCGGCCCAGTCCCTTTTCCACGGTGAACAGCGGCGGCAGCGAACTCTCCATATGGCTGAAGCGGCTGGTGTAGCCCACGATCTTCGTGCCCTCAAAGCCGCCCAAAAACAGGGAATTGGCCCGCCGGGGCAGGATGCGCCGGGCTGTCAGATCCAGCAGGCCCAGGCCCGAGATGGTCTTTTCCCCGTCCCGGATGGTCTTGCCGAACACCTCCATGGCGTTGCCTGTAAGAAGGAAATGCGTTCCCCCGGCCATCAGGTCCTTCAGGCGCTCCCGGTAGGGTGCCAGCGTCTGAATAATACGCTCCTGGCTGCGCTCCGTCATGGAGCACATATAAATCAAATCCACCTCATGCTGCACGAACCAAGGCTCGTCCCCCATATACGTCTGGCGGGTATCCGCCGGCAGGCAGCGGCGCAGATAGTCCATGTTGCCCCGGTCGCCGTAGAGATTGCACAGCTCGGGATACAGAAATTCTATGGTCATAGCGCACCCTCCAATACCTTGCGGATCTTCTCCATGGCCGTCACCGACCGGCTGTAGCTGGACATGTCGTGGAGCAGATATACGCTCTCCAGGTCCTTACAGTGCAGCTGCTCAATGGCCGCCAGCTCGTCCTGCTTGCACACCAGCTTCTCCCGGGGCACCCCCGCCAGCAGCAGGCGCACCTGATGGTCCCAGCAGCGCACGCCGGTGGCCAGGATCTGCACGATGCTTTCATCGTTTAAGAACTCATAGTCCGTGTCATAGATCCAGCCGATGCGCTCGGAGGACTTGCTCTCATCCAGGTCGTCCAGAGCCAGGATCACCGCCTTTTTCCCGGGCTTTCTGCGGATGTAGTCAAAGACCATGGAAACCGGCAGGGAGTTATTGCTCTTGGCCATCATGCTCACCACGGCCACACCCTTCACCTGAATCTGGTCCAGCCGGGTCTTGGTGAGGGGTGTAGCCTCCAGGGCGGCGCATATCTCATCCATAGATAATCCCATTTCGCTGAGCACCGCCACAGCGGCCAGCTCGTTATAAATATTGAATACGCTGTCATGGAGCATGGGCAGTGTATATGTCTCCTCCCCATGCCGCAGGGTCAGCCGATGGTGCTCACCATCCAGCGCCATGGCCAGCCACTCCGCTGCCGGGGAGGCAAGGCCGCACTTCTCGCAGTGGACATGGCCCACATGGGCGTAGCGCACATAGTCATAGCGCAGGGCTGCGCCGCAGCGAGGGCAATCGGGGCAATCGTTGACCCGGTTGGGTGGGGTCACGCCGTCTCCCTCCTGCCGGGCGATGGCGTAATACACCCGGGGATTCTCCGGCAGCAGCAGGGCCGAGCACAGCTCGTCGGCATTGAGGATCAGCTTGGCATGGGGACAATCGATCTGCGCCAGCTTCCCGGCCACATACTCCGGATGGGCATTGCGCTGCAGGGAGTCCCGAAGCACGTTGGTGATAACAATATAGTCGCTGCGCACCTTGGGGCAGACAATGCGGGCATAGTGCTCATCCACCTCCAGCACCACCGCATCCACTCGGCAGCGATTGGAGAGGGTCACAGAGCAAGTCATGGCCGTAGCAATGCCGAATTCGGTGTTGCTGCCAATGCGGTTGTTGGCCACGGTGCGCCCGGTGGCCGCAAGCAGATCACTGAGAAGGTTTGCCGTGGTGGTCTTGCCGTCGGTGCCGGTGACGCAGATGACCGTTTCGGCCTTGCGGATGTGCCGCAGATAGTCCGGGCACAGCTTCACGGCAAACCAGCCCGGCAAATACGATGCCTGCCGGCCCAGCAGACGCATCCCATAATAGACGCACTTGCTCACCGCCATAGCAAACAAAAAACGAAGATTCATAGCTTCCCATACCTCGCATATAAAATCATACGGCTATTTTACTCACTTTCTCCAATCCTGTCAACTTGCGGACTACCCACATTTTCCCATCCATTTCCTTAAAATGGGTTTACAGTTTACAAAAGGTGCGGTAAAATAAGTATTCGTAGAATTATGCCATCCGGAAAAGAAAGGGGTGGGCGCAGCTTGCAAGACAGACAGATCAAAATCGGCGCAGTTCTGTCCTACCTATCCATGGGTCTGAGCACCGTCATTTCCCTGGTGTATACGCCCATTATGATCCAGCGGCTGGGCGACAGCGAGTTCGGCGTTTATCAGACCGTCCTGCCCATTATCTCCTATTTGAATCTTCTGAGCTTCGGCCTGGGCAGCGCCTACATCCGCTATTATTCCCGGGCCAAGTCTGCAGATGATAAGCCCGGCATGGCCAAGCTCAACGGCATGTTTTTCACCACCTATGTGGTGCTGGGTGCTCTGGTACTGGCCATCGGCTTCCTGCTGGCAGGCCACGGGGAGATTATTTTCGGCAAGAAGCTGACGGCGGAGGAGATCGCTCTGGGCGAAAAGCTCCTGCGTATCATGACCGTCAACGCCGCCTTGTCCTTTCCCATCAGCGTCTTTGAGTCACATGTGACCATCAATGAGGAGTACATCTTCCAAAAGGTGGTGGCCCTGGGCCGGCAGGTGCTCAACCCCCTCATCATGATCCCCCTGCTGATTTTGGGCTACCGCAGCGTCACGCTGACGGTGCTGGCGCTGATCTTCACGGTGGTCAGCGGTCTGCTGAATGTCATTTTCTGCCTGACAAAGCTGAAGATGCCCTTCTCCTTCCGCCATTATGACTTCAAGCTTATGCGGGAAATGGTGGGCTTCACCACCTTTGTATTCATCGGCATCGTGGTGGATAATCTCAACTGGAGCATCGACCGGCTGCTGCTGGCCTGGATCCACGGCACCACCGCCGTGACCGTTTATACCGTGGCGGCCCAGCTGAATGTATACTATCAATCCTTTGCCACGGCCATTTCCAATCTCCTCATCCCCCGGGTCAACCGCATTGTAGCAGAAAACCAGCCCATTTTGGAGCTGGATAAGCTCTTCATCCGGGTGGGGCGGCTGCAGTTTATCCTGCTGGGCGGCATCTTTTGGGGCTTCGTGGCGGTGGGCCGGACCTTTGTAGTTCTGTGGGGCGGCGATGCCAAGTTTGAGGTGGACTATGCCGTGACGCTGCTGCTGTTTGGGGCCACCCTTTGGGCCAATATTCAGATGCTGGGGTATGAAATTCTCCGGGCTAAGAATATGCACCGGTTCAGCTCTCTGGTGTACCTCATCATCGCCTTGGCCAACATCGTCCTCAGCATCCCCCTGTGCATGGAATGGGGCGTCCTTGGCGCAGCCATCGGCACGGCCATCGCCACCGGTGCGGGCATGCTCATTATGAACCGCTACTATCGCCGCCGGGTGGGACTGGACATTCCCCGGTTTTGGCTGCGCATCCGGCACCTGGTTCCGGCTATGATCGTTCCGGGCATCGCGGCCATTTTGATTGCTGTGTTTCTGCGGCCCGCCGGCTATGGGCAGATTGCGTTGATCCTGTGCGTGTTTGTACCTCTGTACGGTGCCAGCATGTGGCTGTTCGGTCTGGACAGGTTTGAGCGGGATCTGTTCGGCGGCCCGATGAAGAAGCTCCTGCGCCGCTTTGGCCGGTGAGTCCAGCCGCATAAAGCAGAAAGGCAGCGCTGCAAAATAACGCTTTGATAAAAGACGGGTAAGCTCATTGCTTACTCGTCTTTTTTCTTCCTGATCGCAGCGGGGCGAAGCAGCTTGCGCAAGGGCCTTTGTGGAGAGAGCAGCTGCGAAGAGCTGCTCAGGAGGATATACCGCAGAACACCCTCTTATACAAATAAGTGCTGGGGCAAAAGGCTCTATTCGGCCTTTCACCCCAGCGCTCTTGTAGGGCCCATTTTGCAGCAGGCCCTTTTGGGTGCTGTTCGCACATTCGGATCCCGCCGCTTCTCCTGCCGTAGTAGCTGCAAAGAAACAAAGGTAAGGTATACATGGCGGCCGGAAGCCCCTCTATCATACAGAGGAGTGGAATCAAAGTCCCCGGCGGGAAATGTGCTTCAGCCCCATCAGCCCTGTAGGCAAGAGAGCAGGACAGAGCCGTCAATATTGCCGCCGGAGCAGAGCAGAACGGTTTGCTCCGTTAAGGCGCATTTACCGGAGGTCACAGCAGCCAACGCCAGCGAGGCCGCGCCCTCCAACGTCAGCTTGGCATACAGGCAGGCCAGCTTGATAGCCTTGCGCAGCTCGTCCTCGCTGACGGTCACGATGTCATCCACATATTCCTCGATATAGGGATAGAGATACGGTTCGCCGGTCTTGCGCACCACCGCGTCGGCAATGGAGGCGCAGGAGTCCAGCGTCACCAGCTTCCCGGCCGCCCGGGATGCCGCATAGACGGCGGAGCCCTCCGGCATCACGCCGACGATGCGCACACCGGGCTTCAGATGCTTCATAGCGTAGGATATACCGGTGATAAGCCCGCCGCCGCCAATGGGCACCACGATTTGGTCCACATCGGGCAGCTGCCGCAGCAGCTCCAGGGAGATGGTGCCCTGACCGGCCACCGTATATCGGTCGGAGGTGGGATGCACATAGTACATCCGTTTCTCCTCTGCCAGTGCCACCGTGGCGGCGAAGGTCTCGTCATAGGTGGCGCCGATCTCCAGCAGGTCGGCCCCCATAGCACGGATGCTGCTCTTCTTGATTTCAGGCGTAGGCTCCGGCACAACAATGGTAGCGGGGATGCCCAGGCGCTTGGCAGACAGGGCACAGGCCATGCCGTGGTTGCCGGAGGAGGCGGTGATGATTCGCAGAGAGGCACCCACTTCCTGAGACAGGGCCATGATTTTATTGGTCGCGCCGCGGATCTTGTAGGCGCCGGAGGGCAGCAGGCTCTCCGCCTTCAAATATACAGGCGCCCCCAGCTGCTGGTCCAGCGGTGCCATGCTCAGCAGCGGAGACGGCGGGAAGGATTGCCTGAGTCGGCGCTCCGCCGCAAAGAAATCAGATATCTGAACAGGGGAAAGATCTTGGCCTAACATAGTGTTGTCCCCCTCCCCCATCAATCCTCGTTGATCTCAAAAATGGACTCGACCTCCACCGTCAGTCCCAGAGGCAGACTGTTGGTTCCGATGGCCGAGCGTGCGTGGCATCCCTCCTCGCCGAAGGCATCGATAAATACCTGAGAGGCGCCGTTTACCACCTGTGCCTGTCCGGTAAAATCATCGGCCCCGGCTACAAAGGCCAGGATTTTCACGCACTTTTTTACGCGATTCAGATCGCCGAGATACGCCTCCAGGGCGGACAAAGTGTTGATGGCGCACACCCGGGCAGCATACTGCGCCTGCTCCACGGACACATCCACGCCCACACGACCCGTGAGATGCACGCCCTTATCCATGCTGCCCTGTCCGGATACGAACAGCAGGTTGCCGGCCCGATTCACAGGCTTATACAGTCCTGCGGCGGCCAGCTTCTCCGGCAGCTCAATACCTGCCTTTTTCAGGTTTTCATAAACGTCCATAATTAGCCTCCTGATCGATAAAATTCTTGCCCGCGCCGGCTCCGGGGCTGTGCATCCCGGGGCCGACATGGCAGGCAGCACTATGGAAAGCAGTTTTACTTAGCGGCCTTCTGGGCCTTGATGGACTCAATCAGCTCGGGAACGACCTTGAACAGGTCACCCACGATGCCGTAGTCAGCCACCTCAAAGATGGGGGCGGACTCGTTCTTGTTCACAGCGATGATGCACTCACTGTCCTGCATACCAGCCTTGTGCTGGATAGCGCCGGAGATACCCAGAGCGATGTAAACCTTGGGATGCACGGTCTTACCGGTCTGACCCACCTGGTGGTCAGCGGTGATCCAGCCGGCGTCCACGCAGGCGCGGGAGGAACCCACGACGCCGCCCAGAACCTCAGCCAGCTCCTCGGCCAGCTTGATGCCGCCCTCGACATCCTTGCTGATGCCGCGGCCCACGGACACGATGAAGTCGGCGCCAATGAGGTCAACCAGCTTCTTGGCAGCCTTCACGACCTCCACTACCTCGGTCTTGATGTCGGCCTCGGTGAGGTTGAAGGCGGGATGCAGGATCTCCACATCCTTCTTGCACTCGCGCTTCTTCATAACGCCGGGGCGCACAGTGGCCATGGCGGGACGGAAGCGGGGGCAGAAGATGGAAGCCATCAGGTGGCCGCCGAAGGCGGGACGGGTCATCTTGATGTCGCGGGACACATCGTGGTCAGCACCGTTGATCTTCACGGTGCCCAGCTTCTCGATGCGCTCGGCGGGCAGGGTAGAAGCTTCCTTCAGGAAGTTCTTGTAGATGGGCATATCAATGTCCAGGTGGGTGCAGTCAGCGCACAGGCCCGTGTGCAGGCGAGCTGCGCACCGGGGGGCCAGGTCACGGCCGATGTTGGAGGCGCCGAACAGCAGGATCTCGGGCTTAATGTCCTCCACTGCCTCGGAGATGACCTTGGTATAAGCGTCGGTGGTGTAGTCCTTCAGCAGGGGGCTGTTGTACACATACACCTTGTCCGCGCCGTAGTTGCCCAGCTCGGGGGCGATGGCGTCCACATTGTCGCCCAGCAGGATGCCGCAGAGCTCTACGCCCAGCTCGTCAGCCAGCTTCCGCCCCTCGGAGATCAGTTCAAAAGTAGTGGGCATCATCTTGCCCTGGCGCTGCTCACAGAAAACCCATACGTTTTTGAAGGCGCCGATGTCAGCACTATTAAAAGCCATTTTCTTATCTCCTTCCTTAGATGATGTGCTTGGCGGCCAGGATGCCCGCCAGCTTGTCGGTGGTCTCCTTGCCGGCGCCTTCAAGCATCATGCCGGCGCCCTTCTGAGGAGGCGTGAAGGAGGTCAGAATATTGGTGGGGGAGCCCTTCAGGCCGATGGTAGTAGCATCGATCAGGGGGTGATCCTTCAGGGTCTCGTAGGTCATGGTGACCAGGGGCTTGCTATAAGCCTCAAAGGCGCCGCCCACGGACAGGTAACGAGGCTGATTCAGCTCCTTGATGCAGGTGATCATGCAGGGGGTCTTGACCTTCACGGTCATGTAGCCGTCCTCCAGCATACGCTTCACGGTCAGGGTATTGCCGTCCTTGGTGATCTCGCCGGCATAGGTGATCTGGGGCAGATGCAGCTTCTCGGCGATCTGGGGGCCCACCTGAGCGGTATCACCATCGATAGCCTGACGGCCGGCCAGGATGATGTCATCCTCGTCCACGCCGTAGGTGTCTATGCCGGCGGCGATGATCTGGGAGGTAGCGTAAGTATCGGAACCGCCGAACTCACGGGCGGTGATGAGGACGCCCTCGTCCACGCCCATGGCCATCAGCTCACGGAGCATGCCTTCAGCGGGAGGGGGACCCATGGTGAAGGCCACCACCTTGCAGCCCAGCTCGTCCTTCAGAGCCAGAGCAGCCTCAACGGCGTTCAGGTCATCGGGGTTGATGATGGTCTGCATGGACGCACGGTCCAGGGTGCCATCGGGGTTCACTGCCACCTTACCGGAGGTATCGGGAACCTGCTTTACTGTTACAAGAATTTTCATTTTACCTTTTACCTCCTATCTTACTTAACGCCCAGGTGGCTGGAAATGACCATACGCTGGACCTCGCTGGTGCCTTCGTAGATCTCGGTAATCTTGGCGTCACGCATCATGCGCTCCACGGGATACTCACGGGTGTAACCGTAGCCGCCGAACAGCTGCACGGCGCGGCGGGTCACATCGGAAGCAGCCTCAGCGGCGAACAGCTTCGCCATGGCAGCGTCCATGGAGTAGGGCTCGTGATTCTGCTTCTTCATAGCAGCAGCGTACACGACATACTGGGCAGCCTGCATACGGGTGTGCATATCAGCCAGCTGGAACTGGGTGTTCTGGAACTGGGAGATACGCTTACCAAACTGTACGCGCTCCTTGGTGTACTTGATAGCTTCCTCGACGGCGCCTTCACCCAGACCCAGAGCCTGGGAGGCGATGCCGATACGACCGCCGTCCAGCGTCTTCATGGCGATCTTAAAGCCCTCGCCCTTCTTGCCCAGCATACGATCCTTGGGGATTACGCAATCCTCGAAAATCAGATCGCAGGTAGAGCTGCCGCGGATACCCATCTTCTTCTCATGCTTGCCCTGGGTGAAGCCGGGGTCGGTCTTCTCCACGATGAAAGCGGAGATCTCCTTCAGGCTGCGGCCGCGCTTGTCGGTGACCTTGCCGGTGACGGCGATGATCACGAAGGTGTCAGCCACGTTACCGTTGGTGATGAAGCACTTGCTGCCGTTGAGGATGTAGTTCTCGCCGGACTCATCCAGGACGGCGGTGGTCTGCTGGCCCTGTGCGTCGGTGCCGGCGCCGGGCTCGGTCAGGCCAAATGCGCCGATCTTGCGGCCGGAGCACAGGTCGGGCAGATACTTCATCTTCTGCTCCTCAGTGCCGTTCTCAAAAATGGGAGCAGCACACAGGGAGGTATGCGCGGAAACGATAACAGCGGTAGTACCGCAAACCTTTGCCAGCTCCTCCACACACATTGCATAGGACAGCACATCGCCGCCGGCGCCGCCGTACTGCTTGGGGAAGTAAATACCCATCATACCCAGCTTTGCCATCTTCTCGACGGTTTCCATGGGGAAGCGCTCTTCCTCGTCGATCTCAGCGGCCAGGGGCTTTACTTCGTTCTCTGCAAATTCGCGGTACATCTTGCGAACGAGCAGCTGTTCCTTAGTCAGATGGAAATCCATACTCTTTTCTCCTTTTCCTGATTTTTACTTATTGTAGTTGAAGAAGCCTTCGCCGGACTTAATACCCAATTTGCCCGCACGAACCATCTTCCGGATCAGCACGTTTGCGCGATACTTGCTATCGTGAGTCTCGTTGAACAGCACGTCCATAATGTTCAGGACCACGTCCCAACCGATCAGGTCACCCAGATGCAGGGGGCCCATGGGGTGGTTGCAGCCCAGCTGCATAGCAATATCGATATCTTCTGCGGAGGCAACGCCTTCCTGCAGAACGCAAACGCCCTCGTTACAATAAGGAATAAGGATCTTGTTGACCACGAAGCCGGGAGCCTCATTGACCACCACGGGAGTCTTGCCGATCTCCAGGGACAGGTTCTTGGTCCACTCCACCAGCTCAGCGGGGGTATTGCCGCCGGCAATCACTTCCACCAGCTTCATAGCAGGCACGGGATTGAAGAAGTGCATGCCCACCAGGGGGTGCTTCAGGCCCTGGGCCATCTCCGTAATGGACAGAGAGGAAGTGTTGGTAGCGAAAATGGTGCTATCCTTGCACATAGCATCCAGCTTAGCCAGCAGCTCCTTCTTCACGGCCATGTTCTCAGCGACGCACTCGATGACCAGATCGGCATCGGCGGCAGCGTCCATCTCCTCCACCAGGATGCGGGACATGATGTCATCGGCGGCAGCCTGGTCCATCTTGCCTCTTGCAACCTTCTTAGCCAGAGAGGCAGCCAGCTTATCCTTATGGCGCTGTGCGCTCTGGACGCTGGAAGCATACATCAGAGCGGTGTGGCCCTTCGCTGCGAAAACCTGGGCAATACCGCTGCCCATAGTGCCTGCGCCAAATACTGCGATTTTCATAATTGTTTTCCTCCTATTTTAATTATAGTTGTTGGAAACGTTTTAATCATCAGGCCGGAGCCTGTTAATTAACTTACTTGTTCTGGTAGGGCTCGTGCTTGCGCTTTTCCAGGAAAGCGCCCATACCCTCCTTCTGATCGGCGCTCTCAAAGCAGCTGCCGAACAGCTTCTCCTCGATGACCACGGCGGCGTCCATATCCACCTGCAGGCCGTCGTTAATGGCCTTCTTGCAGGCCCGCACGGCGATGGGTGCGTTCTTTGCGATGGTGGCGGCCAGCTTCTCCGCGGCGGGCATCAGCTCCTCCAGGGGATAGACGGCGTTCACCAGACCGATGCGCATAGCCTCGTCAGCCTTGATATTCTTAGCAGTGTAGATCAACTGCTTTGCCATGCCGGGGCCTACCAAACGAGCCAGCCGCTGGGTGCCGCCGAAGCCCGGGGTGATGCCCAGACCCGCTTCCGGTTGGCCGAACACAGCAGTGTCGGCACAGATACGGATGTCGCAGCTCATGGAAAGCTCACAGCCGCCGCCCAGTGCAAAGCCGTTCACAGCGGCGATGGTGGGAATAGGCAGGGTCTCCAGCTTGCGGAACACGTCATTGCCCTTCTTGCCGAAGGCTTCGCCGCCGGCCTTAGTGAGCGTGCTCATCTCACCGATGTCGGCGCCGGCCACAAAAGCCTTTTCACCGCAGCCCGTGAGCACCAGTGCGCGAATCTCCTCATCGGCCTTCACCAGCTCCACCAGCTCGTTCAGATCCTCCAGAACCTGAGAGTTCAAGGCGTTGAGGGCCTTGGGGCGGTTGATGGTAGCCACAGCAATGTTGCCTTTTTTCTCTAACAGAACATTGGTCACGATAGCTCCTCCTTCTACTCTGCGGCCCGGCCGCAGCCCGGCCGCCTGTCGCAGATCGCTTTGTCAGGGCAATCCTGTCTGCTTTTGCGCGTTATGGAAGCCCTTTCATACAGCATCATTATAGTATCTCGTTTAATTTTTATCAAGTGTTTCCCGACCATCTTTTTTGAATTTGACATATCGCACAAAACAACGCGTCAATCTTTGCACACTTTTCAAGGCATTCCTCCAACACCTGCCGTTTCCGCCGGTTTTTTCCGGTGAAAAAGATATTATCCGTTTACAGGACGCAGTATTTTGTGGTATGATGTCGCAGAAATCGCCCCGCGCTGCCGGGGCAAGAGCCGGGAGGATACCCAAATGCGTATGCGAAAAAAGAAGAATCTGCACCCTCGCATGGACGCCTGCGAGAGCTGCTGGATCCGCCAGCCGGAGGCCATGCGGGGCCATTGGCGGGAGCTGTATCCCCAGGCGCAGAGGCTGGAGGTGGAGCTAGGCTGCGGCAAGGGTCGCTTCACCGCCGGAACGGCGAAGGCCCGGCCGGACACGCTGCTCATTGCCGTGGAGAAGGTGCCTGACGCCATGGTGGTGGCCATGGAGCGGGTCATCGGTGAGGGGCTGAAAAATGTGTTCTTCATCGATGCGGACGCCGCCCTGCTGCCGGAGCTGTTCGCCCCTGGCGAGGTGGATCGCTTGTACATTAATTTCTGCGATCCCTGGCCCAAGAGCAACCAGAAAAAGCGCCGGTTGACCCACGGGAATTTCCTGAAAAAATACCGCCAGGTGCTGAAAGGCGGCGGACAGATTCATTTCAAAACCGACAACGATAAGCTCTTTGATTGGTCCGTGGAGGAGATCCCGCAGTTTGGCTTCACCCTGTCGGATGTGACCCGGGACCTCCACGCAGGCGGCCCCGTAGGCGTGATGACGGATTACGAAGCGAAATTTTACACCGAGGGCAAGAGCATCAACCGCTGCGTCGCCACCATGGTGGATTGGACCGAGCCGGAGGCCGCTGCCAGGGGCGAGACATAACCCCCATCATCCCCCAAATCGCCCCCACATCCGTTTCGGATGCGGGGGCATTTTTTATTGGACCGCCGCGATATATCCTGCGCACAGCATAAATTGCCCGGCAAAATACAGCAGCCAGTTCAGGTCCGCCAGCAGGATGTGGGGCTTTTGATAGTTCCAAATCCCCAGCACCATGTCCGACAGGAAAAACAGCAGTCCTCCCGCTCCCAACAGGATCCCGCCGGTAGTCCCGGTCAGCACAATAGCGGTGGACAGGCTCTTGGCCGCCGTAGTCGCCACCAGTACGGTGTAAATGGTCAGCCATGGGTCGTTGGCAGAAGTATTCCACTGTCCGATCCCCTTGAGAGCTATGGCCAGGGTCAGCAGCCCGGCCAGCGCCGCCGCCGCGCTCCAGTGAAACGCAGCCAGCTGAAGCTGGGCCGCGATATTGCACAGCTGTCCCAAGCCAAACAGCACGATACCCTTTGTAAATTTTTTTACATCCCGGCGGATGTACTGCAAATAGAAGTCGCCCCCGGCGCATAGCAGCATCCCCACCGCTGCCGTCAGCAGCACCGGGGAAAACCGCCGCGCCAGCGCCACGGCCAGGCATAGGGTCAGCGTCATGGTTAGTGTAATCTTCAGTGCGGTAGCAGCCCGGAACCGGTATTGATTCTCCTGCCGGATATACAGCAAGAAGCACAGGGCAAAGGGGATCAGAACAAACTGCATAGTGTCCTCCCGTCTTTCCCCGCCGCTTCTCGGTCGGGGCAATCAAATGTACCGGATACAAGTATACCATACATTTTAATTTCACGCAAGGAAAAGCGGACGATGCTGCCGCTCAGCGTGTCGTAGATATTTTTCATTATGCCAGCTAATTCTTTGAAGCGTTTTTAAAGGTCCCAAAACTGCTGATTTTATAGTGCGGGACACCCTCCCTGGATCTCCCGCACACGCCCTTCCATACCGTAATCATAATTGACTCACTTTATCGGCAGATAGAAAGCGGCAGCTGATGCTGCCGCTTTCTGTCTGTCAAGCTGCCGAAATAGTCTATCATTGCGAAGCCAGTGCGCACGCTGGCTTCACAATCTATTTCCCTACCGTATGTCTTGCATTTTTACGCAGTATTATATATGAAAGCTACGGATTCACACATCGCTTCGCGCCTTGAAATGAAAGGAGCAGGTTTTTCGGCGGCTATTTTATGTTTTGTTATTATTTCTCCTCAAAATATTCTGCGCCGGCTCCGCAGAGAGGACATTTGTAATCCTCGGGCAGGGTATCGCCCTCATACACATAGCCGCAGACCTTGCACACGAACCGCTTCTTTTTCTTTCCTTCTGCATCCTTTGCCGTAGGAGCTGCCTTCACATCCTTGGCCAGCACTGCTGCCAGCCGCTCCAGCTGCATAGCCTGATCCTCTCTCAGGGCGGAGCGGATGGAGAAGGTGTCCTCTATCTGCGTCCAATCCTTCAAGCCCTGCAGGATCTTCCCCATTTCCCGGCCGCTGACGGGAGCCCAGGAGCCGTTCTCCAGCAGCACCATCCGCCGGCCCCTCAGCCCATGGGCGGCAATGTCCCGCAGCAGCTCGTCCATGGTGATGAATACCCCGGCGTTATAGGTCGGTGCGGCGAACACCAGGTGACTATATCGGAATGCCGCCGACAGAATGTAGGACGATGGGGTTACGGAGGTGTCGAACATCTGCACCTTTATCCCCTGCTCCGCCAGGCGGCAGGCCAGGATATTGGCTGCACACTCCGTATCCCCGTAAATGGAGGCGTAGGCGATCATCACGCCCTGCACCTCCGGCTCGTACCGGCTCCACAGGTCGTGCTTGCCGAGAATATATTCCAAATCTCTCCGCCAAACAAAGCCGTGGAGCGGCAGAATCATCCTGATCTCCAGCCCGGCCGCCTTCTGCAGCACCGCCTGCACCTGGGAGCCGTATTTTCCCACGATATTGGTGTAGTACCGGCGGCACTCGTCCAGATAGTCCCGGTCAAAATCCACCTCGTCGGCATAGAGGTGGCCGTTCAGGGCGCCGAAGCAGCCGAAGGCATCCGCCGACAGCAGCAGCTTGTCGGTACGGTCGTAGGTCATCATCACCTCCGGCCAGTGTACCATAGGGGCCATCACGAACTGTAGGGTATGCCGTCCTGTGCAGAGGGTATCCCCCTCCTTACACACATGGATGCGGTCATCATAGGCGCGGCCGAAGAACTGGCCGATCATGGTCTTGGCCATTGCGGTACACAGGATCTGCACCTCCGGGAAACGCAGCACCAGGTCCTCCAGCTCGGCGGTGTGATCGGGCTCCATATGGTGTACCACGATATAGTCCAGCGTCCGCCCGCTTAGCGTGTGCAGCAGGTTTTCCCTGAACTGCCGGATCACCTGGGCATCCACCGTGTCAAAGAGCACGGTTTTTTCATCCAGCAGCAGGTAGCTGTTATAGGAAACGCCCTCCGGCACACCGAATACGCCCTCAAACACCGCCAGGCGTCGGCTGTCCGCACCGATCCAGGTGTAGTCCTCATTCACTTTTCTGACACAGTACATATAGCATCCTCCCACTTTCGGATTTTTTCTCATTATAACGCAACCAAAGCCCAAAGTACAGCAAAAAAACTTCTCCGCCCAAAACTCGGCTGAAAAGAATTCTTTCTGCCATACCTTTTTCTCTTATCCCCGGCAGCATGTCCGGATCACCGGGCGATGAGGCTCGTCCCGAGCTTTCCCGATTTTTTCGTCGATCCGACGAAGATTTCCTCTTGAAAACCGGATGGGAATATGATATAAAGAAGTAGATTAAAAGCGTGGAACGGGAAAATCCGCACATACACGGCTTCTAAGAGAGGGTCAGTCACCGGCTGCAAGCTGGCCCGTGGCCGTCTGCGGTGTTCGCCCGGGAGCTGCCGTGAGGAAATGCGCGGCCGGGTCATCCTCCGTTATGGGGAAACGAGTGCGCAGGGCTTTCCTGCGAATTTGGGTGGTACCACGGAACGCTGTATGCCTTTCGTCCCTTAGTTTTGGGGAGGAAAGGCATTTTTGCTGTCGAAAAATCCTGTGGATTTTTCCGACAAAGAGATGGCAGCCTGCTGTGCGCACAATTTTGAGCCTATGGCTCAAAATTCCACCACTTCTCGCCTGAGCGGTTTTTTCCCCATGCGCATATCGCGGTGAAAAATGATCCCATTTTTCGCCTCCGGGCGCAAACTCTGCGAGGTTTTTTGACAAACTGACTTTTTTAACAAGCTGACTTTTTGTAAGGAGGAACCATTACCGATGAAAGAAAAGCTGAACGCTCTGCTCCAGGAGGGCAGGGAGAAGATCCTGGCAGCGAAGAACGAGACGGAGCTGCAGGACATCAAGGCTGCCATTTTGGGCAAGCAGGGTGACCTGACGGCGCTGCTGAAGGAGGTGCCCAAGCTGGATGTTTCCCTGCGCCCGGAGATGGGCAAGGCCGTGAACCAGGCCAAGGCCCAGCTTACCGAGCTCATTGAGCAGCACCGAAACGACTTAAAGCTCAAGGCCTCCCAGATCGACGCGGATTTTGACATCTCCGTCCCCGGCTACCTGCCCCCCGCCGGCGGTCTGCACCCCATCACCCAGATGTGCTACGACCTGAATGACGCCTTCCGCTCCATGGGCTTTGAGATCTACGAGGAGGACGACATCACCAGCGAGCTCTACGGCTTCGATAATCTGAACTTCCCCCCCAACCATCCCGCCCGGGAGAGTATGGACACCTATTGGCTCTCTGGCCATGACAAGGGCGAGTGCTGGGATAAGCTCTGCCTGCGCCCCCACCTCACCGGCGGCTCCGTGCGCTATATGCAGACCCACAAGCCCCCCTACCGCTTTGTGTACCCCGGCCGGGTGTACCGCAACGAGACCACCGATGCCCGCCACGAGCGCGCCTTCTTTCAGTATGAGGCGCTGATCGTGGATAAGGACTTCACCTTCGCCTCCGGCAAAGTGATGATCCAGAGCATTCTCTCCAAGGTCTTTGGCCGGGAGGTGCCGGTGCGGATGCGCGCAGGCTTCTTCCCCTTTGTGGAGCCGGGCTTTGAAATCGACATGGGCTGCCTGGTCTGCGGCGGCAAGGGCTGCTCGGTTTGCAAGCAGGTGGGCTGGATCGAGATCATGCCCGGCGGCACCCCCCACCCCAATGTTCTCCGGGCGGCGGGGCTGGACCCGGATGAGTACACCGGCTTCTATGTAAACATCGGCCTGGATAGACTTGTGATGATGCGCTACGGCGTGGACGATGTGCGCCTGTTCCACAGCGCCGACCTGCGCTTTTTGAAGCAGTTCCATTAATAAGGAGGGTTTTACGCAATGAAAGTTTCTCTGAACTGGGTCAAGGACTATGTAAAGCTCCCTGACGATATGGACCTCAAGCGTCTTTCCTACGACCTGACCATGTCCACTGTGGAGGTGGAGGATGCCACGGATCTGTCCGAAGGCTTCCATAATATGGTGATAGGCGTGGTGCAGCAGGTGCAGCAGCACCCCAATGCCGACAAGCTCCGTGTGTGCAAAACGGACATCGGCGGCGAGATAAAGGACATCGTGTGCGGCGGCATCAATCTCCGTGACGGCATGAAGGTGGCCGTGGCCCTGCCCGGGGCCCACTGCCGCTGGCACGGCGAGGGAGAGCCGGTAGAGATCAAGGCCTCTAAGCTCCGCGGCGTAGAGAGCTACGGCATGATCTGCGCCAGCAGTGAAATCGGCCTCTTTGACCTCTTTCCCTTCACAGAGGAGGCCACCATCCTGGATCTGTCCGACTTTGATGCCCCCGCCGGGACCCCCCTGGCCGACGCCCTGGACCTCCACGATATCATCCTGGAGATCGATAACAAATCCATGACCAACCGCCCGGACCTCTGGGGTCACTACGGCATCGCCCGGGAAATTGCGGCCCTGTACGATCTGCCCATGAATCCCCTTCCCCCCTTTGACCGGAATGTAGAAAACACCGCGGGCCTCACCATCACCGTGGAGGACAGTGACCGCTGCCCCCGGATGACCGGCACGCAGATCGAGGGCCTGAGCGTGAAGCCCGCCCCCTACTGGATGCGTAGCCGCATTTGGAAGGTGGGTATGCGCCCCATCAACGCCCTGGTAGATATTACCAACTATGTGATGCTGGCCACGGGTCAGCCCTCCCACGCCTATGACTCCGACCATATCGCCGGCCACATCATCGTCCGCCGGGCCGATGAAGGGGAAAAGCTCCGGCTGCTCAACGGCAAGGACCTGCCCCTGTCCACCGACGACCTGGTCATTGCCGATGACGCCGGGGTGGTAGGTCTGGCGGGCGTCATGGGCGGCGTCAAGGACTCTATCCTCCCCACCACCAACAAGGTGATTTTGGAGGTAGCCAACTTCCAGGCCGCCGGCATCCGCCGCACAGCTCTGCGCTATGACAACCGCACCGAGGCCTCCGCCCGGTATGAAAAGGCCATCGACCCCGAGCGCTGCGATCAGGCGCTGGACCTGTCCATAGCCCTGTTTGCAGAGCTTTACCCTGAGATGAAGGTCACGGGCTTTGTGGATTGCTATCCTCATAAGCTTCAACAGGCGGAAATTGATGTTTCCCTCACCTGGCTGGAGCGCCGTCTGGGCAAGCGCATCCCCAATGAGGACATTGAGGGAAAGCTGGGCGAGCTGGGCTACAGTCTGACCTTTGACGGGGACAACCTGCACATCGTGGTCCCCACCTGGCGCTCCACCGGCGATGTGTCCATCAAGGCGGACATTATGGAGGAGGTAGCCCGTATGTACGGGTACGAGAACTTCCGGGCCGCCCCCATCACCACCTCCTTTGACGGGGCCATCAACCAGCTGGATAAGGACCTGGAGCGGCGTATCAAGGAGTATCTGGCCATCCGCTGCGGGATGCAGGAGATCTTCACCTATCCCTGGATGACCGACCAGTATGTAAGCGCCATTCTGCAGGATACCACCGGCATCCTCTCCCTGTCCACGCCCCCCTCTCCCGACGAGAGCCTCATCCGCTCCTCCCTGCTGCCCAATCTGTGCAAGGCCGTGGTGAAAAATGAACGTTTCTTCACGGAGTTCTCCATCTTTGAGTGCGCCCAGGTGTTCCGGGATGCGGATTATACCACCCCCTATGACAGCAGGGAAAAGCTCCCCTCCCAGCGCAAGAACATCGCCGGCGCCTTCGCCGGTGACAGCAAAAATGTCACCGACCTCTTCCGCCGGGCCAAGGGCGTTATCGAGAGTATGCCCCGGTACACCCATATGGAGGGCTTCACCTTCCGCCAGGAGGAGAAGCCCCTGTGGGCCGACGATGTGGTGTGGCTGAATATCTGTCTGGGCGATAAGCACATCGGCAACCTGGCCCTGCTGAACAAGAAGGCCTCCATGGCCTGCGGCATTAAGAATCTGAGCGTCATGCTCTTTGAACTGGATGCAGATGCCCTGGTGCCCTTCCGCTCCCGCACCAATTCCTTCACCCATTTGGCCGAGTATCCCATGACGGACTACGATGTATCCCTGCTCTTTGATGCCGAGACCCAGTGGGCGGATATGCAGCGCATCCTCTCCGGCATTCATAATGAGCTTTTCCACGGTGCCGCCTTTGTGGACGAGTACCACGGCAAGCAGATTCCGGAGGGCAAGAAGTCCGTGACCATCCGCCTGACCATCGGCTCCACGGAAAAAACCCTCACCTCTGCCGAGATCGAGGCCTGCGCCGCTTCCGCCGTAAAGAAGCTGGTGAAAAACCTGGGTGCAGAGCTGCGTGGCAAATAACCCTCACTTCCGTCTCCCATTCTATAAAAAAGCCGCCCCACTCGGGGCGGCTTTCATATTTTTATCTAATATAATACTGCTCAATATCCGATCTTCCGGTCCACCAGCCGCTTGAGCCTGCGCCCGGCGGCGTAGTTGCGCAGATCCTCGCAGAACAGCTCCACATCCAGGTCCCTGGTAATGCCCAGAGACATATTTCCGCTGATGTGGGGGGTCAGGAGCAGATTTTTGGTATCCCACAGAGGGTGATCCTTGGGCAGCGGCTCCGGTACGCATACATCCAGCGCCGCTCCGGCCAGGTGTCCGCCGTTCAGCGCTTCCATCAGAGCCTCCTGGTCAATGGCGCTGCCCCGGCCCACGTTCACCACATACGCGTCCTCCGGCAGCAGGGCAATGCGCTCCCGGGAGAGGATGTGGTTGGTTTCCTTGGTGGCCGGCAGAGCCATGACGAGGATTTCCGTCTTGGGCAGAACGCTGTCCAGCTCCTCAAAAGTGTACATCTCGTCATAGGCAGGATCTCCCGCCTTCTTGGTCCGCCGCACACCCCGGATGACCTTGGCCCCCAAAGCCTTGGCCCGGCGGGCAAAGTTGGTGCCGATGTCACCGGTACCCAAAACGGTAATGCTGCTGCCGCAGATGGACCGCATGCTCAGGCCCTTTTCCCACTCCCGTTTTTTCACGATCTCCTCAAACTTCGGCATCTGCCGCAGCATCATCAGCGTCACCATGAGGATGTGCTCGGAGATGGTAATTCCGTAGGCGCCGGAGGAGTTGCTCAGCAGCACATCCGGGTTAGGATAGATGGTCTCGTCCGTGTAGGCATCCACCCCGGCAAAGCTGCAGCAGAGCCACTTGAGGTTGGCTGCCGCCTTCAGCTCCTGGGGCGGGCACATGCCGTAAATAATCTCGTAATCTGCTGCCTGGTCCGCCGGTAGGTGGCCCTGGGTGAAGTAATCCACCGCAAAGCCGCATTCTGCAGCCGCTTTTTCAATGGCTGCCCGGTGCTCCGGGGAAAAAAAGGATTCCACAGCCGCAATTCTTTTCATCTTATGTATACCTCCTATTATATGACTTATGGACATCGGAAAAAGCGAGCTTCGCTGCGTCCCATGCAAACAGTGTCTCATAAAAACACGAAAAAGCTAAAGTTTTTTCGCCAGAATTTTTTCCGCGCAGCGCATCCCGTCCGCTGCCGCCGATAGGATTCCTCCCGCATAGCCGGCTCCCTCGCCGCAGGGAAACACCCCCCGGATATTGCTCTCATAGTTTTCATCCCGTGGGATCCGCACCGGGGCCGAGGAGCGGCTTTCCACCGCCGTCAGCAGGGCATCCCCATGGGCAAAGCCCGGGAGCTTTTTATCTAAAATAGGCAGTGCCTGCTCTAAGGCCTGGGTAATAAACTCCGGCAGACACTCATGCAGGTCCGCATAGCGCACCCCGGGCCGGAAACTGGGCCTCACACTGCCGCAGCCGGTACTGGGCCGGCGCAGCAGAAAGTCCTCCACCCGCTGACACGGCGCCGTGTACCCGCCGCCCAGGCGGTAAGCCGCCCCCTCCAGCCGTCTCTGAAAGGCGATACCCGCCAGGGGATGCCCGCTTCCGAAGTCCTCCGGCGTCACATTCACCAGCAGGCCGCCGTTGATGTTTTCCCCGTCTCGTGCGTATTCGCTCATGCCGTTGGTCACCGTGCGCTCCCTTTCCGAAGCCGCTGCCACCACCTCTCCCCCGGGGCACACACAGAAGGAAAACACGCTCCGTCCGCCGGGCAGGTGGCAGGATAGCTTGTAGGTGCTCACAGGCAAACCCGGGTGTCCGGCGTATTCCTTGTACTGCACTGCGTCTATATGGCTTTGCAGATGCTCGATCCGCACCCCCACGGCAAAGGGCTTGGCCTCCATAGACAGTCCCCGGTCATAGAGCATTTCCACCGTGTCCCGGGCGCTGTGGCCCAAGGCCAGGATCAGCTGCCGGGCCGGGAGCCTGTAGCTCCCCTCCGGGCCGGAAACGACCAGCGCCGCCAGCTCTCCCTCCGGAGCTTCGATCCCCTCCAATCGGTGTCCGAAGCGTATGTCCGCGCCCAGGTCCAGCAGCCTCCGCCGCAGGTTTTTCAGCGCAATGTGCAGCCTGTCCGTCCCCACATGAGGCCTTGCATCAACGAGGATGCTCTCCGGCGCACCGCAGGAGACCAGCTGCTCCAAGATCCACCGGTGCCGCAGGTCCTTGGTGCCGGTGTTCAGCTTTCCGTCTGAAAACGCCCCGGCGCCCCCTTCGCCAAACTGCACGTTGGACTCCGTGTTTAGTTGGCCTCCGGCCCAAAAGGCCGCCACATCCTTTTGTCGCTGCTTCACAGGCTGGCCCCGCTCCAGAAGGATAGGCCTCCTCCCGGCATTTGCTAAAATCAGCGCCGCAAACAGCCCCGCAGGCCCCGCACCCACCACTACCGGCGGCGTATCCGGGTCCTTGACCGCCGGACAAGGCGGCGTGTAATACTCCGGCGCATAAACGGTCACACTTTTATCCCGGCACCTGCGCAGCACGGCCTTTTCACCACGCACCTGCACCGCCAGGGTGTATACCAGCCGCAGTGGCTGCCGGGCGTCCACTGCCCTGCGCAGGACAGACAGATCGAGAATATCCTCCGTTGGGATGCGCAGCATATGCGCCGCCTTGCCCGCCAGCAGCTCCTCGGGCTGTCCCGGCTCCAGCTTCACCTGCTCCAGCTTCAGCAACGCATTTTCCTCCTTAAAAAATTCATATTTTTTAAAGCTTTAGTTAAGATAAAAGAGTAGTATAATAATTACAATCGGTTGACAAGGGTTAAACCAAAACATAGTATACAACATTTTTCCCCAGGTCACAAGCATTCCCCTGCGAAAAAATGAGAAGGATAGATAGGAGGTTTCTTTATGAACGAGAATAACGATTACAGACCCGAGAACGAAGGATACAGTAATCCCGACAATCTCTACCATTATAACTACCGCTCCCAGGAGGACCAGGGCCGGCATGAGACCCCGGCGGTGTCGAAAAAGCCCTCCTTCTGGCACAAGACCGGTGTGAAGATTACAGCCCTGCTGCTGGCCTGTGCGGTGGTTGGCGGCGCAGCGGGCTACGGCGGTGCGGCGCTGTCCAAAAGCGGCAAGACTACCATCCAGCAGAGCAATCGCACTGCCCAGGAGGTTACAGTGAAAAAGGTCACCGGCCAGGCCCTCATGTCCCCTGCTGAGGTGTATGCCTCCACAGTGAACAGTATTGTGAGCATCAACTGCTCTGCCGTGTCCACCAACATTTTCGGTCAGCGGGTGGAGTCGGCCTCCTCCGGAAGCGGCTTTGTCATCACCCAGGATGGCTACATTGTCACCAACCACCACGTCATCAGCGGCGCCTCCTCTGTAACGGTAACCATGTATGACGGCACGGAGTATCCCGCCACGGTGGTGGGCAGCGACAGTGACTATGATGTGGCTGTGCTGAAGATCGACGCCACAGGCCTGCAGCCCGTAACCCTGGGCAGCAGCAAAGATGTCAATGTGGGTGATACGGTGCTGGCCATCGGCAATCCCCTGGGCGAGCTGACCTTCTCCATGAGCCAGGGCATCGTGTCCTGCTGTGACCGTGCCATCAACGTGGACGGCACGCCCTTCAACATGATCCAGGTGGATGCCTCCATCAATCCCGGCAACTCCGGAGGCCCGCTAATGAACCTGTACGGCGAGGTGGTGGGCATTGTATCCGCCAAATATTCCAGCTATTCCGACACCACCGTGGAGGGCCTGGGCTTTGCCATTCCTATCGGTGACGTGCAGGCCATTATCACGGACATTATGGAAAATGGCCAGATCACCAACAAGCCCTCCTTCGGCATCACCGCCGGCACCATGACCCAGCAGATGGCCGCCCAGTACCAGATCGATCAGACCAGCGGTGCCTTCGTTTACAGCGTAAACAAGGGCGGTGCCGGTGAAAAAGCCGGGCTGAAGATGGGCGATGTCATCACCAAGGTGGACAGCACCGACATCACCTCTATGGAAGATCTCACCGCCGCCAAGAAGGGCCACAAGGCCGGGGACACCGTGACCGTGACCTATTACCGGGACGGCCAGACCCAAACCACGGAGCTGACCTTCGACGCCAAGACAGACGACACGGGCAGCACCCAGCAGGAGCAGCAGCCCCAGCAGGACAGCAGCTTCGACTCCCTGTATGATTATTTCTTCGGCAGAAGATAATCCTCCCTCGATGCGTGAATTGTCAGCCCAAATACAGCCGGAATTCGTCTCAGGATCCCACAATTCCTAAATGAAGTAAAGGGTAATAAAACCTCACGAGGCCTGGCATTTATAGATGCCAGGCCTCGTTTTAGTGCCGCGGAAGGCAACACACAAAATGCTTCTGCCATGAGGAAAGGCCCTTCCGTATGCTTCAGGTGGGCCTAAAACGAGAGGCGAAGGGATTACGGAATTCGTCCCCTCATTTTTATAAGCTTTGATTGGCAGCTTTTCACCTATTGTTATTTGGAGAAATTTTTTCAATACTTTTCTGCGCCGCAGTTTTTAGTCTTCTCCATCAGAGCCGGGGTTTCCCTTGATATCTAAGGGGATTGTACTATCTGTATGTGCCCTGGCATGGCAATGAGAATTTCATAGGGGTGCGCACTATTCAGTATAAAATTTCACCGTTTTTCAGCAGGCAGCAGCTTCCTTCTTCAGCGTTCTGTCATCCTGCAGAATAAGCTCTGTGATTTTTTCGGTGGCGTGGCCCAGGTCCTGGGGCAGATACATTTTTTTGTATGCTTGCAGGGCTTCCATGGGATATGCGCCGCTGTCAATCATGCGGAACAGGTCCTCCTGGGCGGTAAAGGTGCAGTGGGGCATGGCCTGAAAAAGATCTATGTTCACGCCGTTTTCGCTGCGGTAGCGCTCATCATCCGGCAGGTAGAACAGCGTGGGCTTGTCCATAGCCGCTGCCTCCAGCGCCAGAGAGGAATAGTCCGTGATAAAATAGTCGCACATCTGAAGCAGGTCAAAAATATCCTCCTGGGGATAATCACTGTCCCGGTTGCCGCCCGCCAGCGCCTGATTCGGATGGAAGCGGCACAGCACTGCGTACCGGTCCTTAGGGAAGCAGGAAAAATCCGGATCCGGCAGCTCCAAGGGATATGTACGATAAGTGGGTGCGTACAAAACCACCGTGCGCCCGGCCAGCTCCGGGAATCTGCTTCGGCACAGTGCTGCCTCTCCCTTTGCAGAAACCAGGTGATCCAGCCGCGGCAGGCCCCAGTTGCGAAGCCTGTCCTCCGTCACGTCAAAAGCGGCGCAGTAAAACGGATTCCACGCCGGACCGCCGGCAATAATAGCGTCATAATTCCGGTGCATACACAGGGCCCGAGCCAGGGCACCGGACCGCCCGGAGGGTTTATCCAAGGTCTGATACCCGGATTTCTTGATTTTCCCCACGGAATGCCAGATTTGGATCACCCGCAGGTCCCTTTTATCCCGGAGCAGGCAGATGGTGGGCCAGTAACCGTCCAGCACACATACCTGGGCCGAGGCAGCCAGGAAAACGCTCCGCATGCACTGCCGCAAAAAGCGCAGCAATCCATCCTGCCGGCCCCGATAGCGGCAGCAGATGGTCACGATGTCCATGGTGGGGTCTGCTTTGCGGAGCTGCTGCTGCAGCAGGGCAAAATCCGGCGTAAGCCGGCTGGCCTGGCGGCTAAAAAAGCAGGTCCTGTGCTTCACACCCATCCTGCGCCGAAGCAGAAACAGGACGCTGATGAGCCAGCGAGCCACGCCCACGATCGCTTTCATAGCTTTCCTCCGTCCGGCTCCATTCTCCGCCCGGGCACCGCTCGGGCAGCCGCCCCGGCCTTTTTCGCGTTTTCCATCAGTGCCCCAAAGGCTTCTCGCAGCTTCCCTTGCCAGACCTTGTCGTCATAGGTCCCGCTGCACAGCGTCTGGATCAGTTCATACAGCATCTCCGGGCTGCACAGGTTAATAACCAGTGGATTGCGGCGAAATACCTCCCGCACAAAATCCGGAGTGATCCGGCCGATATGCCGTTTGATTCCATCCACAATCATGGGCGGCGCATAAATAGCACTGAAGGAATCCCGCACCGTACTTTCTTTTTTGGCACCCCGGAGCATAAGCAGCAGATCCTTATAATACGGCAGGCCGCTGTATTGAATGTAAAGTGCCGTCACAAAATGATAGGCCGCCTGTTCATTGCACTGCTCCAGCTCATACAGCCGCGCAATGTCTCTGTGCAGGTTGCAGACAGCGGGAAAATCGCCCTTCTGCATCCGCCGGTGCATTTCCCGCAGGAGAATACTCCACATAGCCGCGCAGAAGCTCTCCTCCCGGTGCTGCTCCCGCTCCTGCTCAAAGTCGCATACATCTACATAGGGGCTGCAAAACCGATAAAATGCCACATATTCCGGGTCGATCAGCTTTCGTCCCTCTCTGGTGGCGCTGTAGCCGCCCAGCTTGTTGCGATGGATCAGCCTCTTGCGGGCCAAGCTCTTGGCAAAGGTCACGTTATTGACAATGTCCAGCTCCGCTTCAAAGGAATCCGGATAATTCACCGCTGCAAAGTGCTGGTGCCGTTCCACAAAATCAATGAATACCGATTGGGAGTAGGCATCACGGCACTGCTTTTTCTTTCTGCCATTTATAAATGTTGACATTTTCAACCTCTACACATGCATTTTTTCATAAAACGCCGCCGCGTCTTTAATATCTCCGTCAAAGACCAGCTTGCCTTCGCGAATCACCAAGCCCCGCTTGCAGAAATTCTTCGCCTCCGCCGTAGAATGGGTGACAAAGAGGAAGGTCACACCGCTGTTCAAAATCTCTGCGATCCGTCTGCGGCACTTAGCGCGGAAATCCTTGTCGCCCACGCTGAGGGCCTCGTCCACAATAATGATATCCGGGCGGATATTGGCGTTGATGGAGAAGCCCAGCTTGGATTTCATACCGCTGGAATAGGTGCGGATGGGCATATCGATATAGCTGCCCAACTCCGAAAAAGCCACAATGTCCGGCTCCATCTCCTTCAGCTCCTCCCGGCTGATGCCCAGCAGCTCGCCGCGGAAATAGATATTCTCCCGGCCGGAAAGCTCCGGGTCAAAGCCGCCGGAAACCTCCAGCAGGGCGCTGACACGGCCGGTGACACGCACCGAGCCCACCGTTGGAAAGGTCACGCCGGAGATCATCTTCAGCATGGTGGATTTTCCGGCGCCGTTTTTGCCCAGAATCGCCACGGCCTCCCCCTGGCGGATGTCAAAGGACAGGTTATCTATGGCGACTTTTTTCTTGGCATTTGTATTGTGAAACAGCAAAGACTTCAGGCGCTGCTTGTCGTTTTTAAACAGGTCGAAGGTCTTTGTCACGTTTCGGAACTGTATTACTACCTCGTGTTCTTCAGTCATATCGTACCTCTACAAAACATCCGTGATGGTTTTTTCCGTGCGGCTGTAGATCTTGACGCCCAAAAACACGAAAAGCAGGTAAACCAGCATAAATCGCAGCAGTGACATTGGTTCCTCCCAAAACCATACATGGTCGATGAAGCAGTATCGGAAGCCATCGATGAGATAGGTTATGGGATTGAGCCGCAGGATAAAACGCAGGGTGGCGCCCTTAATGTTGGAAATCTGATAAAAAATGCCGGACAGCCACATTAGCGCCGTAAATGAGCTGCGGACAAGCTGATAAAAATCCTTGCTGACCGCCGTGACCTGTCCGGAGAACAGGCCCCATGCCACGCCCATCATCAGCATCAGCAGCCAGTAAAACGGCAGCTGCGCCAGATAGATGGTAACCGGCGCACCCATAGCGATGAAAATGATGACCATCAGCAATGTCAGCGCCAGATGCACGATCATATTGGACAGGCTCACGATCATCGGAACACAGCAGACGGGAAACTTGATTTTTTTAACCAAAAATGCGTACTTATGAAGGGAATAGGCCCCCCCGGTATATATAGCGGAGATATAAAACCAGGGGATAAATCCTGAAATAAGCCACAGGAAGTATGGGTATCCCTTTACCGCTTTTCCGGTGCGCAGGCCCACCGTAAAAGCGAAATAGTATACCGCAATGGTTATGGCCGGTTTTAAGATCGCCCAGCCCCAGCTCAGCAGTGCTCCGCGATAGGTCTTGATCATATCTGTTTTTGCCAGCTGCAGAATCTGTTTGCGGTACTGGATATGTGAAATAATAATCTTCCAAAGTGTTTTCATACTCTACTCTCTTGCCATCACCCGGGGCCGAAGCGTTTATCCTTCTGCGCCGCTCTTTCGGTGAGGTATTCTTTGACATCTGCCGGATGACGTGGGTTTTATGCAGGTGCTGATGAAGACCCTTCCCCACCCTGTTTTGTGTTATAACTGTGAGAAAGCTTCTCCTCACATAACCCCGCTTCCGGACAGCACCACTGTGACGGATTTCACTATGCACCACAGATCCAGCCGCAGGGAGCGTTTTCTCTGATACTCCGCATCCAGCCGCGCCTTGCGTGCAACGCCGATGCTGTCCCGTCCCAGCACCTGGGCATAGCCCGTGAGGCCCGGACGGCCCTCAAACACGCCCATCTTTCTGCGCAGGGCGTTGAGCTTTTTTTCAGACGTACACACCGGCCGGAAGCCCACAAACGACATATCGCCCCGCAGAATATTGAACAGCTGCGGCAGCTCGTCAATGCTCAGGCGGCGCAGGAGCCTGCCCAGCTTGGTGGAGCAGCCGTCGATATTCTCCAGCTTCCGTGTCGCCACATTGTCCGGTGCGGTTATACTGAGCGTCCTGAACTTGAAGATCATGAACTCTTTTCCTTGGTAGCCGATCCTCTTCTGCTTAAAAATCACCGGCCCGGGTGAGTCGATCGCAATGGCCGCCATCACAAGCAGCAGCAGCGGCAGCAGCACCACGATCAAAACCAGGGACAGCACGATGTCAAACACACGCTTTATAAACAAATAGGCCGTTTTGCGCTGGCTGACCTCGCGGATCTCTATTTTTTTTGCAACAGCGTCCATCGTTCCTCACCACCGCGCTTTCTCTATTTTTCCATTGTCTCTCTTTGCCCGTCCCGCTCCTCCGTATAGGAGCTGAGATACGGCCGGAAATAAGCGATCTCCTCGCTCTTTTTGCTCTTTATCTTCATCTTTTTCCAGTTCAGCAGCAGCCATACGCCGGCTGCCAGCAGCACCGCAATCACTGCCAGCAGCGCTGCCGTGGAAATATGGCTCAGCAGGCCGGATTTTTCCTCCAGGGCCACATTGTCCGTGCGCACCAGCAGGTCCACCTGCCCGTCCGCATTTTTGATGTAATACATGTCTCCCTGCTTGTTGTTCAGAAACAGAATATTATCCTCACCGTCGCAGGAGATATACTTTTTCCCCTCGATGGTCACAAAGGACACCGTCGTCAGGGTGCGGGATGTCGGCTCGTACCGCCGCCAAATGGTGTGCTCGGCATTGGCTGAATCCTCATACTGCACCAGCAGCATGGACAATCCCGTGCTTTTGGCGATCCGCCCCTTGAAGCCGGTTGCGCTCACCGTGCGGAATACGCCCGGCAGCGCCGTCAAATCCGGCTCATTCATCTGCTCGTAATGCACACCGTTTGCGTAATACTCGCTGTTATCCATCACATGGATCTGCAGGGTATATTCCTCCGTAAGGCCGCCGTTATAAACGCGGATCTTGCGTTTAATATCCGTGTTCACGAATTTTTCCTCGCCGCTGACGCTGACACTGGAATAGGAATCACTGGGCACAGCAGTAATGGCGCAGCTTTTCTCCGATTGCTCCGCCGTCACATAAACCGTATATTCATATATCTGGGGGTCAAACGCGGGATACAGCTCCCCGCAGGCTATGGAAATAGAACGCAGCGATGCGTCCCGCACAGGTGTCGGCTCCACCATAGGGTCACCTACTCCAGGATCGGGCTCCACACCGGGATCCGGATCTACGCCGGGATCCGGATCAACGCCGGGATCCGGGTCTACACCGGGATCCGGATCTACCCCGGGATCCGGGTCTACACCGGGATCCGGGTCTACGCCGGGATCCGGGTCTTCACCAGGATCCGGATTTTCACCCGGGTTGGGGTTCACAATGGGATCCGGATTCACACCCGGATCCGGGTCCTCACCGGGATCAGTAGTGCCGCCGGGCGCAGAATCCCCCGGAGTAGTCACCCCTCCCACGGTTATTGTCCCATCGACGGAACCGTTCTCTCCCGAAGTCGGCTCGGCAAAGGCGCTTGCGGCCACGCACGGAAGCATCAGCACGGCGGCAAGAAGGAGCGCCATCAGTTTTCTCATCCCTTGGTGTTTCATGATTCCGCCTTTCCTTATCTATATCTATCTCTGTCCATTGTTCTCTTACGATTGGCTATCCTCTGTCCCGTTCAGCACATTTTGGATCATCTCCCGGGCCGTCTGCACAGATGCCTCGTTCTGCGGCATGACCCATGCCACAGCTCCGCCCAGAGAGTAGCACGGCTGACTGGTGCTGCCGCTGCCCTGGGTCACGGCGTAGGTATCTATTTTCCATTCAGACATGCTGGTCAGCTGTGTGCGCACCAAGGCCGTTATATCCTCATAGCTGAGGTTTGTGGTCATATTGTTGGAAACCGCCGCCAGGATGCTCTGATAATTCACCAGGGTCGAAGCCTTGGTCAGCTTGGCCGTCAGCGCCTGCAGGATAGCCATCTGGTTCTTGCCCCGCTGGTTATCGCCGTCGGCAAAGCCGTAGCGCTCCCGGGCAAAGGCCAGCGCCTTGGCGCCGTCCATGTGGTTAACACCTTCCACCACTTCCCGGTCAATCTCCCCGGACTTAGAGCAGGCGTTGGTGCTCAGGGTAAAGCTCAGGGGGGAAACCACGTCGATCCCGCCCACAGCGTCTACAATATCCTTGAGTCCGTAGAAATTAATGCGGGCATAGTAGCTTACATCCACGCCATACAGGTTCTCCAGCGTGGCAATGGACTCCTCAATGCCGTAAATGCCCGCATGGGTAAGCTTGTCCATCTGTCCGTTTCTCGCCAGGGGCACATAGTAGTCTCTGGGCGTGTTCACCAGCAGGATCCGGTGGGTGGCGGGGTTGACCACCGCCAGGATATTCGTATCGCTCCGAGCGCGGACAGATACATCCGTGCTGCGTGCGTCCGAGCCGCTGAGATAAATAATATAGCTGTCCGTCAGCACGTTCGTATTGGCAGGCACCACCTGCTCCGGCTCCTGGGCATAGTAAAACTCATGGATCAGCTTCACCTGATCCGAAAGGTTTGTCAGGCCGTCTGTCTCCTCCAGGGTGTCGAGAAATGCCTCGTTGAGCAGCATGGCGTCCACATCGCCGCTCAGCAGTGCAGAGGCCAGCTCCACCGAGGAGTCCAGCTCCTTTTCCTCCACCATGCCCACGGCATCCTCCATGTCCTTCAGGGCCCGCAGGGTGTTGTCCCGATCCGGCTGTGCGGCGATGCCCAGCAGATAGCCGCTCACGTCCTTCAGCTCCTTGGCCGGGTCATCTGTGCGGACATATACGCCCACGTAGATGCCCTCCTTCCGCTCCTTGGAGATGTCGCGGAACGCACCGGACACCTTTCCCACGGCCACCATGGCCACGAGCATGGCCGCCGTCAGCAGAAGGGCGATGACGCCGCACACGGTCTTGCCCACGTGCACCTTTCCCTTGCCCAGCTGCAGCCAGATGTGCAGGCCGTTGAGCAGCGCCAGGCCGCCGGTGATGGCCCACACGATGCCCTTGTTCAGCAGGCCCGAGGTAAACAGCATGATCACCAGCACAACGCTGGCCACTGCCATCAGGCCCATGCAGGCCAGGCAGAAGATCTTCTGCCCGTTTATAGTCTTATTGTTTTTTTCGCTCATTTTTGATTCCTCCCATAGGGTCTCACTTAGGGTCTCACTGTCACCGGATGACACCGTGCTTACGGTAGAAATTCCCCAGCTCGCCGTTGCGCTGACCGCCCCAAAGCTGGATGATATTCACGCCGGAGGAGGTATTAGCCTCGATGACGCAGTTGGTGCCGTCCTCCATCTTCACCACATCCCACGCCACAAAGTGCAAAAAAGGCAGGCTCTCCGCCAGGCTCACGATCTCCGCCTTGGTCTGCTCCCAATCCGGGATTATCACCTGGTCAAAGCGGATGCCGGAGTCCGGATGCTCCTCATAAATCTGCGTGGTATGCAGGGACCCTGCATGGGACAGCCGCCCCGTTTCCAGGTCGATCCTGCACACAAGGCCGCCCTGGCTGGCGTTGTCCACAGGGATGGTCTTGGCCGTGCCCACCCGCTGCACGGCGAAAAACAGCTTGATCCTGCCGCTGTCAGGATCCCGCAGGGTGATCATGCGGATGGTGTTGCAGGTCTTGTCATACAGCCCCGCCGCGTAGGCGTGCTGGGTGATGGTTTCGGAGAGATACCACTCGCTTTCCTTTTCGAATAACCGCTTCATTTCCTCGGCGGATTTTTTCTCCTGATCCACCCAAAAGTCCTGTCCGTCATAGCGCAGGCGGTGTACGCCGTTGCCCTTGCCCTTGCCGAAGGGCTTCATAAACGCCTCCCGGCGCCGGCGCAGGGTCTCCACGGCCACGGCGCCGTCCTTTGTGCAGTGGCCTGCATCCACAATGCCCGCCCGGGTCTTCACCAGATAGACCTCCGGCACCCGGACATACTGCCGCAGCACCTCCGTGGCCACCACCTTGTTGTTGAGCATCTGGTCAAAGGGCTCGTTTATGTAGCGGGAGCGGTACCAATCAAACTCCGACAGGTACTCTTTCTTTTTCTTCCCGTCCAGGGCGTACAGCGCCCACTGGTCGGCCAAAAATCCGCCGCAGAAGTTGGCCCGCAGCTTTGTAAAAAAGCCCACCTTCATGTGGTTGGGGGCAAACACGATCCGCCGCCAATACAGCACAAACAGCCGCAGGCGGTTAAAGCAATTCCGATACAGTTTAAAAACGTCCATATATGTACTTCTTTTCTTTTTTGGATTTCGCCGCAGGCGGTCCGGTCAGCAATTCGCCTTTTCCGCAAAGCGCCGATATTCTTCCTCTGTGTTAAAGCCGGTGGTCTCGTCCTCAATGCGGCATATCTCCGCACAGCCATCCCGCTGGGCCATTTCATACAGCTGCCAGCCCCGGCATGCGGGATCCTTCTCCTTCAGCTTCCGGATGCAGGCCTTTTGGTAGGCGCCGTCTGCCACCTTCACGGCAAATACCTCCGTGTCGTTCCTGGCAAAGCCCAGGGCCTTCACCGGCATCTCCACGATCCGGCGGATAGCCTGCTCTGTGTAGTACACATCGCCGTATAAGAAGCAGACATCATCATCGATCAGCTCCCAGGTAAAGCGGTCGATCTCGCAGCTGTTGCTTTTCGGCTCATAGCGCACGGCACCGGGAGCCTCGTAGTCGGGGTTATGGGATGTAATAATGACCTGTGCCTCCGGCGCATAGCGCTGCGCCAGCCGCGCTGTGCGCAGCAGGATAGGCTCACCGTGGACGGGGAGCAGATGCTTGGGAACCTGGTGATTATTCCACCGCTTCATCTTCCCGTCTGCCATAATGATAAATCTTTTTATAGCCATAGTTCGTTTCTGCCAAGCAAGAAAGAAAAGTGACCGTTTGTTTTTTCTCTTGCATCTCCTCATTCTAGATGTAAATGCAACATTTTGCCCGCTACAGGGCGTAGCAATGCCCATATGGCATGTAAATGCATGTTATATTGTATTCTATTTCCTTCGCAAAGTAAAGCCCCTAAGGAGAAAATGGACAAAAAAGAGGGAAAATGCAGAATCTGCGATGTATATCATATCCACTGTGCTAAGCCGGCGCCCCAAAGTCTCCTCTCTCCGCTTAATTTCGATAAATTTCGTCCGTTTTTTGTCCTCCCCCTCTCTTTTTTTACAAATCTATTGACGGTTATGGTTCTACAGCAGCGGGCCTGGCCACCGGCAAGCACCGGGCCTATGTGGGCGGCACACTGGCGGCCAATCCCCTGTCGTGTTTGCCTATCTACACGGCCAACCTTTTCCTCCGTGCGGCGGCTGACACGCAGCTGCTGTCCGAAGCCAGCACCGAAGCAATGCAAAACGGAGCCAAACCGGCTCCGTTTTGTTTTTGCCTCTTACCCAGCTCCATCAGCAAATACTCCACAAGCAATGATATATCCCTCATGGAGTCAAGCCGCTATATCCGCAAGATAAAATGGCTCTTGTGATAATCAAGGAGCCCTTCCTTTTTCATCCTTCCAAGCTCCTGTGACAGCCCGCTGCGCTCAACGCCAAGATAATCCGCAAACTGCTGTCTTGAAAACGGAATCTCAAATTCGCAGGCTCTCCGCCGCTGCGCTTCTGCGGAAAGGAAGGACATGATTTTTGCCCGTGTAGTACGCTGTCCCATATGTGTGAGCTTTTCGCCTAAACGCAGATTTTTCTCGGCAAGCTCACCGAGGAGGTTTCGTAGCACCCGGCTGTGGTGCGAGCAGGCGGACGGGCACACATCCAGAATGCGTTTTACGTTTATGAACATCGCGGTGACAGGTGTTTCCGCCATAACACTCACATTTAGCCTGGAGCCGGGAGCGCAGGCATATGCGGCAGCAAAAGCCTGTCCCGGTCCCGCCTTGGAAAGAATATTGCGGTTTCCCCAAATATCCTCCTGCATGATCAGAACAGTTCCCGACAGCACAAGGCCGATCGCGTCCGCTGTATCGCCGGTGCGCAGTACAAAGGTCTCTTTGGTGAAGTCCTTTTTCTCGGCCGTGAGGCAAGTGAGCATCGGTGTCAATTCCTCCTCCGATATGCCGGAGAAGAGCCGGGCCGAACGGATTACAGATAAATAATCTTTCATAAAAACCTCTTTCGTTGAAAAATCAACCGACTTGTTGATTTAATTCTATTATAATCAAATCACAAAAGCAAGGAGGTATTGCAATGAAACGGAGGATCATCGAAATCGATCAGAACAAGTGTAATGGCTGTGGTGCCTGTGCCGCCGCTTGTCATGAGGGCGCTATCGCCATGGTTGACGGCAAGGCGCAGCTTATGCGGGATGACTACTGCGACGGCTTGGGCGATTGTCTGCCTGCCTGCCCCACCGGGGCCATCTCCTTTGTGGAGCGGGAGGCTGCCGCCTATGACGAGGCAGCGGTGCTGGCCAACAAGCAGCAGCGGATGCAGCAGACGGGGATGCGCCTTCCCGGCGGCTGCCCCGGTGCGCGGATGAAAACGATCCGGCCTACAGAGCCGGCAGGGCCCGCGGCCGCTCCTGCCGCCATGCAGAGCCGCCTCTCCCAGTGGCCAGTACAGATCAAGCTCGTTCCCGTGAATGCGCCTTATTTTAACGGAGCAAAGCTGCTCATTGCCGCCGATTGCACCGCTTATGCCTATGCCGCCTTCCACGAGCGCTTCATGAAGGGACATATCACGCTGGTAGGCTGCCCCAAATTGGACAGCGTAGACTATTCCGAAAAGCTCACCGAGATCATTCGCAATAACGACATCAAGAGCGTGGTCATCGTGCGCATGGAGGTCCCCTGCTGCGGCGGATTGGAGCACGCCGCGAAAACAGCCCTGCAAAACAGCGGGAAATTCATTCCGTGGCAGGTCGTAACTCTTTCCACGGATGGAAATATACTGGATTAAAATTGCAATTTCGGGCAGGATCGTACCGCCGATGCCTGATGGAAGGCGGTGCAGGCCCCGGACAGCATTCTCCTTAGCAGTGTTTGAGAGCTTCCGCTGTCCGCCCCGCTAAGGTTAACATGTAAGGCAGAAAAATCCTGTCTTAATATGAAGCTGCCGTGTGCAAAAAGGAACACATCCCCTGGATGTGTTCCTTTTTTGTGCTGTTTGATTTCGTTACGCCTTATTTTTCTTGCCCATGGCGCGGTACAGCAGCGCACCGCCGCCCAGGAGCGCACATCCCACGAGCCAATAGTCCTCTGCCGTAATGGGCTCCCCGCTGCCGGGCAGGGACAGCAGGACCAGTATACCTGCCAGAACCAATAGTGCGCCCAAGACTATATACAGAATACGCAGCGGCTTGGGCAGCTCCGGCTGCCGCTGCTCCACCTTACTGCGGATGAACACCGCACAGGCGGCGAAGGCAGCGGCAAAGCCGCCGCTGAACAGCCGCTCCGAGGGGACGCCGTCCCACAGTCCCATCCCCAAGAAGGCGACGATCACCAGCAAAAACAGGCAGCCGATGCGCAGGGCGGTGGCCGGGAAGACCTTGGCCGGGGTCAGGGCCTGCAGGGCCTCGGCGGCGCCGGGCACATCCTGCTCCGCCGCCTTGGTCAGGTATTTCCTGGCTTTCTCCGGATCCTTGGGCACGCCCAGACCCTTGGCATACAGAAGGCCCAGGTTCTTCCACCCCATGGGGAGCCCCAAACTGCCGGCCCGGGCATACAACTCCGCCGCCTTGGCAGGATCCTCCGTGCAGCCTACACCATGCTCGTAGAAGCACCCTAAATTATAGGTAGCCGTTTCGTCGCCGCCTTCGGTGCTTTGCCTGTAATAGGAAAAGGCCTTGTCCACATCCTTCTTGCACCCCAGACCCCGCTTGTAGCAGTAGCCCGCCTGGCACTGAGCCCCGGGATGACCATCTGCCGCCGCTTTTTCATACATGGCCAGTGCCTGGTCATAATCATGGGGGACCTTCTTGCCGGAAAAATACAGGTTGCCCAGGAAATATGCGGCGTCCGTGTCCCCCAGGTCGGCCGCCTGCTGGTACAGCTCTATGGCCCGGCTCAGGCTGACCGGTACCCCAATGCCGTTTTCATAGCACACACCCAGGGCGCGGATCCCATCGGGATAGTCCTGCTCCGCCGCCTTGGCGTACAGCTTTACCGCTCGGGCGGCATCCATTTCCACCCCGCTACCCATCTCATAGTGCAGCCCCAGGAAGAACTGCGCCCGGGGAAAATCCTGCTCCGCCGCCTGCCGGAACAGCTCCGCCGCCTTGGTACTGTCTTTTTCCACGCCCTGGCCGTAGCGATACAGCACGCCCAGATTGCACTGGGCCTCCGGGCTGCCCATCCGGGCAGCCTGCTCATAAAGCTCCGCTGCCCTGTGTATGTCCTCCGGCACACCCCGGCCCGATTCATAGCAAAGGCCCAGCTGGCAGATGGCCCGGGGATGCCCCGCCCCGGCGGCCCGGCGGAGGCAGGCCACCGCCTTCTCGTCGCTTTGGGCCACACCGTGGCCGTATATATAGCACATACCCAGGTGGAACAGCCCATCGGGAAATCCGCCTTCTGCAGCCTTTTGATAGCACTGCGCGGCCTTTTCCGGAGACTCCTCCACGCCGTTTCCGTTGTCGTAACAGCGGCCCAGGAGATTCCAGCCCCGGGCAAGGCCCTCCTCTCCCGCCTGGCGGAACAGGTCCGCCGCCTTGGCTGTATCCTCCTCTACGCCCTTGCCCAGGAAATACATTACGCCCAGGGCGCACAAACCGTCGGCGCTCCGTCCCCGGGCAGCCTCCGTGTACAGCAGGATCGCCTTGTTCACGTCCTCCTCCACCCCATTGCCGAACTCATAGCACAGCCCCAAAAAATACTGCGCCCGGGGCAGGCGCTGCTCAGCGGCGAGAGTAAAATAGTGCGCAGCGGCTGTATAGTCCTTTTCAACGCCTATACCGGCATAGTATAACGCGCCCAGGTTGCACCGGCCCTGGGGATACCCCATCTCTGCGGCCTTTTTATATAGCGCCACGGCTTTATCCATGTCCTTTTCCGTGCCCTGGCCGTTTTCGTAGCACACGCCCAGGTCGCATATGGCGGGGGCATAGTCCATGTCGGCGCTCTCCTGAAAGAGGGAAAAGGCCTTCTTCTCGTCCGCCTCCACCCCGGCGCCGCTGTCGTAGCACACGGCCTGCCAGTAAAGCCCCACAGGATCATCCGGCGCGGATTGGCTGAACCAATAAAACGCCTGGTTCGTATCTCTCTGCACGCCGCCGGTGCCATAAAGATAGTTCACGCCCATCTGCACGGCGGCGGCGCAATCGCCGCTGTCAGCAGCCTGGCGGCACTCCTCCAGGTATTGCCGGCGCTGGCGGTGTGCGTCAGCCAGCTTCAGCAGCTCCGGGGAAAAGACCACCACGTCGGGCTGCCGGGCGTCCGGCTGGTCGTGGGGATATTGCTCTGCCATGGGGAAAAACCCTCCTTACAAGGGCGCGGGATGCCATACAAGCTGCGCCTTTTTTCGTCATTTTATCACATCCTACGCCAGCTTGCAACAGGGAACCTTCCACCCCCGTCAGCTTTTCACCCCGCCCACGGTCTCGGCAAATCCGGCGGCAAACAGCCGGGCGGCATAGACGGCCTCGTCCAGAGAGTTCCCCGCCGCCCCGATCTCCACCAACATAGACCCCGTACTCAGGGACTGGTTGTAGCCGTAATACCGCAGGATAATGGGCCGCATCAGCGTGGGGTGCTGCTCCAGCAGGTGCCCCTGCACCGCTGCCGCCAGGCGCAGATTATCCATCCAGCTATCATAGCTGCTGCCCATAACGATGCTCACCTGGGCAGCCCGGGGGTCCTCCTGGCTCACCACCTTGTACTGCCGGCCCTCCGCATCGGATATGGCGTCCCGGTGAACGTCCAGCACAAACGAAATGGATGGATACTGCTTCAGATATGCTGCGGCGCTGCTGTAGCTCTTGTCGTAGGCGCTGTTGTAGTCCGTGTCGTGGATCTGCCGGTCGTGGAGCACGGATATGCCGTATTGCGATAGCACCGCCGCCATCTCATCCCCGATGCGGATCATGTTCTTTTCCGTATCCGCCGTGCGATAGCTGCCGCTGGGGGTGTATTCCTCCCCGGCGGGCATAGTGTAGGCCTCGCTGCCGTGAGTGTGCAGGATCAGCACCTGGGGCGCATCGGCGCTGCCCAGCTTAGCCGGAAAGGTCCCATCCAGGGCGGCAGGGTCCAGGGTGTAATCGGAGCTGTTTTTGATGTACACGTTCCCGGCCACAGTATAGCTTTTCCCGGAGCTGGGGATCACCGTCTGGCTGGGCGCACCGTTATCGGCAAAGGTCAGCCCTGCTGCTGCATCTCCTTCCACAGGCCCTGTCGGCTGCGGCGCGGGCGCAGGCTCCACGGGCTTCGGCACAGGCTCCGGCTCCTCCTCCGGCAGTGCGCCGTAGGCCGCCCACAAAAGGGGTGATTGCCCCAGACACAGCAGCGTGGACAGATTCATCCCCTTCTTCCGGGCCGCACCGCCCAGCTCCAGCTGTACCAGCAGCCGCTGCAGATGAAAGGAATCCCGCATAGCGCTGACGGCTGCAGCGGCGGATGAACTCTCTGCCGTAGCCGCCACCACCCAGATGGTGCCTGCGGCCAGCAGAGCCGCCGTGCATCGGCGCAAAAGCTTTTTCATGCAAAGCCCTCCTCTGTAAATGGCGATAGATCTAAATGGTGATAGACAAGCATATGCGCCTAATCCTGCTTTTTATGTCACCCGGTGCGGCAAATTCCAAGGAAAATTGTAACCGAAAAACTGTTGACGGCCTGCCCCCGCCGTTTTATAATAGCAATAGAAAGATACTATAGGAGGTGTACCTATATGGAACAAGTCATGGAAACCGTGCGCGAAACCGGCAGCCGTGTGCTGGATGCACTGTGCGAAACGGGTAAGGCCGTGGTGGGCTTTTTCACGGGATTGGTGAAGTCTGTCAGCTGCTCGGCGGCAAAGCTTGTGAAGGATAGCACCTGTAAGGCAGCCGGCTGCACTTTGGACAAGGCCAAGCAGGTCGCCAAGGAGCATCGCCAGGTCCTGCTGATTGTGGCGGCCGGCGTGTCAGCGGCGCTTGCGGCCACGGCGGTGGTGTTTTTCTTCCTGGGCAGGAAAAAATGATCCCCCGGGCAAAAACGCATCATGCATAATAGGCAGGGACCGCTTCGGCGGTCCCTGTCAGTCTGCCGATAAAGCGGCATAATTACGATGCCGGTAAGGAAGGGTGTGTGAGGGAAACCCAAGAAGGGTGTCCCTCACTATTAAAATCAGTAGTTTATGAAACTTTGAAAAAGTTTCATAAACTTAGACATCGGGACGAAAATGTCTTTTCGTCCCGATGTCAGGGGCCGCTTCGGCGGTCCCTCTCTTTTTTCCCGGCAGGAATTGATTTTCCCCTGCCGATGCAGTATAATTAATCCCGATTATATAAAGTTGTAAAGCAGGAGGAGTCCCTGATGAACGAATATCGCAAACGGCTCATGCCCAACGTCTATCTCACGGTCTTGCCCGCCCGGAAATTCAAAACCGGCTGTCTTTCCGCACAATTCATCACAGCGCTGGACCGGGATCGGGCGTCCTATAACGCTCTTTTGCCGGCGGTTTTAAATCGCGGCACCATGCGCTATCCGGATATGGAGTCCCTATCCGCCGCCATGGATACCCTCTATGGCACCACCATCACCACCACCGTCCGCAAAAATGGTGAGCGCCAGTGCGTGGGCTTTGTGGCCAGCTGCATCGACGATCGCTTCGCCCCGGGCGGTGAAAAGCTGCTGGAGCCCATGGCCGAGCTGGTGGGCGAGCTGTTTTTGGACCCCGTCACCCATGGCGGCCACTACCTGAAGGAATATGTGGACAGTGAGAAGGTCAACCTCATTGACAGCATCCGCGCCATCCGCAATGACAAGCGAGATTGGGCCAACCTCCGCCTGCTGCAGGAGATGTGCGCCGGGGAGCCCTACGGCGTCAGCCGCCTGGGCGATGAAGGCTCGGCACAGAAGATCACCACCCACACCCTCTACCGCCACGGCCAGCAGCTTTTGTCTGATGCCCGGCTGGAGCTTCTGTATTGCGGCAGCGCTGAGCCGCAGCGGGTGGAGGAGGCGGCGGAGCAGGCCTTTGCCGCCCTGCCCCGGGGCCAGATGGAGCAGCTGCCGCCCATGCAGACCTTCCCCGCCCCGGAAACGCCCCGCTTCGTCACCGAGGAGATGGACGTCACGCAGGGCAAGCTCTCCATGGGCTTTCGCTGCGGCAGTGACGATGTCCCCGCCATGGTCCTGGCCAACCTGATCTTCGGCGGCTCCAGTAATTCCAAGCTGTTTCTGAATGTCCGGGAGAAGCTGTCCCTGTGCTACTATGCCTCCAGCTCCTATGCCCGGTCGAAGAAAATCCTCACCGTTTCCTCCGGCATCGAGCCTAAGGACTATGACCGCACCCTGGAGGAGATTTTGCACCAGCTCCGGCAGGTGCAGCAGGGCCAGTGGGAGCCATGGGAGCTGGAGGGAGCCAGGAGCACAGCCCTGAACTCCCTGCGCTCTGTGGGAGACTCCCAAAGCGCCCTGGAGAATTTTTATATGAGTCGCGCCGCGGTGGACCAGCAGGAAACGCCGGAGGAGCTGATGCAGAGTCTTTCCGCCGTCACGCCGGAGCGCATCTGCGCGGCGGCCCAGAGTATCCGGCTTGACACCGTATATTTCCTGCGCGGAAAGGAGGCAGCACAATGAAGGAAATGACTTATCACCGCATCGGGGAGACGGCGGTTTGGCAGACCCTTCCCAACGGCCTGCCCGTGTGCGTCATCCGCAAGAGGGGCTATACCCGCAAATACGCCTTTTTTGCCACCCGCTACGGTGGCATGGATCTGCGCTTTCAGCTGGATGGCCAGTGGCTGGATACTCCCGCCGGCATCGCCCACTATCTGGAGCATAAGATGTTCGACACCGAAGACGGCAACGCCCTGCAGGAGCTGGCCAAAAACGGTGCCGAGCCCAATGCCTTCACCTCCAACGCCATCACCGGATACTATTTCGACTCCACCGAGCATTTTGAAGAGAATCTGCGCATCCTTTTATCCTTTGTGTCCATCCCCTATTTCACCGATGAGAGTGTGGAAAAGGAGCAGGGCATCATCGGCCAGGAGATCGGCATGATCGAGGATAACCCGGAGTGGCAGGTGTATAAGCGCCTCATGCAGGCCCTGTACCACACCAGTCCCGCCCGTGTCAGCGTGGCCGGGTCCGTGGAGAGCATCAGCCATATCACCGCCCAAACTCTTTACGATTGCCACAAGGCATTTTATACCCCCGCCAACATGTGCCTGGTGGCCGTGGGTGATCTGGACCCGGCGTCCGTGTTCTCCCTGGCGGAGGAGGTGCTGCCCAAGGAAAGCGGCCCCGCCATCCCCCGGGACTACGGCCGGGAGACGGACCTCACCCCCTTAGAGGCGGAGGTTTCCTGTGAGATGGAGGTATCCATGCCAACCTTCCTCCTGGGCTTCAAGTGTCCGCCCATGTCCGGCGGCCAGGAGCAGATGCGCCGCACCCTCATCGGGGAGCTGGCCTGCGATGTGCTGCTGGGTGATTCCAGCCCTCTGTACGCCAGGCTCTACAGCCAGGGCCTTATCAACGGCACCTTCGGCTACAGCTTCGATACCCTTCCGGGCGTGGCCTACGCCTACATCGGCGGGGACAGCAAGGACCCCCACGCCGTGGCGGAGGAGGTGCTGCGGGAGGCCCGGCGTTTGGTAAAGGACGGCATCGACCCGGATTACTACGCCCGGATTGTCCGTGCCAACTACGGCTCCACCCTCAAGAGCCTTAATTCCTTTGAGTCCATTGCCATCTCCCTGGTGGAGGGGCAGTTTGATGGATACGATCCCCTGCTGTTCCCGGAGATGTTCGACTCCATCACCCCCCAGGACCTGCTGGCCTTTATCCGGGAGAACCTGTGCCGGGAACATATGGCCCTGTCCGTTGTTTATCCGAAGGAGTGATTTGAACATGGATATGAATGATATGATTATGACCGACAGCCCCATCCGTTTTCCGGGGCTCTTCGGCGATTGGACCTTTACCGCCAGCTCCAAGGCCATCGACGTGGGCCATGGTGTCTACTGGTACGGGATTCTCATCGCCCTGGGCCTGCTGCTGGCCCTGCTGCTGTGTATGAAGGAGCGTGTAAAATACGGCATCAGTGAGGATAATCTCTATGACGGCCTGCTTTGGGGCATCCCTCTGGGCATCGTGGGCGCCCGGGTCTACTACGTCCTGTTTTATCTGGACCGTTTCCGCACCTCCGATGGAAAGTTTGACTTTGGCAGCGCCATCGCCTTTTGGGATGGCGGCCTGGCCATTTACGGCACGGTCATCGCCGTGATCATTCTGGCCGTCTGCCTCTCCCGGCGCAAGGGCAAGCGGGGCTTTAAGTTCTTCGCCATGACAGATTTGGTGGTCATGGGCCTGCTGGTGGGACAGATCGTGGGCCGCTGGGGCAATTTTATGAATCGCGAGGCCTTTGGGTCTGAGACCACCTGCCTTTTCCGCATGCAGCTCACCACCAAGGCCGGCCAGCTCATCGAGGTACATCCCACCTTCCTGTATGAGAGTGTGTGGAATCTGGTGGGTTTGCTCCTGCTGCTGTTCGTGGTGTCAAAGCACCGCAAGTTCGACGGGGAGAATACCTGGTTCTATTTCCTTTGGTATGGCGTTGGCCGTTTTTGGGTGGAGGGTCTGCGCACGGACAGCCTGTATCTGTTCAACTGGCAGCTTTTCGGCCAGCCCATCCGGGTGTCCCAGGCCCTCAGCGTCGTCATGGTGCTGGTGAGCCTTTTCATGCTGATTTGGAATCTCAAGGTACATCCCCACAAGCCTGAGGAGCTGTATGTGAATCAGGTGGCCGCCCGGGACCGGGCGGAGCAGAACGAAAAAGTACAGGAGGAATAATATGAGTGCTGTGGTCATGGACGGTAAGGCCCTTGCCGCAGAGATAAAGCAGGCTCTCCGGAAACGATGCGCCGCCCTGTCCCGGCCACCCCGTCTGGCGGTGGTGCTGGTGGGGGACGATCCCGCCTCGGCGGTGTATGTGCGCAATAAGGAGCAGGACTGCGCCCAGTGCGGCATCTCCTGCGCCGACCACCGTCTCCCGTCTGGCACCTCCCAGGCCGAGCTTTTGGCCCTGATAGATACGCTGAACCGGGACGAGGCCGTCGACGGCATTCTGGTCCAGATGCCCCTGCCCGCCCATCTGGACGCGGGCCAGGTGCTCCGGGCCATAGATCCGGCCAAGGATGTGGACGCTTTCCATCCGGAGAATGTGGGCCTCCTGCATTTAGGGCAGCCCCGGTATCTCCCCTGTACCCCGGCGGGGATCCTGGCCCTTTTGAAAAGGTACGGCATTGACCCGGCGGGCAAGCACTGCGTGGTGGTGGGCCGCAGCAATATCGTGGGCAAGCCCATGGCTGCGCTTCTGCTGCAGGCGGATGCCACCGTCACCGTCTGCCACAGCAAGACCCCCGACCTGTGCTCCCAATGCCTGCAGGCGGATATCTTAGTCAGTGCCGCAGGCCGCCGGGGCCTTATTACGGCGGACATGGTGAAGCCCGGCGCCGTGGTCATTGACGTAGCCATGAACCGGGGCCCGGACGGCAAGCTCTGCGGGGATGCGGACTATGCCGCCGTGGCGGAAAGGGCATCCTTCATTACCCCCGTCCCCGGGGGTGTAGGCCCTATGACCCGGGCCATGCTTTTGGAAAACACCTATCGGGCGGCCCTGCTCCGTGAAAATCCATGAGAGGGGGACGAGCCATGCGTTCCGATATTAAAATTGCACAGTCTACGCCCCTGCAGCCCATTGCCCGGGTGGCAGAAAAGCTGGGCCTGGGCGAGGAAAGCCTGGAGCCCTACGGCCGGTATATGGCCAAGCTCCGCCTGCCGCCGGAAAAGCCCGGTCAGAAGCGGGGCAAGCTCATTTTAGTCACCGCCATCAACCCCACCAAGGCCGGGGAGGGCAAGACCACCACCAGCATCGGCCTGGCGGACGCCTTAAACCGGCTGGGAAAGAAGGCGGTGCTGTCCCTGCGGGAGCCGTCCCTGGGGCCTGTGTTCGGCATGAAGGGCGGCGCCACCGGCGGCGGCTATGCCCAGGTCGCTCCCATGGAGGACATCAATCTCCATTTCACCGGGGATTTTCATGCCATCGGCACAGCCAATAATCTTTTGGCCGCCATGGTGGATAATCATATTTATCAGGGCAATGAGTTGGGCATAGATCGTGTGGTCTGGCGGCGCTGTATGGATATGAACGACCGCCAGCTCCGCTCCCTGGAAACCGGTGTAGGCGGCGGCATAAACGGCGTGCCCCGGCCGGAGCATTTTGACATCACCGTAGCCTCAGAGGTCATGGCGGTCTTTTGCCTGGCGGAGGATCTGTCCGATCTGAAGGCCCGGCTGGGCCGCATGATCGTAGGCTACACCAAGGCCGGAAAGCCTGTTACCGCCCATGACCTGAAGGCGGAGGGCGCCATGGCGGCGCTTTTAAAGCAGGCGGTGCTGCCCAATCTGGTGCAGACCCTGGAGGGAAATCCTGCCATCGTCCATGGCGGCCCCTTCGCCAACATCGCCCACGGCTGCAGCAGCGTACTGGCCACTCGGGCGGCGCTGCGCCTGGGGGAGTACTGCGTCACGGAGGCCGGCTTCGGCGCGGACCTGGGCGCAGAGAAATTTTTGGACATCAAGTGCCGCGCATCGGGCCTCTGGCCGGACGCTGCGGTGGTAGTGGCCACTGTCCGGGCCCTGAAGCTTCACGGCGGCGCAGAGGACAACCTTTCCAGGGAAAATTTGGATGCCTTGAAAAGGGGCCTGCCCAATTTGCTGCACCATATCAGGACCCTGCAGGAGACCTTTTCCCTGCCGGTGGTGGTGGCACTGAACCAATTTGAAAGTGACTCCCCTGCGGAGATCGAGTGGATAGAAAATGCCTGCCGGACGTACGGCGTTCCCGTGGCCCTGTCCCGGGTGTGGGAGCAGGGCGGCGCCGGTGGTGTGGACATGGCACAAAAAATCATTGACCTGACTAAAAGCAGTATAGTAAACGGTATAGCACCCCACTATGCCTATGATAGTAAATCTCCCCTGCGTGAAAAGCTCCTGGCCATCACGCAGCGGGTCTATGGCGGCGCAGATGTCTCCCTCACCCCCCAGGCGGAGCAGGACCTGGCAGAGCTGGAGGGTCTGGGCTTCGGCAGCCTGCCGGTGTGCGTAGCCAAAACGCAGTACAGCCTTTCGGACGATGCAAAAAAGCTGGGCGCGCCAAAGGATTTTACTCTCACGGTCCGCGCCCTGCGTATCAGCGCCGGCGCCGGCTTTGTGGTGGCCCTGGCCGGAAATATTATGACCATGCCCGGCCTTCCCAGGCATCCGGCGGCGGAGAACATCGACATCGCCGGGGACGGACGCATTACGGGCCTATTCTGAAGCTATCGAAAAAAACTCGGATTTCCGCGACAGTTTTTTTTGACATACTGAGGGCGGGCAGACACATCACTCGTGCCTGCCCGCCCTCAGTATGTCGGCTTTCATTTTTTAAAAAACGCTACCACCACAGCGCCGGGGCCTGCATGGGTTCCGATCACGCTGCCTACGGTCGTGTAGCGGATCTCATTTAGGTTGCCTTCCCAAATATGGCGGCTGTCCTCAATATATTTCTGCAGCAGCGCGTCGGAGATTCCGCTATAGCCCAGGAGAATCGGCCGACTAAAGTCAATACCGCCGGCCTTGTCAATTTCCTGAATGAGAAGATTGTTTCCCATTTTAGAGCCCCGGGCCTTGCCCAGCAGGTGGATCTCGCCGTCAATGACGGAAAGCACGGGCTTGATATTCAGGATCCCGCCGGCGAAGGCGGCTGTCTTGGAGATGCGTCCGCCCCGCTTGAGATATTCCAGCGTATCTACCAGCGCCACAACAACGATTTTTTTCTTCTCCGTCTCCAAAGTCTCGGCAATCTCCTTTGCGGACATTCCCCCGTCCAAAAGCCGGAACGCAAGCTCCACCAGAATGCCTGTACCCATGGCTGCGCTTGCGCCATCCACAACATAGACGTTTTCGTAATCCGCCGCCGCGATCACGGCGCTTTGATATGTGCCGGAAAACTTGGACGCAAGGGTAATGACAACAGCGGCCTCCCCCGCCTGCCTCGCCCTTTCATACTCCTGCGCAAAGGCGCTCGGGGTCGCCTGACTGGTGGTGGGCAGCACATCGCTTTCAATTAGCTTTTCATAAAATGTCTTATGGTCGATGGTCACTCCGTCGATGTACTCCTCCCGGCCGAAATGAACGGTGAGGGGCACCGTATATACCCGCGATTTGATCTCGGGGGGCATATCTGCGGTGGAATCAATGATAATCCTGGTCTTCAATTTCGTCATGCTCCTTATTCTTCTCTGCTTTGGGCGATGGTATCCAGACTTCTGCTGATAGCTGAAAGGCTACGGTAAAATGCCGCCCTCTCATCTTCCGTGAGAGTATAGCTGACAGTATCCAGGATCCCCCGGATCCTGTCTGCAATCCGTTTGCCGGCCTCCCGGCCCTTCTCCGTCAGCTGCAGGGGGCTTTTATACCGCTTGGCCCCCTTGCAGGGGCGCAGAATAAACCCATTGGCCTCCAGATAGTCCAGGGCCCGGGAAATGGTCGCCTTATCCTCCTCGCAATGCTCGCACAGCTCCGCCGAGGTCACGCCACCCATCGAATAAATGTAGTACAGGCAGGAGACATGGGCGCTTCTCAAATGATAGGCGGCCATCTCCTGATTCTTTATCCTTCGGATATCGCGGCTGATCCGATTGATCAAAACCGTAAACATCTCAAATCGTTCCTGCATGGCTGCCTCCTGTCTTTATAGATGTTGAAGCTTCAACAAGCGGATTGTATCACACAGATGTTGAAATGTCAACATCTGTGTTTGTCCCCCAGTATGAGAGATACAATAGGTATATGAGCTTTGCCATATTCCCGCTTTACAGAAAGCTTCAGGGAGGCTGCGGCAAAGCACAGCCTCCCTGAGAGGGATCCGGTATCAACTTATTCGGGAACTTTCACGAAATGGCCCCATGGAATATCCCCGATCCTTTGGTGTGTTTTACGAAGCTTATTTCCCGGCCAGCGCCCGCTCCAGCCAGATAGCACCCACATCCATGGCGGCGTACAGGCTATCCTTTTCGGTCTTTTTTACCACCCGGTCCCGGCTCTTGAGGTCCGGCGCAGTGAGCTGAAGCTGTACGGAGACCCGGGTAGCCACATCCATGTCCTTCTCCTTCTTGGTCTCCAAAATCTGCAGCATTACAATGTATTTATCCGCCATGCTGCCATAATAGATCAGGTTGTCCACCCGGCGCAGCGGATGATTTCTATAAACAAGGCCCTCGCCCTTTTTTACATCAGCCATAGTTCAGCAACTCCTTTTCCCATAACATATTGCTTATCATAACACACGGAGAATCGTCTGTCAAATATCCATATGGAAAGCCGGGCCGCGGGTTAGCGCAGCCCGGCTCATAGCGGTTACAGATCCAGATAATTCTTTACCAAGGCCTGCAGCATCTCATCCCGGTCCAGCTTGCAAATCAGCGTCCGGGCGCCGTTATGGTTCGTGATGTAGGTGGGGTCCTCAGAGAGGATGTACCCCACGATCTGATTAATGGGATCATAGCCCTTTTCCTTCAGCGCATCGTACACCGCGGAGAGAATATAGCGCGTCTGCACCTCTCGGTCCTCTGACGTGTTAAATTTGCGGGTAAACTCATCCATAGAAAACACCGCCTTTCCGAATTACCTATTGGATATAGTATATTCTTTTTTATAGTAAAAGTAAAGGGGAATTATTCCACACAGCGGATTTTGGTTAAAGCTGTTCCCCGGGCTAAAAAAATAGGGCTTGTGCTTTTCCGATTTCTATATTATAATGAGATGCTATCATAGATGTTTATAAGCCTGCACAGAAAGGAAGTCTGTTTATGGTTAAAGTCCTTACGGAACAGGGTGAGATCGGCATCAGCAACGCCGTCTTTACCACCATCACCGGCGCCGCCGCCACCAACTGCTTCGGTGTGAAGGGCATGGCCTACCGCAGCATGACCGACGGCATCGTCCACCTGCTGCGCCCGGAGGCTATGAGCAAAGGCGTAAAGGTTATTTATAATGAAGACAACACCGTTTCCATTGAGCTGCATATCATTGTGGAAAACGGGGTGAATATCGCCACGGTCTGCCGCTCCATTATGGGAGAGGTCAAGTATGTGGTGAGCAAAAACACCGGCGTGGAGGTCCGCAGCGTAAATGTATGCGTGGACTCCATCACTATGTGAGCCGGGTAGAAGGAGAAGCTAAATGACAGATAGAATCAGCGGCAGCGCATTCAAGCAGATGGTTCTTTTTGGCGCTGCCTGCATCACTCTGGAACGAGAAGCCATCAACGACCTGAACGTATTCCCCGTGCCGGACGGCGACACCGGCACCAACATGAGCCTGACCATCCAAACCGCCGCCAACGAGCTGAAGAAAAATCAGCCCATCACCGTGTCTGACGCCGCGTCCATCACCGCCTCCGCTCTGCTGCGAGGCGCGAGAGGAAACTCCGGCGTTATCCTCTCCCTGCTGTTTCGGGGTGTGTCCAAGTATCTCAAGGGCGATGAGGAGGCCGATGGTGTGCAGCTGGCCGGCGCTCTGAAGGAGGGCGTGGCCACCGCCTATAGCGCTGTGATGAAGCCCGCAGAGGGCACGGTGCTGACAGTCTCCCGTCTGGCCGCCGACCGGGCCGCCGAGGCCGCCGAAGAGTGCAACAGCGTGGAATATGTCCTGCAGGAGGCCATCCGCAAGGGTTTGGAGACCTTGGACGAGACCATCGAAATGAACCCGGTGCTGAAAAAGGCCGGGGTGGTGGACGCCGGCGGAAAGGGGTATCTGGTAATACTGGACGGTATGCTGCGGGCCCTGCGGGGTGAGGAGATTCCGGATGTGAGCGAGGAAAAGGCCGAGAGCAAGGCCGATTTCTCCGCCCTCAGCGAGGAGGAGATCACCTTCACCTTCGACACGGTGTTCATTGTGCGCAAATGGGAAAATACCTCCATTGAGCCCCTGCGGGCTTATCTCAGCACCATCGGCGATTGCCTGGTCATCGGCGAGGACGATGATGCGTTCAAGGTCCATGTACACACGGACATCCCCGGTGCGGCCCTGACCGAGGCGCAAAAATACGGCACCTTGGAGCTGGCAAAAATTGAGAATATGCGCACCCAGTATGAAGCCGTGGCCGCCGGGCGCAAGGCTCAAAGCACCGACGACCTGGACCAGGTGGAGCAGGAGCTGGAGAGCATGGAGGAGCCTGCCAACGCTCCGGCGGAGAAGCGGTACGGCTTTTTGGCCGTTTGTGCCGGGGAAGGGCTGGCTACCGCCTTCCGGGATCTGGGCGTGGACCGAATCGTATCCGGCGGACAGACCATGAATCCCTCCACAGAGGCCATTTTGCAGGAGGTAAACCGGACGCCCAGCAAGGTGGTGTTCATCCTGCCCAACAACAAGAACATTATCATGGCCGCCCAGCAGTGCGTGGGACTAACGGAAAAGCAGGTCATTGTGGTGCCCACGGCCACAGTGCCCCAGGGCATCACCGCCATGATGAACGCTGACCTGGAGGGGGACGATCCCCAGGCTATAGCCGACGCCATGGCCCAGGCTGCGCAGACTGTGACCACCGCCCAGGTGACCTATGCCGCCCGGAATTCCGACTTTGACGGCTTTGCCATCAACGAGGGGGACTACCTGGCCCTGGAGGACGGGAAGCTCTTCGGCACCGACCGGAGCATCGAGCCCCTGCTTTCGAAGCTGGCGGAGGACGCCAAGGCACGGGATGCGGAGTTTGTGACCATCTTCTACGGCGAGGATGTGACGGAGGAGGACGCCCGGAAGGCTGAGGCCGTCTTTACCGACACCTGTCCCGACGCAGAGGTCAGTGTGCTGGCCGGTGGGCAGCCGGTGTACTATTACATTGTGTCCATTGAATAAGATACAAAAAATGACCCCCGTCCGACGGCCGGGGGTCATTTTTTGTTGGGGAGACGGGGGATGCGGATTACCACGGCCAGCGTACTCGCCGGTCTTGCAATGACAGGCTGCAAGAAAGTGTGCGCAATTGGGCGTCCGAGGCATCGGCTTTTATGGAACGCAAAAAGCGCGGAGCTTTTCACTCCGCGCTCTTCCCTGTTGTTTTATTTCCTGGCGTTACAGGCCGGTCATGGTCTCCATGACGGCCAGTTCCTCCGGGTCCAGAGTCTTTTGCATAGACAGGCCTTCGTCTATATCCAAATCCACGATACGTCCACTCCGATAGCAGATGACGCGGCTGGTACGGCCCTCGGCCAGGACGCGCACCGCCTCCACGCCCATGCGAGTGGCCATGACCCGGTCGTGGGCCGTGGGACTGCCGCCCCGCTGAATATGACCCAGAATGGTGACCCGGGGATCCAGGCCCAATTCCTTTCTGATCTGCTCGCCCACAGCCATTCCACTGGCTGCGCCCTCGGCCACCACAATCATGAAATTTGTCTTGCCGGCCAGGCGGGCCCGGCGGATCTTCTCCACCACCTGGGTATCAAAATCATACGGCACCTCCGGCACAAGCACCGCCGTGGCGCCCACGGCCATGGCCACATACAGAGCCAAGTACCCGGCCCGACGGCCCATAACCTCCACCACGGCACAGCGCTCATGGGACTGCATAGTGTCCCGCAGGCGGTCGATACACTCCACGGCGGTATTGGCTGCGGTATCAAAGCCGATGGTATACTCGGTGCAGACAATATCCTCATCAATGGTGCCGGGAATGCCCACCACGGCGATGCCATGCTTGCTTAGCTCCTGAGCGCCCCGGAAGGTACCGTCGCCGCCGATGGCCACGATGCCGTCCAGCCCCAGGAGCTTGCAGGTGTTCACCGCCTTTTGCTGGCCCTCCTCCGTGCGGAACTCCTCACTGCGGGCGGTATAGAGCATGGTGCCGCCGCGGTTGATGATGCGGCTGACACTGGCGTTGTCCATCGTCATGATGTCCCCGTTGATAAGGCCGCTCCAGCCCCGGCGGATGCCCACACACTCAATGCCCCGGCCCAAGGCCGCGCGGACCACGGCGCGAATACAGGCGTTCATGCCCGGAGCATCGCCGCCGCTGGTGAGGATGCCGATCCGCTTTACTTCGTTTTCCATACTCACTACCCCTTTCGGAATTCTTTTCTTGGTTTTTCCGATTATAGCATACATTATGTCGGTTGTGAATCTTTTTTTATTGCCGTGGCGGCAGGGGCGTGCTATACTTGATGATGAAAAACCTTTCGGTTTTCCCGCTAAAAGGGATAGAGTCTGCTGCACACATATTTTTACCGCAGAGCGGCAAAGCTCTACATCGGCAGACGAAATGGCAGATCAGGAGGACAAGCATGCATCCGTATTTTGAGGTTTTAACGCCCCGGTGGTTCAAACGGGCCTTTGTCTATACCGGCAGCATCGGGGAGTTTCGGTATCGGTTCGCCAACGACAAGGAGAACAATCTGATTCACACCGCCGTATACACCCATTTCTGCTATGAGGCGGCCAAGGATGTGCAGGAAAAGGATTTTTCCTGGGACGATGAAGGCGTGGAGCAGTTGAAGGCGTGGCTGCAGGAGAAGCTGGAGGAGAATAGCAGCCAATGCCAGTGATGCAGCGCAAGAAGTATAACTGAAAATTAGGGCGGGATGCGGGCATCCCGCCCTAATTTTTTGGGAGATACGGCAAATTTGGGTGAGGATTTTTATTAGTTTTTAACCATTTGAAAATTTTGTTATTATTTTGTAATTTTTGTGTAGCTTTTTTGATAAACTTATGTTATACTACTTTTTGTTAAACCCAGCAACCCAGAATCCTAAAAGGAAGAAGGGAGTTTTCTATGTCCAGAAAGCTCTGCTGCATCTGCCTGGCCCTGTCCGTTTTTATCTCTACGGTATCCATCGCCTACGCAGACAGCACATCTATCACGCATCCCACTGCGGAGGATTACCGGCAGGCTGTAGCCTATTTGGAAACAGCCGGCCTGCAGACCGGCTTTGACTCCGCCCGGACCAGCACCCAACGGCTGTATTCCGCCGACCTGCCTGCAGGCGGTCAGGATGCATCCGTCACGCAGCTGCAATTTATGGCGCTGGATGAAATGGAAGCTGAGCTCCAGGCCCAGCAGGCCGCCCGGGAGCAGGTGGCTGACAACCTGGCCCTGTTGGCACAGTATGACGGCGTGATGCTCAATAGCGATACCACCGTTTACTCCGATGCCGGCGTGACCGCCAGCGACAATGTGATCGAGGGCGACAAGGTCGCAAAGCTCAAGGATATTGACGAATCCGGCAGCTGGTACTATGTGTCCTTCAGCGATTTTTCCGGCTATGTTTCTGCAGACGCCTGCACACCGGTGGATTACGCCGAATATGACGACACCGACGCCGTGCGCACCCAGGCGGAGATCGACGCCTTGGCCAAGACCTCCTATGCCGCCACCTTCGGCTCCGGCGTGGTGCCCGGCGGCAGCTCTCTGCGCAGTGCCATTGTGGATTACGCCTACTCTTTCCTGGGCACACCCTATGTCTACGGCGGCGCCAGCCGCTCCGGCACAGATTGCTCGGGCCTGACCATGCAGCTGTTCGGCTACTACGGTATTTCCCTGGGACACGGCTGTGTATCCCAATACTACGCCAGCCAGCCTATCTCCCGTTCCGAGCTGCAGCCCGGCGACCTGGTGTTCTTCTATGAGGGCATCGGCCATGTGGGCATTTATATCGGCGGCGGCCAGTTTATCCATGCCAGTGACTACGGCGTGGTGGTGGCCTCCCTGTACACCAGCTATTGGTCCGCCTGCTACTACGGTGCAGGCCGGATCTTGGCTAATTAAGGTACATACCGGTTCCGCGCTGAGGGCGTCCCGTTAGGGGGCGCCCTCTTGAAACTGTCGGAAAACCCTCCGGGTTTTTCCGACAAAAGGATTGCAGGCCGCTGCGCGCATAATTCCGGCGTGAAACGCCGGAATTGCACACTGGCAGCCTGAGCGGTATTTTCTCTCACGCACAGGTCACGAGAGAAAATAATTGGACTTCTTTGCCGCCTGCGGGCGGCAAACTCTGCGAGGCTTTTTGATACGCTGAGAGGGCGTCCCATCAGGGGGAGCCCTCTTTTTAGGCTGTATAAATGCATAATTATTCGTATATACAGAATATACTTTGTGTATTTAGCTGTGTTCTTACGATATTAGCTCTGTTTCTAACAGTCAGTTTTCACAAATCAGGGAAAATGCGTGGATTTTTATGCAAAAAAGTGTTGACATTTATGCAGAGAAGGCGTATAGTATGCATTGTCAAGGGGGGAACACCTCCGCTGCAAACTCTATCTATACACCACACAGTGGATCCTATAGAGCCATTTCAAAAAATAGAAAGGAAAAATGAAGATGAAAAAGTTTGTATCCCTGCTCCTGGCCCTGCTGATGATCGCGAGCCTGGCAGCCTGCGGCAAGAAAGCCAATGATGACAAAAACAACAGCGATAGCAAGACCCTGGTGATGGGCACCTCCGCCGACTACGCCCCCTTTGAGTTCATGTACAAGGGCGAGGACGGCACCATGCAGTACGGCGGCATCGATGTCTCCGTGGGTCAGTACATTGCCGAGAGCATGGGCAAGGAGCTGAAGGTGGAAAACATGTCCTTCGACTACCTGCTGCCCTCTTTGGTCAAGGGTGACTTCGATATCGTAATTGCCGCTATGGAAGCAGACGGCGAAAGACTGAAAAGCGCCGACTTCTCCGATCCCTACTACACCGACCTGCCTCCGGCTATCCTGGTGAAGGCTTCCGACGCCGCTTCCTACAAGACCCTGGCTGACTTCTCCGGCAAGTCCGTGGCTGCCCAGACCGGCACCACCAAGCTGGACATCGTCAATAAGCAGCTCACCGGCGCCAACGCCGTGCCCCTGGCCCTGGTGACCGACATGGTCAACGAGCTGGTAAACGGCAAGGTGGATGCCATCCTGGTAGACGGCGCTGTGGCAAAGCAGTATGCCGAAACCAACAAGGACCTGGTCATTGCTGATGCCTCCTCCGAGCTGGGTACCGCTCAGCCCTACTGTGTGGCCGTGGCCAAGGGCGACCCCAAGGGTCTGCTGCCCGCCATCAACGCAGCCATCGCCAAGATGAACGAGGAGAACAAGCTGGAGAGCTTCATCAGTGCCGCTGATGCTCTGAAGGATGTGTGGCAGGAAGTCACCGCCGAGAATCCCTCCTGAGCTTTCAGAATAACCCCTCTCCCCTTTAATCTACATCATAATGCGTGGTGCAAAGCCGCATAACGCGGCTTTGCACTTTCGCACTGTATTTGAATCCCACTGAAGAAAGGACTGACCGATTATGTGGTGGACTAATCTGTTCAAAGATATGAGCAGCACCAGCTTTTTCAATTTCTCTTTCCTTCCTGCATATACCGGCTACTTCCTGCAGGGCATGGCTTATACCCTGCTGCTAGCCGTAGTATCCGTGGCACTGGCGGTGATCCCCGCCCTGCTGCTGGCCTTAATGAGGCTGAGTAAAAAAAAGGTCATTCAGTGCGTTTCCGGCGCATACATTGCTGTATTCCGCTCCACTCCCCTGCTGGTACAGCTTTCCATTATCTACTTTGGCCTGTTCACTGCGATCTCCATTCCCCGGATCACTATTTTGGGGTTTGTGGATCTGAGCCGTTTCATCCCGGGCGTGGTAGCCCTGGCGCTGAACAGCTCGGCCTATGTGGCTGAAATTTTCCGGGCGGGCATCCTGGCCGTGGACAAAGGACAGACGGAGGCTGCCCGGTCTCTGGGCCTGTCCTCCTGGCAGAGCATGCGCCTGGTGGTGCTGCCCCAGGCCATCAAGAATGTGTTGCCCGCCCTGGCCAACGAGGTGGTGACCATGGTGAAGGAGAGCTCCATCTGCTCCATGCTGGGCATGGCGGAGCTGATGTTCGTGTCCAAGACCGTAGCCACCGGCACTTACATTACGCTGGCACCCTATACCATTGCCGCTCTTATTTACTTCTGCATCAACTACCCGGCCTCCAAGGCCATCGAAGCCATTGAAAGGAGGATGCGTCGTGGCGACAAGCAATAAGCTGATCTCCGTGCAGCACCTGGTGAAGGAGTACAACCATGGCACCGTGAAGGCGCTGAACGACTGTAACCTGGACATTGCGCAGGGGGAAGTGGTGGCCATCATCGGTCCCTCGGGATCCGGCAAGTCCACCCTGCTGCGCTCTCTGAATCTGCTGGAGGAGCCCACCAGCGGCCAGATCTTTTTTGACGGTGTGAACCTGGCGGATAAGTCTGTGGACATCAACCTGCACCGGCAGAAGATGGGCATGGTGTTCCAGCATTTTAACCTCTTTCCCCACAAGACCGTGCTGCAGAACATCACCATGGCACCCCTGGCGCTGAAGAAAAAGTCCCCGGAGGAGGCGCAAAAGCAGGCTATGGAGCTGCTGGAGCGCATCGGCTTGGCGGACAAGGCAAACGAGTATCCCAATATGCTCTCCGGCGGCCAAAAGCAGCGAATCGCCATTGTGCGGGCCCTGGCTATGGACCCGGAGGTAATGCTCTTTGACGAGCCCACCAGCGCCCTGGACCCGGAGATGGTGGGCGAGGTGCTGGACCTGATGCGCAGCCTGGCCAAGGAGGGCATGACCATGGCGGTGGTGACCCACGAAATGGGCTTCGCCCGGGAGGTCGCCGACCGGGTGGTGTTCATGGCCGAGGGCAAGATCCTGGAGGAGGGCAGCCCCGCAGAGCTGTTCGACAGCCCCAAGGATCCCCGGCTGCAGGACTTCCTCAGCAAGGTGCTGTGATTTGATCATAAAAGATGCTCTCCCGAAAGGAGAGCATCTTTTTTCTTGCAGATTTTTTTCGATATTTGTAGACTTTGCCCCAATTTTTGTATATAATAAATAAGATTCTGCATTTTGTTTAGGAGGAGGAGCCAATGGCCTCATTAAAAGAAGAAATTTCCCGGCGGCGGACATTCGCCATCATTTCTCACCCGGACGCCGGTAAAACTACATTGACAGAGAAATTCCTGCTCTACGGCGGGGCTATCGCCCAAGCCGGCGAGGTGAAGGGCAAGCGCGCCCGGGCCGCCACCTCCGACTGGATGGAGATCGAGAAGCAGCGCGGCATTTCCGTTACCTCGTCGGTGATGCAGTTCCGCCACGACGGCTTCTGCATCAACATTCTGGACACCCCCGGCCACCAGGACTTCTCCGAGGACACCTACCGCACCCTCATGGCCGCCGACAGCGCCGTGATGGTCATTGACGGCGCCAAGGGCGTGGAGCCTCAGACCCGCAAGCTCTTCAAGGTCTGCGCCCTGCGGCACATTCCCATCTTTACCTTTATCAACAAGATGGACCGGGAGACCCGGGACCCGCTGGAGCTGTGCGAGGAGGTGGAGCGGGAACTGGGCATCGCCACCTATCCTGTCAACTGGCCCATCGGCTGTGGCAGCGAGTTCAAGGGTGTGTACGACCGGGAGAAGAAGCGGATCCTCCATTTTACCGACGCGGGCCACGCCAAAAAGGCCGCCATCACCGAGGCGGAGCTGGATGATCCCGCCCTGCCGGAGCTCATCGGCGAGAAACTCACGAGCATCCTGCGGGACGATGTGGAGCTGCTGGGCGCCGGGGCGGAGTTCGACCTGGAGGCCGTGCAGTGCGGCAAGCTATCCCCCGTGTTCTTCGGCTCGGCCCTGACGAACTTCGGCGTGGAGCCGTTTTTGGAGTCCTTTTTGCGCATGACCACGCCGCCCCTATCCCGGGAGAGTGACGAGGGCGTGGTGGACGCTTTCTCCCCGGATTTCTCCGCCTTTGTGTTCAAGATTCAGGCCAACATGAACAAGGCCCATCGGGATAGACTGGCCTTTATGCGCATCTGCTCCGGGAAATTTCAGCGGGATGCGGAGTACTATCATGTGCAATCGGGCAAGAAGATGCGGCTGTCCCAACCCCAGGCCATGATGGCCGCCGAGCGGGAAATCGTAGACGAGGCCTATGCCGGAGATATCATCGGCGTGTTCGACCCGGGTATCTTCTCCATCGGGGACACCATCACCGTGCCGGGGAAGAAGTTCCGCTATTCCGGTATCCCGTCCTTTGAGCCAGAGCTGTTCCGCTCCGTATCTCCCAAGGACACCATGAAGCGCAAGCAGTTCATCAAGGGTGTGCAGCAGATCGCCCAGGAGGGCGCCATCCAGATCTTCAAGTTCCCCGGCAGCGGCTATGAGGACATTGTAGTGGGCGTGGTGGGCTCCCTGCAGTTCGACGTGTTTGAATACCGTATGCGCAGCGAATACGGCGTGGAGCTGCGGATGGAGGGCCTGCCCTACAGCCACCTGATCCGCATCAAGAGCTATGAAGGGGACTACCAGGATATGACCCTGTGCACCGACTCCCGGGTGCTGCAGGACTTCAAGGACCGCTACTTTATCGCCTACTGCGGGGCGTGGTCCCTGGGTTTCCTTACCAAGCACAATCCCGGGCTGGTGCTGGATGACCAATTGAGCGTGTGAGAATTTGATAGAACTACCCCGGCAAATGTAATCATTTGTCGGGGTAGTTTGTTGGTGCGGCGGGGCGGGACGATGTGTGCATCGTCCCCTGCGGAGGAGTGTGAGGTCAGGGCGTATCTATGATGTCGTAGATGTCATCCAGAGGGAGTTCGGATTTGTCAGCGAAGATCAGGCGGCAGTTTACCCGGTCAATGGCATGAAGGGGGCCGCTATGCTGCAAATACGCGCCGCCGGCCTTCCGGTCATCGGGACGGAAATAGGTTACAGTGACGGTGGGCTTCTCGGCCAGGCGGCACTCCAGTTGCCGTAAGATAGCGTCCAGACGGTGCCGCTCCTCCTCGCCGCGCTCTATGCGGCGGTCTGTGAGTCGGGCGGTTTCGCCGATGGCGTCCTCGTAGCCCGCCAGGGCCCGGAAGGAGGAAAACTGCGCCGCCCGGTCCCGCATGGACATGGGCGGATGCTTTTCCGAGCGGTGGTGGGGCAGGTGCAGAATATCATCATATGCGCCCATATGCTCCTCCCTTCTCATGCCTTATGGCCGCCGATCTGCCGGTTTCGCTGGGCAGCGGTGGCCCCCTCTTCATAATTCATACCCTTCAAAATGGCATTTTTCCCGTACTTATTTTTAATATGCAGCACTGCCTGCTGCAGCTGCCTTTCTCGTTCCAGAGCCTCCTGCTCTGCCGCCTGATGCTTTTCCCGTGCTTCGTAATCCGTAAACAGGTCCAGCTGCTCCGGCTGAGGGGCGGTGGGGACCAGCTCCTCCGCTATCACCTGCTCAGCCACCAGGTACATCCGCCGCACCGGCAGGCGTGGATCCACGATGCGGTCAAAGAGGGTCATGGCGGCGTCGATGATATAGCGAGAGGAGGCGGTGAGACAGGGCAGATGCTCCGTGCCGTGGGCGGGCTTGGGGATGCTGCGGCCATAGGGATCGGTGGTCAGAGGGCCGGTATAGCCATCGGTGCGGCCCGCCCGGTCGTAGCCCACGGTGAGTACCAGCTGCCGGGCCACCACGCGCTTTTGCACCAGGTCCAGGGCCAAGGCGTCCGCCATCTCCCGGACTACCAAACGGGCCTTATCCGCCGGATACGGGCAGGAGAGCACCTGACCCGCACCCATGGAGCTTTTCTCCGGGCGATAGCCCTTGATATCCGCCAGAGTCATCGGCTCCCACCCCCAGGCGTGGTCGATGAGCAGCTCCGCATTCACACCGAAAAGGCGGTAGAGCAGGTCCTCGTCCGTCAGAGATCGCCGGGCCACATCCCCCAGGGTGTACATGCCGTTGGCCTCCAGCTTTTTGGCGTAGCCCTTGCCCACTCGCCAAAAATCCGTCAGGGGTCGGTGGGACCACAGCTTCTCCCGGAAGCTCCGCTCATCCAGCTCCGCAATCCGGGCGCCGTTTTTATCCGGTTTTATATGCTTGGCCCCCACATCCATGGCCACCTTACATAAAAAAAGGTTGGGCCCAACGCCCGCCGTGGCGGTGATGCCTGTTTCCTGCAAAACCGCAGCCATAAGCTTGCGGGCGAAGCCCTGGGCGTTCAGGCCGTACAGAGGCAGGTAATTGGTGGCGTCGATGAACACCTCGTCAATGGAGTACACATGGATGTCCTCCGGGGCCACATAGCGCAGGTAGATCTGATATATTTTGGTGGAAATTTCCATGTAATACGCCATACGGGGCGGGGCCACGATATAATCCAGGGCCAAAGAGGGATCCGAACGGATAAGCCGGTCATCGTACTCCCGGACATACAGCCTGTGCTGCGGATAGGCCCGCTGGCGCTGTTCATTCACAGCGGCCACCTTCTGCACCACCTCAAACAGCCGAGCCCGGCCGGAGATACCGTAGCCCTTTAGGGACGGGGACACAGCCAGGCAGATGGTCTTTTCCGTCCGGGCGGCATCCGCCACCACCAGGTTGGTGTGCAGAGGGTCCAGCCCCCGGGCCACGCACTCCGCCGAGGCATAAAACGACTTTAAGTCGATGGCCACATATACTTTTTCCGCCACGGTCTCCCCTCCCCTCTTTGATCTTTTTCTCTATTGTACAGGATAGAACATCTGTTTGCAAGTGCAAAGTGCAAAAAAACGGCTCCCACCTGTTTGGTGAGAGCCGACAGGCCCTTGATAAGGATACCGATTTCAGCTTTTTCCGTGGATAGCGGTCCCGCACTTGGGGCAGGTGATGATAATCTTGCCCTTACCCCGGGGTACACGGCAGACAGTGCGGCAGTTTGGGCAGGTGAAATACTTATGCTCCTTGTCCGCGCTGCGGGCCCGACCATTCTTGATGGGGTTCACGACCTTGGCGAGAAACCAGGCATTCTCCCTGCGCCGCTTGGGCAGATTCCTGGAGAACATGCGAAACAGGATCCACACCATCAGAAGGAAAACCACCGTGGATAGAATTGTGTGGACCGTCTCGCTGCTGTATTTTACAAACAGGTTCACGGTGTTGAGCACCAGCAGCAGCACCAGCGACGCCCAGCCCAGCTGGTCGGAGCCGTTGCGCCCGTACATAAAGCGGGAAAGCGCGTTGCCCAGTTTTTGGAAGAAACTCATAGCGATGCCTCGATTCCTGCGGGGGATTTTCACCTGAATTATTTTACAGGAAAAGGGCCGCCAGGTAAAGGGTGATTTTACAAAGTTTACAAATTTGTTACGAATTTTTTTGCCGTGGCGCTTTACTTTCACGAACTAAAATAGTAAAATGAGAGAGAATTATAAAGGAGGGCAAACGCCATGCTGCATCCTGCCAAATCAAAAATCGCCACCAAGCAAAAGAGCGACCTGCTGTATAAGGCCATTTTGATGCTGGAGACCGAGGAGGAGTGCTACAACTTCTTCCAGGATCTGTGCACCATTTCGGAGATGCGCTCCATGGAGCAGCGCTTTGAGGTGGCCAAGCTGCTCAACGAGGGCATGATCTACAACGACATTCTGGAGCGCACTGGGGCCTCCAGCGCTACCATCAGCCGGGTGAATCGGTCCCTGCTGGGCGGAGCCGGAGGCTACGAGAGCATCCTGGAGAAAATGAAGGAGAGCGGCGAGGAATGAACGCTTACCAGGGCCTGGCCGGGGCTTATGACTCCCTCACCGGGGATGTGGAGTACGAAAAGCGGGCGGATTACCTGGAAAAGCTCTTTACCCGCAGCCGCATCCCGGTACACACAGTGCTGGACCTGGCTTGCGGTACCGGCACCATGACCTGGCTGCTCACCGGCCGGGGCTATGAGATGATCGGTGCGGACGCCTCCGAGGAAATGCTGGCCGCCGCCATGATGAAAAGCGGCAGCGTACCGGGCATCGCCCCCATCTTCCTGCACCAGTCCATGCCCAAGCTGGATCTGTACGGCACTGTGGACGCGGCCATCTGCTGCCTGGACAGCCTCAACTACCTCACCTCCCCCGCCGACGTGCAGCGGACCTTTCAGCGGCTGCATCTGTTCATCGCCCCGGGCGGGGAGCTGATCTTCGATGTGAATACTTTGGATAAGTTTCAAAGCCTGGACGGCCAGGTATTTCTGGATGAGACAGAGGAGAGCTACTGCGTGTGGCGCACGGAGTTTCGGCGGAGCATCTGCACGTATTGGGTAGATCTGTTCCGCAAGGGAACGGACGGGCGCTACTGCCGGGATACCGAGCTGCACCGGCAGCGGTACTACGCCCCGGAGGAGCTGACAGGCTGGCTTCGGGAGGCCGGGTTCGGGAACATCCGCGTGTACGGTGATTGCCGCCTGCGCCGGCCCAAGGACGGCGAACAGAGGATCTATTTCTGCTGTACGCGGGAGTAATTTTTTTGCGGGGCGGGGTAACCACGCCCCGCTGCACATTATATTAACAGTAAAGGAATTTTCATGCTATGAGCGATAGAATTGTCAGAGCCATCACCTCCGATGGCATGGTCCAGGCGGCGGCCATCAGCAGCCGCGATCTCACTGAGCGCGCCCGGCAGATCCACAAGACCCTGCCCGTGGCCACGGCGGCCCTGGGCCGCACTTTGGCCGGCTGCGCCATGATGGGCAACGCCTTAAAGGGCCAGGGTGCCAGCCTGACCCTTCAGATCAAGGGCACCGGCCCTCTGGGCACCATTCTGGCCGTGTCTGACCCGGCAGGCAACGTCCGGGGTTATGTGGCCAATCCCCAGGTGGACCTGCCCCTGCGGCCCGACGGCAAGCTGGACGTGGGCACAGCGGTGGGCGCCCAGGGCGGCACCATGACCGTTATCAAGGACCTGAACATGAAGGAGCCGTATGTGGGCACCGTGGACCTGCTGGGCGGCGAGATCGCCGAGGATATTGCCAGCTATTTTGTGGAGTCAGAGCAGATCCCCACAGCCTGCGGGCTGGGAGTGCTCATTGAGCGGGACCAGAGCGTCCGGGCCGCCGGAGGCTATCTTATCCAGCTGATGCCCGGGGCCGACGAGGACACCATCACCAGAGTGGAGGGCGGCGTCCTGGCGGCGGGGAATGTGTCCGCCATCCTGGACAAGGATCCGGATCCGGAGCATCTGCTGAAAACGGTTTTGTCCGACTTTGATGTGAAGATTTTGGAGTCTGATCCGGTGGAGTATAAGTGCTATTGCAGCCGCGAGCGGGTGGAGCGAGCCCTCATTTCCCTGGGCGCGGAGGAGCTGAAAAATATCCTCCGGGAGCAGGGCTCCTGCCAGATGACCTGCCAGTTCTGCGATGCAGTGTACAGATTTGACGGTCCCGAGCTGCAAAAGCTCATTGATACCATCGATTGATAAGGGTAGACACGCCTGTCAGCGCGCCTTTGCGGTGCTTTTTGTCCTTCTCACCTTGACGGGCGTCAGCCCGCCTGCGGCTCAAAAGCCAAAAAACTCTCGGAAATCCTTCGCTGACAGGTGCGAAGCAGTTTTGTCGCGCAGAAATGTGTCTAGACAAGGAAAGGTCCGCAGGGAATACTTTTCGTATTTCCACGGGAATTGACGCAGTATGGACGCATTTCTGCCCGTCAAAACCGTGTCTGCCCTTGTCAATTGATGGTAGTTTGGAGACAAAAAAATAATTGGCAAAATATGATTTTTGGTGTTGACAACTGGGCACATTTTCGGTATAATAAACCCTGTCGTTACGAGTGGAACGGCTAAACCGGGAGCATAGCTCAGCTGGTTAGAGCACCTGCCTTACAAGCAGGGGGTCACTGG